>Ga0326728_10006100_pt1 | contig 32955 bp, 35 predicted proteins | sample MB3enrmetagenome_FD_207602 | JGI IMG/M metagenome (GOLD analysis project Ga0326728, IMG submission 207602) | Lab enriched peat soil microbial communities from McLean, Ithaca, NY, United States - MB31MN | ecosystem: Environmental > Terrestrial > Soil > Wetlands > Peat | place: USA: New York... | reverse complement strand
GCGCCAACACTTGGACGGGACTTTGAGCCTCAGCTATGGGCCGCACTGCCTCGGTCGCTATGACGAGCGGGGCGCTCCGATCCTCAACCTGAAACTAGCGGCAGGCAAGGCCGTGGAAAAGACGCGCGGTGGAAAAGTCCAACAACCGACTTTCCCACCGCGCTTGGAAATCCCGCCAGGTGCGCGGGATTCCCACTTTCCCACCGCCTCGACGGCGGCGGGAGATTAACCAAAACCGGACATTTCACTTGCTACAAAAAGCGGACATTTTAACTTGCTAACAACAGGAACTGCGGCTCCCGCGGCTTGATTGCCAATACCGTCGAGGATATTGCGTCCAGAACCTATCTCACCCGGAAGAAATTATCGTGCGGAAGAAGGTTGGCAGCCCGGCAGGGATTCGAACCCCGATACGCAGCTCCAGAGGCTGCAGTCCTACCGTTGAACGACCGGGCTGTGCCAGAATTCTAAATCATTTTGCAGGGACTGCAAAACGCCGCGCCGTCGTGCATGGTGGGCGCAACTCTCGGCACCTCGCGCTAAAATCAATGCCAGCGGTAGAGACGCGGCAAGCCGCGTCTCTACGGATAGTGCAGGAGGAGTTGCCCATGACCAGCAGCGGAACTTTCCCAGGAACTTTCTCAGCGACGCCAGTTGAGACCGATTACGCCGAGATGGCGCGCCGTCCTCTCGAAGCCGAGCAGTGCGCTCTCATCGTCGTCGATATCCAGGAGAAATTGCTGCCGCCGATCTGGGAAAAAGAACGCTTTGTGCGCAATGCCCAGCTGCTGATTCGCCTGGCTGGAATCCTGAAGATCCCCTCGCTGGTGACAGTGCAATACGCCAAGGGCTTGGGCAACACGGTGCCGGAGATTGCCTCCATGTTGCCCGACACTCCGCCCATCGACAAGCTGACGTTCTCCTGTTTCGGCAGCGACGTCTTCTGCTCCTTGTTGAAGCGCTTGCCGGGCCAGCGAACGACTGTTCTGCTGTGCGGCATGGAAACGCACATCTGCGTGATGCAGACTGCGCTGGGAGCGTTGCGGGAGGGTTATCTGGTGCACGTGGCTTCGGATGCCGTCAGCTCGCGCACGGAATTAAACTGGCGGATCGGCCTCGACCGCATGCGCGCTGCCGGAGCCATCCTCTCCTCGACCGAAATGATGATATACGAACTGCTGCGCTCGTCGGGTGCGCCCGCGTTTCGAGAACTGCTGCCCTATTTAAAGGGCTGATGATCTTCCGCCGTAGAGACGGGGCTTGTCCGTCTCCGCCGACACTCAGCATTCATTTCCAGCAGGGCGTACGCTGGGGAGATTCGTATCAGGGCCATCGCTTTAGCGATGCCGCATATTCCTCGAAATCGAACGCCCCTTCAGGGGCTGACAGACCGCGAGGAACTGCCCGAGCCTACTCTTTCTGCTTTACCCGCACCACCGTGATCTTCGAGAACCCCTCGTCAAACGTCGGAGGCTTCAACTTGCCCGCCATCTTGCGCATGATATCTTCCGGCACCGCGCGCCCACGCCGCGCGTGCCGCTCCAGGCAAACCTCTAGCGGCACATCGAAGAACACTCCCTGCACATCGTAGCCGTAATCCTTGGCCAGCTTGATCCAGCTCTGGCGGTCGTGGGGCGTAAGGTTGGTCGCATCCACATAGTTCATGGGACGCCGTGCAATCAGCCGCGCCTTCAGCATCGACCGCAGGTTCGAGAACACCAGATCCTGAAAGCGCTGCTCCTGCGCATCATCGAAAAGAAGTTCGCGCAGCAAATCGCTCGACAGCGGATGAATGTTGTGCCGCTTGAACCACGAACTCTTGCCCGATCCCGGCAACCCGATCGCCAGCACCACCGTTCCCTTGCTGGCGCGGGCGGGAGCAGGTGCAACTGCAGCCGGCGCCTTCGCGGCAGCCGCTGGTTCCGGAGCTGCTGCTTCCAAGGCCGGTGCTGCCGCCACCGATGGTTCGGCTGCAACCGCAACTGCGGGCCTAGCCGCCACCGGCTGCGGACGAGATCCGCGGCGGCCGCCGCGGCCACGACGTCGGCGCGAAGTTCGTGGTCTCGCTTCACCTGCCGCAGGCGCCGCCTCTGGTCCCGCGACCGGCTCAGGCGCGGGCTCCGGCATCGGCTCCGGTCTCGACGGACGCGACTCGACTACGGGAGCCTCGGCTGGAGCTTCGACCGGCACGGCGGGCTCGTTATCATAGAATCTTGGCTGCAACGGCTCCGGTGCCTTCGTTGCTTCCTTGCTGGAGCTGTCTCCGGTCTTCTTGCGACGCTTTAAACGCTGGCTCATCCATTTGCGCATATAGCAGCTTGTAGCACACCGGCGCATGTCGGAGCAATCCTTGAGATCGGGCGATCGGGTGGATCTGGCCATCGGGCCATCGAAAGTCAAAGGCATTTGATCCTAGATGGCCCGATCACCCGATCACCCGATTGATTACAATGGCCCACAGGGTCAATCCATGAATCCAACCCATCCCGAAACTCTTCAACTCCCTGCCGTACCTCTGACGCTGGAAGGCTACGCAACGCTGCACCAGATGATGCGTTTCCGCTGGTCCGCGTGGCGCTCCATCGCCGAGAACACGCGCCGCGAAATGACCGACGAAGCCGCGCACCTGCTGGCCGGAATGGAAGTGAAGTCCGATGGCCAGTCCGCGCTCTTCTCGCTGCTCGGCCACAAAGGTGACCTGATGCTCGTCCACTTCCGCGAAACCTTCGACCAGCTCAATCAGGCTGAGCTCGACCTGGCGCGGCTCCGGCTCAGCGACTTCCTGGAGCCCACAACTTCTTACCTGTCGGTGATTGAGCTGGGGCTCTATGAGTCGTCGCTGAAAACCTACAAGGCGCTCGTCGATCGCGGCGTCGAACCCCACTCGGAGGAATGGAAAAAGTCGATTCAGGAAACCATCGCGCGCCAGAAAGAAGCCATGAAACCGCGCCTCTTTCCGCCACTGCCGCCAAATCGCTACATCTGCTTTTATCCCATGGATCGCCGTCGCGGCGAAGACAAGAACTGGTACACGCTTCCCATGGAAGAGCGCCAGCGCCAGATGAACGAGCACGGCCTGGTCGGTCGCCGCTATGCCGGGGAGGTGAAGCAAATCATCACCGGCTCCATCGGCTTTGACGATTGGGAGTGGGGCGTCGACCTCTTCGCCGACGATCCTCTGGTTTTCAAAAAGCTGATCTACGAGATGCGCTTCGACCACGTAAGCGCCGTGTACGCACTCTTCGGAAGTTTCTATATCGGATTGCGTTGCCCCGCCAACCGCCTGCACGATTTGCTGGAAGGAAATCTGCCTCCGCACGTGTAGGGAAGGTTCGTGTGGGGACGGGCGCCCTCGCCCGTCCAAGCCGCGCGAAGCTCGGCAGTTGCCAGCGGCCGCAGCAGCTATGGATGTGCCCTAGTCGCGAACGCGCTTAACTTTCGGGAATTTCACTTTCGCAAAGTGGAACTCGTGCCGCTTCATGTCCACCCGCATTCCCCGAAACGTCACGCCTTCCATGCGCAAACGGAATCGTTGCTCCGCGGCGTTTTCTCCGCTCAGCTTGATGGCCCCTCCCGCGCCGACCACGCGATGCCATGGCAATCCCGGAACCTGCTGCAGGATCCGCACCACTTGACGCGCGGCTCCGGACCAGCCCGCAGCCTTGGCGATGGCTCCGTAACTCGACACCGTTCCCGAAGGCAAAGCTCGAATGCAACGCACCACGCGGGCGCGCCTCTCTTCCAACATGCTCGTCGCGTGCCCTTTCCCTGCCCTGGATTGCGCTTTGCGATTCACGGATCAGCCAAACAGCGAACAGCGTCCTTCACTAACGACAAACGACCAGCGACGAACGACCATCGCCGCAACTCATGCTAAATTAGATACAACAATACAAAAATTTACACGCGCCCGTAAAACCTGGCATTACGATAAACGCATCCCATGTTCTTGCTCGGCACCAAAACTGCCTTTTGGAGAAGACTATGTTTCGCTTGCTGAAAGCCCTGCCCCTGACGTCGGCCATCGCGGCCTTGAGCCTCTTTATCGGTTGCGGTTCAGGCAACAATGCGCAGATTCGCATAATCAATACCATCCCCGACGCTGAGGGGGCCTTGGATGTCGATGTCAACGGAAACAAGATCACCGGCTCCACCCCCGTGCAATTTGGCACGATTTTCCCAGCCGCCACTTCCTCCGCCACCTACGCGAGCGTACCGTCCGGTAGCGACACCATCGCAGCTTATGTGAGCGGCACCACCGTTAACCCACTCAACCTCGGCACGACCAACCTCAGCGCTTCGACGGAGTACACGGTGGTATTGCAGGGCAATGCGGCTACCCCTAACACGCCGTCGGTTCTCACCGACAACAACACGGCACCAACGACGAACACTTTGGAATACCGTGTCATCTATTCATCACCCTGGTTGTCCCGTAACGTCGGCCCGGTGGATGTTTATATCATCCCGACCGGCAACGCGCTCCCTACCAACCCTAGTATCCCTGGCCTGACCTTCGGGCAGGGCATCTATGTACAATCCCTTCCGTATACGGCGGGAAATACTTACACCGTTGTCGTCACTGCGCACCTAAACACCAATAGCGTGTATGTTAACCAATCCTATCCCTCGGGAAACGGATCGATCACTACACTGGTGCTTGTCGACGAGCCGGGCGGCGCTTCATTTGATACGGTTCCGCTGGCGTTTAGTGACCTCCAGTAGTCCCGGGCGAACTGCCTGGGCCAAGAGGTTTTGCTGCGCTTCCAGAAAAAAGAACCGGGCCTCGGTCGAGGCCCGGCGAGTCGCGCCAACCGGCAGTTGACAAAGCTTCCCGCTCGCCGCCAAACTGCCTTGGGAGAAAAATAATAAGAAGATGTCTTGCTGGTTGAAACCCCTGTCCCTTCCATTGGCGCTCGCGGCTCTGCTTCTCTTGACTGCGGGCTGTGGCTCCAGCGGCCAATCGCAGGTTCGCTTGATCAATGCCATCCCCGACGGTCAGCCCGCCGACATCTATATCAACGGAACCAGGGTCATTGAAAACTTTACCTTCGGCCAGGTTTACCCGCGTCCGGCCACTCCGGTAGCATACCTGCCGGTTGCAACGGGCACGGCCTCGATCCAGGCGTACCCGCCCGCCCAAACCACCAACCCTGTCTCCCCGACCGGCTCTGTAACCTTTGTCGGTGCAACCCAGTACACGGTGCTCGCGGCTGGACTGGAACTTAGTGACTACCCACCCGTGCTGATTACCGACGACAACACGCCGCCGTCGGCTGGCAATGTGGAAGTCCGCGTCATTAACGCGTCCGTTAACTCACCCACTCACGGCGTGGATGTTTATATCGTTCCCCCCGGCGCGGACATCACAAACTACGAAGCGCAAATTTTTGGTCTGAGCTACACCCAGGCAAGCACCTACCAACCCATTCCCTTTGCGGCCGGTGGTTATGCGGTGATCTTTACTGCCAACAAGAGCAAGGAAGTAATCTTCAGCTGGCCCCCGCAGGGGGTGGGGGGATTCACTCCCCAATCCGGCTCGATTACCACCTTTGTGCTCATGGACAACGCGGGCGGCACTAGCGGAATGTCGGACACTCCGCTGGTATTGAACGACCTCAATTAATCGGCTCGCTAAACCGCACCTCTCTTGAACGACTTCGCCGCCGTCTCTTCATCGTCAAACACTTCAAAAACAGTAAGCAGCTTGGTGATCTGGAGCAGGTCGCCCACGCGCTGGCTCAGGCTCGCCAGTTTCACCGCCCCGCCCGCGCTGCGCGCAGTCGTGTAAAGCGAAACCAGTGTTCCCAGCCCACCGCTATCGATGAAATTCACTTCGCGCAGATTCAGCACTACGTTCGGGCTCTGAGCCAGCAATTCCTTTACTTGGTTGCGCAGGCTGGCTGATTCCTCGCCAAACACAAGCCGGCCGCTGCAATCCACCACCACCACGCCTTGCATCGACCGTGTGCTCATTCTTAGTTGCATAGCCGCCTCCTGATCTCGGAGCAGAACTTAACGCATGAGCCTACCGCGCCCGCCGAAGCCATGCAAGCTCCGAGCCCGGGGAAACTCCCCGCGCGCCAGCCTGTATAATCAAGCATTCCGATGAGCTATCAGGTCCTGGCGCGCAAATACCGGCCGCAGAAATTTTCCGACGTCATCGGCCAGGAACACGTCACCCGCACTCTGCAAAATGCCATCGCGCAGGAACGTATCGCCCACGGCTATATCTTCAGCGGACATCGCGGCATCGGCAAAACCACCGTCGCCCGCATCCTGGCCATGGCGCTGAACTGCCGCTCGTCGGATAAACCAGTAGCCGAGCCCTGTGGCGTTTGCGATTCCTGCACTGAGATTCGCAACGGCAACTCTGTTGACGTGATCGAGATTGACGCCGCCACCAATCGCGGCATCGACGAGATCCGCGAATTGCGCGAAGCCGCGCGCTACCGCCCCGCCCGCGATCGCTTCAAGATCTACATTCTCGACGAGGCCCACCAGATCACCGACGCGGCCTTCAATGCCCTGCTCAAGACGCTGGAAGAGCCTCCCGGCCACGTCATCTTCATGATGGCCACCACCCAGCCCGAGGATATTCCCCAGACCATTCGCTCGCGCTGCCAGCATTTCAGTTATCGCGCCATGAAGTTTGACGACATCATGGGTCAACTCCGCGACATCGTGGCGAAAGAAAAGATTCCCGCCGACGAGGACGCCCTGGCCCTGCTGGCCGAAGCGGGCGACGGCTCGATGCGCGACGCGCTTTCCATCCTCGATCAGGCCATCGCCTCGACCGCCGATCACCTGACCGCCGATTCCGTTCGCAGCCTCATCGGCTCCGCTCCGGCAGCAGCCCTCGAAACGGTAATGCAGGCTGTCGCGGAAAGTTCCAGCGAGAGAATCCTGGTGCTGGTTGACGAACTGATTGGCGAGGGCCACAGCCCCACGCATTTCGCGCGCCAGTTGGTGCGCTTTCTGCGCAATGTCACCGTGGCCAGGATCGCAGGCAAAGAGTCGGCGCTGCTGCAGATTTCCTCCGACGAGCGTGCTCGCGTCAGCCGCATCGCCGATCTCTTCACCGAAGAAGATCTGGCCCGCCATCTGCAAATCATGCTCCGCACCCACGCAGAACTCGGATACCGCCAGGAACAACGCTTCCATCTCGAACTGGGACTGCTGAAAATGGCGCATGCGCAGCGTCTGCTGCCGATTGAGCAGTTGTTGAGCGATGCGGCACCCGTTGCCGCAGCGCGACCCACCACTGTTCTGCGCTCGCCGGCCGCAGCGGAAGCCCGCCGCACAGAACCTTTTACCCCGGCCCGATCCAGTTCGGTGTCGCCATTCGCAGCCGACTCCGCGCGCAAAGGCACGCCCAAGGCCGAATCCGCTGCTGGGACGAGTGGATCAACCGCGAACGTAGTAATCATGGGATCGGCCGCGCCCGCCATTGCAGAGATCTCTCCGGACCTGCGTTCTGAAACGATTAGCACGGTAGAGACGGGGCTAGCCCCGTCTCAGCCCACCGCCGAGTCCCTTCGCGATGCCGTTCTCAGCGCGCTGGGTAATCAGCCCATGCTGGTTTCCATCCTGGAAAACGCGGAGTGGACACTGGCAGGAAGTTCGTTGTCAGCAAAAGTGGCGGCTTCCAGCACCATGATCGAAATGTCATTCACCGCCGAAGCCCGCCGCATCGCGAGCGCCGCCGCCAGCGGTCTGGCCGGAAGACCGATCAAAATGCAGGTCGAGCCCGGCGGCGCAACACCAGCAGCGCCCACAGCGCGCAAATCCTCACCCAACGGGAGCGCCCGCTGCCGGGCCGAAAAAGATCCGATCGTGCAACGCATGCAGGAAAGATTCGGAGCGGAAATCCGCACCGTGATCGACTATCGGGAGAAGCAATGAAGCTAAACCGCCGAGACGCAGAGAAAAACAAGGATTGGATTTGTAGTTTCTCGGCATACTCGGCGTCTCGGCGGTGAAAAGGTTCTTATGTCCGGATTCAATTTGCAGGAACTGATGTCGCAAGCGAAGCAGCAGTATGAGACGCTGCAGAAGAAGATGGAGCAGACCGTGGTCGAGGCTTCGGCCGGCGGCGGCACGGTTACCGTCAAAATGGATGGCCGCAAGCAGGTGCTGGCCATCGTGATCGATCCGGAAGCGGTCAAAGCCGGTGACGTAGAAATGTTGCAGGATCTAGTGATGGCCGCCTTCAACGAAGCCGGACGCAAAGTGGATCAGGCCATGCAATCGAGCTTGGGCGGAATGCTCGGCGGCCTCGGTCTCGGGGGACTCTAAGAACATGTCTCGTTTTGCCGAACCGATGACCCGCCTCATCGATGAACTCAAAAAGCTGCCCGGAATTGGCAGCAAGAACGCACAACGGCTGGCCTTTCACATTCTGCGTTCGAGCGAGGATGACGCCGAAGCTCTCGCCTCCGCCGTTCGCGACGTGAAAGCCAAGCTGCGTTTGTGCTCCATCTGCAACAACATCACCGACGTCGACCCCTGTGTCTACTGCAGTAGTCCAACCCGCAATCAGAAGCTCGTCTGCGTGGTGGAAGAACCGACCAACATTGCCGCCGTCGAGAAGACGCGGCATTTTAACGGCGTCTACCACGTGCTCCACGGCTCGATTTCGCCATTGCATGGTGTCGGACCCGAACAGTTGCGTATCGCAAACTTAATGACCCGAGTCGGCCGCGGCGAAATCGAAGAAGTCATCCTCGCCACCAATCCCACGGTCGAGGGAGAAGCCACCGCTACCTATCTGGCCCAGCAACTCAAGCGGCAAGGACTCCGAGTAACCCGCATCGCCATGGGCATCCCAGTAGGCAGCGACATCGAATACACCGACGAAGTTACCATGCTGAAAGCTATGGAAGGCCGGCGGGAAATGTAGAGTGTTGCTCCGGCGCAAGCAAACGAAAGTCCATACTTCTGACCCGAACCCTTCCGAAAGGTTACCCGAAGGCACTAGCTGGCGGCTAAAACGCCTGCGTATAATAACCTTACATCCAACGTTTTCTTCGAGGGATCGACCTATGGGCCGTGCGTTCCGCTTTGTGCGACAACTGGTTTTCTGCCTCGGAGGTTTGCCGTGCCTGTTGTATGCTCTGGCGGTCCTCGCCGCCCCGACGTTCAGCCAGGATGTCACGCCCCCAGTCACCGGCTTTCCCGAAGACTGGAGCCACTACCACCTTGTCTTCTCCAAGCCCGCGACGGCGGAACAGTTCATGCAGGTGCAGCAGGATCCCCGTTATTGGCAGCAACTGGCACGGCGGACTGTGGCGTTGCGACCGGAGGCGGAGGTTGGCGACGCTGTTTCCGACGACCTCGACGTTCACGTTCCGCTGCCGCGCTTGAAGCGCAAGATGAAGCGAGACTGGCAGCAAGTCATGAACGCGGGCGCGACTGTTGGCGCTGGCCAATACCCCGCGAAATACTCGTTCGGTTTGAGCACAGCCAAATGTAGTGACTTCGTAGTCTTCAACACAGGCCTGACCGGCTCCGCCACGCAGGCCAACATCATTGCGTATACCAATCTATATGCCACCGGGTGCACGGGAACAGTTCCCCAGGTTTATTGGGCATATAACACCGGCGGAAAAGTATCGACTTCGGTGACAATTTCCGCCGACGGCTCGCAAGTGGCCTTCGTCCAAACACCCGCCACTGGTAGCGTGCAGCTTGTCGTGCTGAAATGGAAGTCTTCGACCACAGAAACTGCCTCGTTACCGATGACTCTTTCAAACACCGCCGCCACCAGCTATCGCGCTTGTACTGCACCGTGCATGACAGAGCTCACCTACGTAGCTGGTCCATCTGAGACCGCGCCTCTTGCGGACACCAATTCCTCACCGTATTACGATTTTGGGGGAGGCGCCGATAAAGATACACTTTATGTAGGCGATGACCCGGGCTACCTCCATCAGTTCACCGGGGTCTTCCTCGGAACACCCACGGAAACCAGCAACGCCACCGCCGGCGCCGGCTGGCCATCAAGGGCGGCGCAGGCACCGTTAAGCAGTCCGGTTTTTGACGCTGTGAGCGGGAACGTCTTCGTCACGGCTTCGTGGCAGCAAAGCGATGACAGCGGCGGCCGACTCCACGCCATCTGCGTGACCACTCCCTGTGGCGCGACATCGACGACAGCGGGAACGCCCGTCGTATCTTCATACGTTCTTGGCCCGGCAAACGGCAATACCAACTGTCATACAATAACCTCGGGAAATGGCGCGGGTTCCGCCATGCGCGTGGATGCTCCGCTTGTCGATTCCACTGCGAAAATGGTGTACGTATTCATGGGCAATGACGGCACGGGCAGCAGCGCTGTTTACCAGTTCCCGACGGCGCAAGCGTCCATTTCTGGAAGCTGTGGGACCGAGACGACGATTGGTACTGTCGCGCCTGCAAGTCCCGACTATGCGGTGTTCGCTGGGACCTTCGATAATGTCTACTACACTTCCGCAAGTGGCAGCAGCCCAAGTGGCAACCTGTACGTCTGCGGAAACACAACCGGCGTGCCGACGCTCTACCAGATTGCAATTACCTCGAATGCAATGGGCGCGACCAAAACGCTGGAGGTGTCGACCGCGAACACCACCTGCTCTTCGGTGACGGAGATCTATAATGCCCCCACCGACTATGCGTTCCTGAGCGTGGTCGCAAGCTCCACACCGATCTGTGGGGTCGGTACCGGATGTCTGATGTCGTTCACTCTCCCCACCACCGTAGGCGGAGCGTTGCCTACGGCCCCAACGGCCACGCTGGCTGCGGTCGGAGGCACAAGCGGGCTGGTGCTTGACAACACTGTAGCGTCGGGCACCTTGAAGGGCGCATCCCAGGTCTATTTCTCACCGCTCAGTAATCAGACGTGCAATGGGACAGCGGGCGAAGGTTGCGCCGTGCAGGCCTCGCAGGCGCTACTAAAGTAGCGAGGGACCCCAACGTTGCCTTCGTAGATTGGAAATATCTGCGCGAAATGCGGCGCGGCTCAGTCTGCTGGCGGGTCTTCAGGCTGGTCAGGAATTCTTGCGGTTAGAATGGCACTGCCCCAGCGTACCCGTTTTTCCGCAACTCAGCGCCTGCGTTTCAAACACGCGCTCAAGCCGGAATGCGGGTTTCGTGTAGGGTTTCTTGGATTGAATCAGTCGCTTGTCTTCAGGCCCCGGGTTCCCATTCGCCATTAAACATTCACCTTGAAAAAACAGACTCTTCCCGAGCGGCTGGAGCCCTGTATCGCTTATTATACACAGCTGTAGCGAGGGCGAAAGATCAGAACCAGGCCCTCGCTATCCCACGTTCCAGAACTGTGCAACACTTTGAAGCACTCCAGCCTGAGCACATGAAACGGCTAGGCTCCAGCCGAGCGAACCCCTCAGCAAACCGCCTTTATTTTCTCCAATTTGCAAGAAATAATTCAAATGATTGCATGGAATCTGAAACTGGCCCGCCACTTGCTCCTTCCATGACGTCTGTATCCTCGCTCCGTTTGAACTCTTTGCTGGCGCGAGATGCACAAGCGGACGCAAACCGCGCCCGCGTAGCTCTCCGAGCCAGCCGGCGCCAGGCTGCGATGTAACCGCATCTCAACCGACGCTTCCGAAACCGGGCCCAACCGCCCGGTTTCATTTTTTCTGTAGAGACGGGGCTTGCCCCGTCTCAGTCGCCACTGGCTCACACCAGGAATCCATTGGCTTCCTCTTCCCGAGCCACCAATCCTTCCGGCAGCCTGCCCCGGTTGTACTCCGCCATGCGGTTTTTCCACTTGAGGAAGTCGGTGATGCTCTCGGGCTCAATCCGGATCTCCACCCTCCGCAAACTTGCCAGCAGCAGATTCATCTCGTTCTCGAACCCGATCCCGGAACGCAGGTTCTTAGCCGACGCCTTCACCCGCTCGATCTCGCGCCCGCAGACCTCCAGCAGTCCCCAGCCCGCAGGCAGTTCCTCGATCCGTATCAGGCCCCGAGGCGCCAGATAATACCGCTCACAGCCAACGCCGACCTCCGGCTTCTGCCGAAAGGGCTTGTCGCGGTCCGCCAGGAAATCCGCGCGCGACACCTTGCCCTCGATCAGCACCGAGTGGCACGCCTTTTTCCAGCCAATCGCGTCCGGCATCTCGCCGCTGACGCAAGCCTGCTCGCTAAGCACCACTCCGCAGCGATACCGCCGCAGCCATCTCACTGCCATCGCAACTAATTTTGCATGAGTCACAGATAAAGCTTGGAAGCAGAACGCCATTCTGAACAGTGTCAGAGTAGCTTCTAGCTTCTGGCATCTGGCTTTCTAATTTGCTTTTGGGTGGCGCAGCGCTTCAGCGCTGCGATAACTGGCTTGTTCCCGGCATCGGCTTTAGCCGCTGAGGGCGACTACGGCTGCCCGCGAGCGAACTCCGCAACGGCCGCACCAGCACTGGCCGACGCAGCACCGTTTCCAGTAAATGTCGGGCGGCCGCGATCTCTTCCGCCGAACGGTCCAGCGCCGAGTATCCCGCCATCCGCACCACTACGAAGTCGTCCTGCGAACTGACTTCAAGCCGCGGAGGGTTTACCTTCTCTCTGCCGTTGCGCTTGTCGAGTGCATTGGCCAGACGCAAAATGCCGGAGAGTTGCATGGCGATCGGCCGGTCCGCAAATTCCAGCAGTTGCATGGCCTTTCCCTGCGGATGTGGCAATGGCCCGCGATGATAGCGCGCCACCACCGCTGCCATTTCCATCTCGCGCGCACTCCATCCCAGAGGCGGCGTTAGCCCGCGAATCATCCGGTACGAACTCTTTTCGTGATTTTTCGCGCCCTTGGCTTTGCCGACATCATGCATCAGCGCCGCTGCCTGCAGCACCGCTCGCCAGTCGTGATCGGGTGGAACATGGTCCTGCGGCGCGCTATCGGGCGACTCAGGCTTCGTCGTCACCAGTCCCGCATCCTTCAACCCGTCATACAAAAGGAGGGTCCACTGGGTTACGCGCTCGGAATGCGCAAAGTCGGGATCCAGATATCCGGCCCATGTCCGAAGCCGGCTCATGGCCGCCGCGCGCAACTGCGGACCTGACGGCAACTCCGCGCGCCAGACGCGCCATAGCGAATGCGGTCCTACCATCTTCTCGCGATAGCGCGCGATTCTCTTAGCGCGCTCCTGGTTCAACTTCTCGCGCCAGTGGTTGCGGCTTTCCACGTCCGGGAAGGCGGCGATCTCGACCGCCATGGCCTTCAGCACATCCAGATCGTGGACCTCTCCCAACAGATCCTGCAGCTCTTTCAGATCGTCGCCCCATAACGCGTGCTGGCGCGGCAGAAAATTTTCCACCGTGTAACGGAAACGTTTGATGCCGATGCGCAGTCGGTGCCAGCCAACCTGCGACTGCGTTCGCAACGCGTGTTTGTGCAGATCGTACGCGGCAGTCCACTTTTCCAGCGCCAGATGCAGATAGACAACGCTTCCCGGACGCACCCGCGACGCGCGCTGCGGCAGGGTTCTCGACCACTGGCGCCATTGCTTGCGGTCAAACTGATGGAGGTCTTTGAAGGCATGCTGCTTGCATTCAGCTTCGCGCGCATGCACGTGATCCAGCAGTTTGACGACCACCGGATCGCCGGGAGGGTTGGGATCCTTCAGCTTCTCGATCCAGTCCAGCATTACCTGCATGTCGCGCAGGTCACCGAGCCCCTGAAAAAGTTTCTTCCCTGCCTTCTTCATATCCTTCCATGAAGAATCGGGATCGATCGCCATCAATCCATCGGCCAGAGAACGGCAGCGCCGCAGCGCCACTCGAAGATCGTGCACCGGATCGGGCTCGAAACCCATGGCGGCGTGATCGCACTCCACCAGCACGCGCTCCATCCAGGCACGCAGGCCGAGCTTCGGCTTCTGCCTCGCAGGCTTGGGATCGGGTTTCAAAACTGGACTGGCTTCCACCGCGCCTCCTTCGGTTGACGGCAACCATTGTCGCCCCTTTCCGCGGAATCTTCTAGAGCAGCTCTCAGGGGTGGCCCACTCCTTGCCGCTCTATCGCAAGGGGTGGGTGTGAGCGCCATCACATCATTAGCGTCCCGTCCGCGCCTAAACTCTCCCATGCCCAAAGGTCTGAAGCGCTATTACGGCACCGGGCAAGTGCACTTTATAACCTGCAGTTGTTACCACCGCATTCCGTGGCTCGGCACAGCGCCACGACGCGATCTGTTCGTATCCATCCTGGAAGAAGTACGCCAGCGCTGTCGTTTTGTTGTACTCGGCTACGTAGTAATGCCCGATCACTTCCATTTCCTGATCAGCGAACCGCAGGTAGGAGATCCCTCCAAAGTGATGCAATTGATAAAGCAACTCTACGCACAAAGAGTTGTGCCGCGGACGCGCCGGAAGCGGAGCGAAGCCGAGAAGCCTAAGCCGGTACACGTTTGGGAAGCCCGCTTCTACGATTTCAATGTGTGGACCGAACACAAACGGGTGGAGAAGCTCCGCTACATGCATCGCAATCCGGTGAAACGCGGCCTGGTAGCCGAACCACAGCAGTGGCCCTGGAGCAGTTTTCGGGATTACCTATATGGACAGACCGGAAAAGTTCAGGTCAATGATACTGACATCATGGAGATGAGAGTAAGACCACCAGCCGCTTAGACACTATCGGCACCCACCCCTTGCAACGTGCGCAAGGAGTGGGCCACCCCCTGCTTTGTTTTCGGAGCGAGAACTAGGATTCCGACATCTGAGGATGTAGGGTCCTTCGACTCCGCAGGAACTTCACTTCATGGAGTCCCTGCTCCGCTCAGGATGACAATCTGGATAGAGTATCTGAGAACCGAGAATTGCCCTTAGTTGCTGAGCACTTTCTCGCGCTCCTCGGCGTCCTCGAGTTGCTGGAGAGGCGACTTGGGCAGCGCGAACTCCAGCACCTCATCAATGGTTTTCACGTAGTGGGGCGTCAATCCCACCAACTGTTCGGGCGTCAGGTCTTCCTCGACATTGGTTTTATTATCGGCGGGCAGAATCACGTCATGCACACCGGCGCGCTTGGCGGCCAGAACTTTTTCCTTGATGCCGCCTACCGGCAGCACGTTTCCGCTCAGCGTGATTTCGCCCGTCATCGCGGTCAGTGGACGCACCTGCTTGCCCGACAACAACGAGACTAATGCGGTCACGATGGTGACGCCGGCCGAAGGACCGTCCTTGGGGATCGCTCCCGCGGGCACGTGAATGTGGATGTCGTGGTTGGCGAAGAATTCTTCGTCAATGCCCAACTGCTTGGCGTTCGAACGTACCCAGCTCAACCCGGCTTGCATGGACTCGCGCATCACGTCCTGAATCTGGCCGGTGATGGTGAGACCGCCTTTGCCCTTCATCTGATTGGCTTCGACGAATAGCACGTCGCCGCCCGATGGCGTCCAGGCTAGACCGACGACCACGCCGGGGCGCTTGGTGCGCTCGGCAATTTCGCCTTCGCTGCGAATCTTGATGCCGCCCAGGAATCCTTGCACGACTTCCGGAGTGATCACCAGCTTCTCGGTCTTCCCTTCCGCGATCCGGCGCGCCTGCTTGCGGCAGATGGTGCCTATGGTGCGTTCCAGGTTGCGTACTCCTGCCTCGCGCGTGTAATGACGAATAATGTAGCTGACTGTCTCTTCCGGAAATTCGATCTGTTCTTTCGTGATGCCGTTTTCCTCGATTTGCCGCGGGATCAGGTACTGGAAGGCAATGTGAACCTTCTCTTCCTCGGTGTAGCCCTGAAGTTCGATGATTTCCATGCGGTCGCGCAAGGGCTCGGCAATGGGATCGAGCATGTTCGCAGTGGTGATGAACAAGACTTTCGAGAGATCGAACGTCACGTCCAGATAATTGTCGCGGAAGGTTGCGTTCTGCTCGGGGTCAAGCGCTTCGAGCAATGCCGACGCCGGATCGCCACGGAAATCGCGCCCTACCTTGTCAATTTCGTCGAGCATGAAGACCGGGTCTTTCGTCTCCGCGCGACGGATGCCCTGAATGATCTGCCCCGGCAAGGCTCCAATGTAGGTGCGGCGATGGCCGCGAATTTCCGCTTCGTCGTGCACTCCGCCCAGCGACAGGCGGGTAAACTTGCGTCCCAGCGCTCGTGCGATAGATTTGCCCAGCGAAGTCTTGCCAACGCCCGGAGGTCCGACGAAACAGAGAATCGGACCTTTCATGCTGGGCTTCAGTCGCCGCACCGACAGGTAATCGAGGATGCGGTCTTTCACTTTCTGCAAGTCGTAGTGATCGGCGTCGAGAATCTCTTTCGCCTTGGGGATTTCAATTTCTCCCCCCGAAGTCTTCGCCCAGGGCAGCACCGCCAGCCACTCGATATAGTTTCGAGTGACCGAATAATCGGCCGCCATCGGCGACATGCGCGCTAAGCGGCCCAATTCCTTCAGCGCTTCTTTCTTCACATCGTCGGGCATGCCCGCGGATTCGATCTTTTGCTTCAGTTCCTCGGTGTCGCGCTGGCCTTCGTCCTGCTCGCCCAGTTCTTTCTGGATCGCCTTCATCTGCTCGCGCAAGTAGTATTCGCGCTGCGTCTGCTGCACCCGATCCTGCACTTCCGACTGGATCTTGTTGCGCAGTTGCTGCACTTCCAGTTCTTTGGCGAGGTGCTGATTGATTTTTTCGAGGCGCACCCGGACGTCGGTCGTCTCCAAAGTCTCCTGCTTGTCAGATGTTGACAGCGAGGGCAGGGACGAGGCGATAAAGTCCACCAGTCGCCCCGGTTCTTCAATATTCATGGCCACCGTCGAAAGCTCATCCGACAGCGTCGGCGAACCAGCCACGATCTGCTGGAATAACGTCAGTACGTTGCGCTGCAGTGCCTCCACCTCGGAATCCTTGGGCGGAATCGTCTCCGGAATCGTGGTCACTTGGGCGCGCATAAACGGAGTAAGCTGCGCGAAATCGGCCAGCCGCACCCGCTCCAGTCCTTCTGCAAACACAAACAGGCTCTGGTTGGGCATCTTGACGACTTTGTGCACCACGGCCAGGGTTCCAATGGAGTACAGATCGGTCGGTTGCGGCGCGTCCACGCGTGCCTCGCGCTGCGCCACCACGACGATGGTCTTGTCCTCGCCCAGCGAGTTAATCAGTTGTACCGAGCTTTCCCGCCCCACGGTCAGAGGCAATACCGCATGGGGAAACAGGACCGTGTCGCGCACAGGCAAAATCGGCAGCGAGCGCTCGGTGGTCTCGAAAGAGATATGTTGAGAGGAATTAAGATCGCTCATGCTAGTCCTTGAGTGAGTTTTACTCAACTTTTGATGATCTCAACCGCAAAAAAGATGCAAATCTCTTGCTAGGTTGTTGGATTCTAGACCTTTTCTGGCCTTTTGCAAGACTCAGAAGGTACTTTGGCCCCACTCCGGTAACGCAGACCTGGAGACGTGCCCTTCCTCCGGCACGTCCCCTCGGCACACATCGTCAAATCAGCAGTTCGCGATACAGGTCTCCGACTAAAACACGTGCCTCGCACGGTCGCCTTTGAACACCAGTTCCTGCAGAACGCGCTCGTTCGCGGCATTCAAGATGAAGGTCTTCTCGCTCTTATCGGCCTTCTCGGCCAATGGAACCAGTGTGCACTTGGCGCGGACTTCAACCGGCTTCTTCGTGCCTAGCTGCGTGAACACCATGATGTGGTCAGCGCCTTCCATCACGTGACGGATCTGGTAGTCCCCCTTCGGCAACAGCGTGTCCGCTACCCGGAACTGTTCTGAAAAGTTCACCTTGTAACTGTCTTCGATTCCTATCTGATTCTCGGCCGCCGAGACCGCGCCCAGCATAAAGACACAAATCAAGATAAGAATCCCTGCAAAGCTCTTACGCATATATAAAGCCTCCTTTGGCTTTGGGCCAAACTGGCCCACCTTCAGGCTAGAACTAGGTCGCGGTTCCCGCTGTGCAGTGCCTCACAGCAGATTGTGACGAATGAACACAGGGAAAAAGTCCCCTGAGACCTGCCGCTTAAGACCTGCTTTACGGATAAATTCCCAGCACCTTCACCAGTTCCGCCACTTCGCCTAAATGCCGCAGAGCGTTGCGCGCAGCTTCATCGTCGCCGCGCAGGAGATCCACAAAAAACACATATTCCCAGGGACGCCCGCGCATGGGGCGCGACTCGATCTTGCTCAGACTGATATCGCGCAGCGCGAACACGCTGAGCGCTTTGAACAACGCACCCGGAATATTCTTCACGCTGAAGGCCAGCGAAGTCTTGTCCGCAGCGTTATTGCGCGCCGCCCGCGGCTTGCCGCGCTTGATCTTTCCTCGTTCGATCAGAAAGAAGCGCGTAAAGTTTCTCTTGTCATCCTCAATTCCGGCCTTCAGAATCTTTCCCCCATAGACTACGGCGGCCCGGCGGCTGGCAATCCCCGCGGCATCGCGCAAGCCCTCGGTGACAACATGCTTCACGCTTCCCGCCGTGTCGTAGAACGGCACCGGCTCCAGCTTAGGATTCCCGGCAAACAGGTCGCGGCACTGGTCAAGCGCAACCGGATGCGAGAAGACTCGCCGGACGTCTCCGAGTTTGGTGCCCGGCAGGGCGATCAGGTTGTGCACGATGCGCAGGCGAAACTCGCGCACGATGTGAACGTCGCGGCTGAGCAACAAATCAAAATGTTCGGCAACCGAACCGGCCAGCGAGTTCTCGATCGGGATTACCGCACCGTCCACTGTTCCTCGCTTGACGCGGTCAAACACCTCGAGCGACCGCGCGCAAGGGACGACCGATGTCCGCGGCAACATCGCCTCGGCCGCTTCATGGCTGAAAGAACCGAGTTCTCCCTGGATCGCAATCTTCATGAAAACCCTTTCTGTAGAGACGGGGCTTGCCCCGTCTCAGCTTGAGGCAGAAGACGCGGCAACCCGCGTCTCTACGGGAAGGTCGCCTTGAACTCATCCCACCGGCGATCGCGCCAGCTCTTTCGTCATCACCAGCGCATCCATGCGGTTTAAATAGTAGCCGCGGACCGTCTTTTCCACGAAATATCCCGTCTGCTTGTAGAAGCGGATCGCGGCCTCATTATTCACCGGCGTCTCCAGCGCCACCGTGACCGCGCCCGCCCGCGCCAACTGCTCTTCCGCCGCTAGCATCAAAGCCGAGCCGACGCCCGCCCGCCGGGCCTCGACGACGACATCGATAGTAATAATGTGCCCGCTCTTTCGCCGAGTCTCCGCCACGATAAAGCCGAGAATCTGAGGACCCCCGCCTTTACCTTCAGCCACTAGCGTAAACGACCCTGGCCGGCTCATATAGAAGTCCAATTCCCGTCGTGAGTACGCCAGTTCCGGATCGAAGCACGCCTGGTCAATCCGCCAGAGCGTTTCAAAATCGGCATTCTCAAATTGTCGGATGTGAAACTGCACGCTGCCATTGTAGCGGGTGAGTGGCGCTCGCCATTTTTTCCCGTTTCTTCCCCTTGCGCAGTTGCATCCATAAGAAGTACGATTTCTGCCAAGAGGCACTGTGGGGCGTTTCATTCTCATCGACGTGGTGGTGGCGCTCACCCTCTCCTTCCTGTGGTATGCCTGGTTTGTCCATTACAACCGGCGCCGGGCAACCGGCGTGCTGCAGTGGGTGCAGGCGGCATGCCTGGGAAAAGGCCGGATCATGGATCTGCGCTGGCAGGCCAGCAGTTCGCGGCTGAAAGCCACACTGAATCTTTCGTCGCGCTGGTTTGAGGATGCCCGTCTGACGATTCGCTTGTTGCCCCGTCCGCTCCCGGTACAGTGGGCCCTGAGCCGCTGGCGCCAGCAGCAGGAAACGCTCACTTTCGAAGCCGACATGGGGTTTCCCCCAGGCTTCCATCTCGATGTAATCCGTCATCGCTGGGCTGGCCACGCGGGAGGGAAAAGCTCGGGGTCGCAAACCTCGACCGGCGCTCGCCTCTGGACCATCCATCGCCCCGGTCCTGTCATCCTGACGACCAAGGAAGAGTGGCCCTCCGAACTCAGCTCGGTGGTAAATGCGCTCGCTTCCTGGCGCGACAAGGATTTCGTCGGCGTCCGATTCGACCCCACATCGCCGCACTTCACCGCCACGGTGGCGCTAGAAAACCTCTCTGATCAGAAGGCCGCGGCAGCGCTGCTTGGACTCTTCCGCGAACTGGCCGCCAGTTCGTCAGCCAGGCAGCACTAAAGCGGCAACATCCAAATTGGACATGCGTGAGGATTGAGCGTAGGGTTGAAGGTGAGCGAGCAGTTCCTCTCCTCTTTCAGGTCCCCTGAACTAAGTCAGCCCATCTGAAGTACGTTCCTCTTAGTCGGAAATACACAGAAGGTTCCCTAATGAACGATCCCAAGACTCCCAAACAACCGAAGGCAAGGATTGTCGTCGGCCCGAAAAGCTCACCCGGCAAGGTGGCGATGATGGCAGACACGGTCCCCTCACAAGACAGGATAAGAGTGCGGGCCTATGAGCTATACCAAAAACGTGGCGGTGAACCCGGCCGAGATGAACAGGACTGGCTCTGCGCCGAGCAGGAGATTCTCAAACGGACACGGTAAAGGAACCACATCCGCCGCCGCCCGTGTGTCTACTGGAAGGCTGGAGGGATAGCCATGAATTGCTCAATCTGCAACGATCTGGAACGAACTCTTGAATCCAGGCGCAGCCAGTACATCGAAGCCCGTTCGGCCGCATATTATCGGGTTAGTACGGAGCTTGCCGCCCACAAGAACGTCGATATGGAACGCGCCAAGAGCGACTTCGAAGAACACCAATTGGTATGCATTTTCGCCGCTAAAGCAAGACAGTCTGGACCACAGGCCTGCGGAGTCGAAGAGCCTGCCCGGAGTCTGGGCTATTATCCCCTACTTCTGCTGCCACGTTCTGCCGGGTCGCCTACAATCACCCACCGCGGAACTCCGCCCACAATCGCGCCGATGAGCAGGGCTCCCAGGAAGGTATATCCTCCCTCGATCCACAACAGATCCGGCTCTGCATGCGACGACATCACCGCCATCAGCGCGGCGAAAATCGCCAGCCAAAGCGCCGTCGACACTTCGATGCCGTGCGTCAACGTGCGCGAACCCAGCCAGCGCAGCAGTCCTGCCACGCCGTAGGCAAACAGGACGCACGCACCCACGCTCAGCAGATGCGGAGCCAACATTCGTGCCAACGCTTGCGTCTGCGGATCGCTCAACCCGAGCGCCATCGCCCATCGTGGCCGGAACAAGTACTGGGAGTGCCAAGCCATGCCCAGCACCCACGCCGCCGCGCCCGCCAGCAGCACGGGCAAATGCACGACTCTTCGCGTTCGCCACGGAACGTGCTCCGGCAAGGGCGCCGGCTTGGACTCGACCGCATCCGGAATGCACTCCTGCCCGCACCGGGCGCGCTCCGGCCAGCGTGTGCAATCGGCCAGTCGCAGTTTCGGAGGGCCGGCAAGACTGGTCCAAGCGGCCCGCAAGGCATTGAACCGCACCGACACCGGCGCATGCGTCTCCGGACAGTTCACCGTCCGCCCCTCGCGATACGTGTGGAAGATCTGCTCGCCCCAAAGCGCGGACAGCAACAGGATCAGACAAGCTCCAACCAGGAAGAGGAACAACCCGAACAGCAGCACCATGGCGTGCCTCCTTTCCTCGCACGAAGGATTCGTGCCAGGCGGAAGGCATCCGACGAGCGTCGGATGCTGCCATCAACTTAGTCGCGACGCGACCGGCGCGCCGTGATGATAATCACAGCAGCACGTGACGCGCACCCAGAATCCGCACCCCGCGATCAGATGCCTACGCTCGGAACCGGGGCTGTGAGTGTAATTGGGATGTTTCGCCAGTTGCCCTACTGTTGCGGGTAACCATCAGCGAAGTCTTTTGCGTGGATAACTAGCGAGCCTGAATACGTCACCGGTTTCCCTTTAACGCGATATGGCCGGAACCGCCAGTCCTTCACGCTGGAAACCGCAGCCGACGTCAGTATTGGGTGCCCGCGCACAACCGAAATACAGGATGGCTTGCCGTCGGCGTCGATTTCGAGGAACAGTTCGATGCTCCCAGCAATGCGGGCAACGTTCGCTTGCGGGACGATTGGAGTTCGCGTAACGATGCGCTTCGACATCTCCTCTGCTCTCAGATTTACTGACCGCTTTTCACATGCCTGCGCATAGTGGCTCAACAGAAGGACAGCCGCACAGCCCATAATCAACGCATGCCGCATATATGTAATGAGACCCCGCTACAACGTGGCAAGTTCCCACAATTGACATTATCAGGCAATTGCGCTCAGGACCCAATCAACGAGTGCTATGGCGATATTTCAACAATAATCAGTGGCGTCCTGTCCCCTACTCCGGCTCCGCCACAAACCGATACCCCACCCCTCGTACCGTCTGCAGGTGCTTCGGCTGCGCTGGATCCTCTTCTATGTAGCGCCGCAGGCGCACGATAAAATTATCGATGGCGCGGGTATCGGTATCTTCGCGCAATCCCCACACATCTTCGAGAATGGACTTGCGCGAAACCACGCGGCCTTCGCTGCGCACCAGATAACGGAGCAGTTCGGCTTCCATCACCGTCAGATGGATGGTATTTCCCAGCGTGCGCAACTCCAGTTCCGCGAAGTCAATCGACTTGCCGCAAAAACTGAAGCTGTCGCCGACAGAATCCCCCCGCTCGCCCACCCGTGCCGTCCCGCTCGTCCCAGCACCCAACGGCCCTGCGTTTTTCGTCCCGGCACCCTTCATCCACACACTGCGCCGCAGCAGGCTATCCAGGCGCGCGATCAGAATCGCCAGCTCGAACGGCTTGGGCAGGTAATCATCTGCCCCCGACGCAAATCCCTCCAGCACATCCTCGGGACGCCCGCGCGCGGTCAGCATCAGAATCGGCACATAATTTTTCCTTTCGCGCAGCAAGGCCGCGACCTCGAAGCCGCTCTTGCCCGGGAGCATCACGTCGAGTAGCACTACGTCGAAGCGTTCCTTTTTTTCGACGAGCCTCTCCAGAGCGGTCTCGCCATCCGCCGCAACTTCCACCGCGTGTCCTTCGGCTTGCAGGTTGAAGCGCAGGCCCTGCGCCAGATGAGCCTCATCCTCAACAATCAGCACCCGGCTCATGGCAGCGCCACTTTCCGGGGCAATTCTTTTCTGGGTAAGTCTTTCCTGGGTAACTCTTTTATGGGTAATTCCAAGGTGACGGTCGTTCCCTTGCCTGTCCCTTCGCTCTCGGCGAATACCCGGCCACCGTGATTGCGCACAATCGAACGAACGATGAACAATCCCAGTCCCGTGCCTTTCACCCGGGGACGCCCGCGCCGGCGGACACGATAAAAGCGCTTGAAAATGCGCTTGAGTTCGTCCTGCGGAATACCCACGCCGCGATCGCGCACGCGCAGCACCAGGAGCTCTTCGTCGGGAGCACCCAGTTCAACCTCGATGTGGACGCCGTCGGGCGAGTACTTGACCGCGTTGTCGAGCAGGTTGGTGACGACGGTGTGCAGTTCGTCGGGATCACCCAGGATGCTTGCGCTCCCGGATGGCGGCAGAGACTCGCGATAGTCGAGATTCTCAGGCAGCAAGTGGTGCCGGGCTCGCGCGAGTTCGACACACTCGCGCACCAGGGTGTTGAAGTCCACGGGGATACGCTGGCCGGACGCCTTCTTTTGAGCGACAGCGCCCGCCTTCAGCACCTGTTCCACGGTGACCATGAGACGCTCGGTATCGACCAGCATCAAATCGTAGAACTCGCGGCGGCGAGCTTCATCGACCTCGCGGCGCTGCAGGGTTTCGAGATACAGACGGATGGAGGCAATCGGGGTTTTGAGTTCGTGGGTGACTGCATTGATGAAACTGTCGTGCTGCTCGTTGCGGCGAATCTCGCGCACCAGAAAAATCGTGTTCAGAACCAGGCCGGCGATGATGGCGCCAAAAAAGATGATGCCGAGGAAGACCTTGATGCCTTCCCGCCAGTTGAGGATGATCCAGCCGCTGCCTACCGCGAAGGCGACCGCGGCGAGGCATACGCCGAAGGTCAGAAAGAATGCGATCGCTTTGCGCCGGCTGGAAATCCGCACAGGAAGATTGTAGCGGGGCTGGGGGCAGGTGTCAGGTCTTAGGGTCGAGGGTCGGGGAGGTCTTCAGAGGCTGTTAGTGCATTGGGGAGGATATTTCAACAGCAAAGTCTAGCTTTGCGCTGTGGCTGTTGATCGTTACCGCACATCAAAACATTCCACTGACATTAGGCCCAAGTTGGTGTTGCATCAGCCCGTGTCGCCTCTACGCACAACTGGCGAGAATGCTGTCTGGCGGGAACCATTGCACGCGGAAGAGTTCAGGTGTACATTGGCTCTCGCTCAGAGGCCCAAGGAACCTAATCTTAGAATTCCATGGAGGAAACGCGATGAAGAAGCTACTCTTGTTTGGACTGCTGATGGCGCTGGTAGTTTCCGTCCCAGCCATTGCACAGAATGCCTTCGACGGCGTGTGGAAGTTTAATCTCAACGACGCGCAATTCCCCAAGAAACCCGATGTTTATCTGCTGCAAGACGGGATGTATCACTGCAAGACCTGCGTGCCCCCGATTGATGTAAAAGCGGATGGCCACGACCAACCGGTCAAGGGACACCCTTACTTCGATAGTGTCAGTATCAAAGTGGTGGATGATCGGACCTTTGAGGAGGTCGACAAGAAGAACGGGAAGACGGTCACCACCTCCAAAACCGTACTGTCTCAGGATGGAAAGACGGCCAATTTCGAGTTCACCGATAGTAGCAACACGAACGCCGACCCGATCACCGGTAAGGGAACCATAACACAAGTGGCAAAGGGCCCTGCGGGTTCGCATGCATTGTCCGGCTCCTGGGTGACCTCGAAGCTGGAGACCCTCTCCGATAACGGGCTCCTGGTTACGTTCAAGGTGGAAGGCGGTAGCCTGAGCATGACCAGCCCAACCGGGCAGTCCTATGTTGGGAAACTGGATGGCACGGAGGCGCCCTACAAGGGCGATCCCGGGATCACCAGCGTCTCCGTGAAAAGCATGGGCAAGAACATGATAGAGGAAACCGACAAGCGCGACGGGAAAGTGATCAGCGTCGCGCGTATGACAGTGGGCCCCGACAGCAAAACCATGACCATCAAGATCGAGGATAAGTTGCACGGATCCAACAGCCAGTTTACGGCGACCAAACAGTAGGCTGACCCAACGCGGCAAGGCAACAATGTCTTGCCGCACTTTTTTACGCTCGCAGCGCAGTTGACGAGATCAAGGCGATCAAACTAAGAAGGCTCCCGACACCGACCAACCCGGCCGATTCGAGAGCCTTTCCTGAGACCTGACACCTAAGACCTGAGACCTGCTTCTCTAGTCGTTCCCCGCAGCCGCCGCCATCACTCCAGCTGCCTTCACGTCCCGCAGCAGAGCAGGCTTCGGCGGCAGGTTATCGAGCGTAACTTTGTATACGTGCCGCGCCAGCCCGAGTTTCTTCAGAGCCCAGATGCAATACCAGTTCGTGTCGACTTCATACCACGCCAGGCCGTGACGGGCGGAAACCGGATGGGCATGATGATTGTTGTGCCAGCCTTCGCCAAAAGTCAGCACGGCCACCACAAAGTTGTTGGTCGAAAGGTCTTTGGTGGCGAAACGACGCGATCCCCACATGTGGGTAACCGAGTTCACCATCCAGGTAGAATGCAGTCCGACCACCACGCGCGCGAACACTCCCCACAGCAGCCACGGCAGGCCGCCAATGGCATAAAGAATGACGCCCAGAATGATGTTTGAGGTGTAGTGATACTTGGTCAGCCAGACATGGACTTTGTCTTTGGTCAGGTCGGGGACGTAGCGGGCCAAAGTCGTAGTGTCGTGATGCATCGACTTACCCGTCAGGATCCATCCCATGTGCGACCACCACTTGCCATCGATTGGCGAATGCGGATCGCCCTGCTCATCGGAAAACTGATGATGAATTCTGTGTGTCGCCACCCAGAAAATCGGACCGCCTTCGAGCGCCAGCGTCGCGCACCAGGTCAGGAAGTACTCCACCCACTTCGGCGTCTTGTAGCCGCGATGCGTCAGCAGGCGGTGATAGCTCATCCCGATGCCGAGGCTGCCCGAAACCCACCACAAGAAACAGGCGACGAAGAACGCCGGCCAGGTAAAGAAAAATAGCGCCGCAATGGCGCCGAGATGGAACAGGCCCATGGCAATCGCCGTGCCCCAGTTGAATCCGTCACGGTTCGCCCGCTCTTTGCGGCTGCTGCCTTCTCCGGCTTGGCTCATGGCCTGGCTCGCAGCTTCGCTCATGGTCTCGCGCACTGTCTGACTCATTTGTTTATCTCCCCACACCCGTTTGGCTGAAGTCTGTCATTGACAATAGCAAGAGTCGCGCTGACTACCGTGTAATACTTCTGTAATCCTCGCGGACGGAAGGGGTTACGAGCGTAATCTGCTTCAACAAAGAACGCCGGCGAATTATTCACCACAGCTGTGGTGAATGGCTGTCACGGCTGGCGATGTCATGCGTGATTCCCGACTGGGTGCTGGCCATCATCCTTTTCGTGCACGTTGGCGCGGGGTGGAGTATCGTTATCAGTTCAACCCGTGTTTCCGAACAGGAGGTGTGTGTTGAAGAAAGCTTTATCTGTTTTGCTCACGTTATTCGTTTTTATATTCGTCTTATGGGCACAGCAGGACCAGAAGGCCCAACCGCCGGCTCAAGCGCCCGCGGCTCAAGCGCCCGCACCGGAATCCAAGCCCGCTCCCGACGATTCCGTCAAGGCAAATCCCGTCAAACCGACCCCGGAGTCGATCGCCAAGGGCAAGAAGACGTATGCCATCGACTGCGCGATGTGTCATGGCGACAAAGGCGATGGCAAGGGCGACATGGCGTCCGACATCAAGAACGTCACCGATTTCACCAATCCGGATGCGCTGAAAAACCGGACCGACGGCGACCTCTTCCACGTGATCCGGCATGGCAAGGGCGAGATGCCCCCGGAAGGCGACCGCGCCAAGAATGACGACATCTGGAACCTGGTGAACTACGTCCGCTCCTTCGCGAAGAAGTAGAAAAGCGCTCGTGTAGGGACGGCCGCCCCCGGCCGTCCAAGCCGAGCGAAGCTCGGCAGTCGCAAGTCGTCATCGCAAACTTCGGATTCGTCGATAAGACACCGTCGCTTACTTGGGTGCACCTTTCACTTCCACCCCCGCCCATTTTTCCAGCAGCGTAAGCGTCGAAGCATAGTCCAGATCCTGCTGTCCTTCCTCGGCCGCGACGTCGTACACCTCTTCCACCGCTTCCAGTCCAGGCAAGCGCACGCGCGCCTCCTTGGCGGCCTCGAGCGCCAGGCGAATATCCTTCAGCATCAGCCGCAGCGGAAAATTGGGCGAAAAGTCGCGCTTCAGAATGAACGGAGCTTTGTAGTCCACCACTCCCGATCGCACCATCGAAGCCTGGATCAGTGGCAGCAGCTTTTCCACGTCCACACCCAGCTTGGTCGCCAGCGTGAGCGCTTCGGCGAAGCCTTCATAGATGAGCGCAATCTGCAGATTCATGACCAGCTTCGTAGCTTGTCCTTTGCCGGTTTCGCCCATGTGGAAGACTTGCTTTCCCATGGCCTGAAAAAGTGGCTGCAAGCGAGCCAGCGCGGCTTCGTCTCCGCCCGCCATGAAGATCAGGCTGCCGGCTTCGGCGGCAATCTTCGAGCCGGTCATCGGAGCGTCCACATAGTCAACGCCCCGCGCCTTCACCCGCTCGGCAAAGCGCCGCGTCGCCGACGGAGAAATCGTGCTCGAGTCGGCGATAATCATGCCTTCGGTCAGCGCCTGCTCCACGCCGTCCGGGCCAAACAGCACGCCTTCGACGGCTTTCGTATCGGAGAGGCACATCCACACCACTTCCACGCCTTGCGCCGCATCGGCCGGAGAAGCCGCACTGCGCGCGCCTTCCACTTCTTTGCCGCCGGTTCGGTTCCATACCGTGACCTCGTGTCCGGCTCTGACCATGTTTGCGGCCATCGACCGTCCCATAATTCCCATGCCAAGAAAAGCGACGCGCATCAGGGTTGGTTCCTCCGATAGTGTTTCGAGTGATCTTTGGATTAGATATGACCGGCGAAGTGACGGTCAAGGAAATCAACTGGGAAAAAGACGCAGAGAAAATCATGAAAGCGGAAAGAATTGCGTCGGAGCACAGATAACCAATCTTTCTTCCTCTGGAGTCCTATCCAAAGATTCAGCACTTCCGTGTGTCGCCGCCTCTATCGCGAGCATCAAAACATACTAGAACCGTACGCCAATAAAGCTGATAATAATTAAGCAGACCGCATGACCGCAGATTGAATCATACGGGTCGAACCGATGTTAAAGTCGTCATTGAAAAATTCCGCGCTGCGCAAGCGAGCCAGACAGTTCACGCGCCTCGTACGGCACTCCGCGGTCACGCCCCGCACCGGCGAGACTCATAAACCGAAACTGGTTTCGAACGGCGAGCTGGGCGTCACCTTCATCGGACACTCCAGCTTCTTTCTGCAAATTGGCGGACAGAACGTCGTCATCGATCCAAATTTCGCGCGCTGGCTGTTCGTTCTCAAGCGCCTGCGTCAACCGGGATTGAATTTGCGCGACCTGCCTGCCATGGATGTGGTGCTGGTGACGCACGCGCACTTCGATCACCTGCATCGCCAGTCGCTGCGCGCGATCGCGCGCCAAACCCGCCGTCAGACCGGAACCGCGCCCACGCTTGTCGTGCCTCATCATTTGTTCGACCTGGTCGACGATCTGGGCTTTGCAGAAATTGTCGAACTGGAGTGGTGGAACACCTATCGCCACGGCGCGCTCGACATCACCCACGTGCCCTCGCGCCACTGGGGAGCGCGTATCCTGAAAGATTCGCATCGCGGCTATGGCGGATACGTGCTGCGCAGCGGCAAGCACTCCGTTTATCACGCCGGCGATACCGCCTATTTCAATGGCTTCCGCGATATTGGGCGCCGCTTGTCGCCCGAACTGGCGCTGCTGCCCATTGGCGCCTACAATCCGCCGCAGTTCCGCAACGTACACACCAGTCCCGCCGACGCTACCCAGGCCTTCCTCGATCTGAAGGCCCGGTGGATGGTGCCCATGCATTATGGGACGTTTCGCCTTTCGCATGAGCCCCTTGAAGAGCCTCTTCAGTTGCTGGAGCGCGCCGCGCGGAAGGCCGGCGTAAGAGAAAAAGTGGTCGTCCTCGAAGAAGGCATCACCTGCTTCTTCTGAAACCTCTTCGTCCGAAAATCTGGTTGTATTACCATAGAGTTCACTCGAGGTTTCCGATGAAATTTGGCGTCATTATTTTTCCCGGATCGAACTGCGATCACGATGCTTTCTGGACGGCCGAGCACGTCGCCAAGCAGAAAGCAACGTTCCTGTGGCACGACTCGCATGACCTCGAAAATTGCGATGTGGTGATCGTGCCGGGAGGGTTCGCCTACGGCGACTATCTGCGCACCGGAGCCATTGCGAAGTTCTCGCCCGTGATGGAGTCGGTCCGCAAGTTCGCCGCCGGAGGCGGGTTGGTGCTCGGGATCTGTAACGGCTTCCAGATTTTATGCGAGTCGGGATTGCTGCCGGGAGCGTTGATGCGCAACATCGGCTTGAAATATGTCTGCAAGCCGGTGCAGGTGAGAGTTGAAAACAACGAGACGCCGTTTACCAATACTTGCCGCAAGGGCGAAGTGTTGACTATCCCCATCGGGCACATGGAGGGCAATTACTTTTGTGATGAGACGACACTCGCCGAACTGAAGCGCGACAACCGCATTGTCTTCCGCTACTCGAATCCGCAAGGCGAAATCACGCCGGAAGCGAATCCCAATGGTTCGCTGGAAAATATAGCCGGAATCTGCAGCCCTGGACGCAACGTGCTGGGCATGATGCCGCATCCCGAGCGCGCGGCCGAACCTGAGCTGGGCGGTACGGATGGGTGCAAGATTTTTGAGTCGATGGTCGCAGCAGGAGTAGGTCTCAGGGTCTAGGTCTCAGGTGTCAGGTGTCAGGAAAGACAAGATCAAACAAATCCTCCGTGACGGGTATCACCGCGACAATTCTGCAACTCGGGTAGCTTGGGGCGGAGAATTCTTATGTCCGACAACTACCGGGATCTGATCGCTTGGCAAAAGGCAAAGACTCTTGCTTTGAATGTATATCGCTCTACTCGGGCGTTTCCGAGAGAAGAGATTTACGGTCTTAGCTCGCAGATGCGCCGCGCAGCCGTGTCAGTCCCAAGCAACATTGCCGAGGGCAAAGGACGTCACTCCCAGAAGGAATTCGTGCAGTTCTTGTATCACGCCCGCGGATCACTACTGGAATTGGAACCCCAAGTCTCGATAGCTCGTGATCTCCTTTACATTGATCTGCAGGTATTCGAAGGGCTCGAATCGGAAACGCAGGAACTAGGGCGCATTCTGAATGGCCTGATCAATCGCTTCCAGGTCTCATCACAAAGAGCTTCCTGATAAACAGGGCGTTGGAAATCGGGGTTGATTTTGTCTTTCCTGAAACCTGACACCTGAGACCTGCCTTAGTAGGCCCAGCGCAACAACGTCGCTCCGGACGTAAACCCGGCGCCGACAGCTGCAAGCAATACCATGCTTCCCTTCTTCAATTTGCCTTCTTCGAGCGCTGTCTGCATGGCCAGCGGAATCGTACCCGCCGTGGTGTTACCGTAGCGGTCGATGTTGACGATGACTTTCTCCATCGGCATCCCCAACCGTTCGGCGGTAGCCGTAATGATCCGCAGGTTCGCCTGGTGCGCAATGAAGCAGTCCACGTCCTTACCCGTCAGATTGTTCTTGGCCAGTATGCGTTCGGTCATTTCCGACATTTTTTTCACGGCATACTTGAAAACATTCTTGCCATCCTGATGGATGTAGTGCATTTTCTGATCGACAGTTTCGTGCGAGGCCGGGTTCAAGCTCCCACCACCCGGCATATAGAGGTATTGCCCTCCCATACCCTCGATCTGGGCCACATGGTCGATTACACCAAAGCATTCTTGATCTTCCGCCGGCTCGAGCAAAACTGCGCCCGCTCCATCGCCAAAGATGATGCATACCGCGCGATCGGTGAAGTCGGTCATCGACGAGTTCACGTCCGAACCAATCACCAGCACTTTCTTGTACTGCCCCGACTCTACGAACTTCACGCCCGTGTTCAGGGCAAACAGAAACCCCGAACATCCCGCGGAAACATCAAAGCCCCAGGTATTTGCGATGCCTAATTTATGTTGCACCAGGCAGGCAGTCGAGGGATACATCATGTCCGGCGTCACCGTGCCCACCACGATGAGATCAACTTCCTGCAAATCGAAAGGATGCGATTCCAGCAAGTTCTTCACGGCCGCGACAGCCAGGTCGCTGGCTGCGACTCCCTTGTCGACCAGATGGCGTTCGCGAATACCGACCCGATCCATGATCCATTCATTGGTGGTATCGACCATCTTTTCGAGGTCGGCGTTGGTGAGAAGGCGGGGTGGAACGTAGGTGCCGAGAGCGCTGATCTTAACGCGCTGAAGCTGGGTCAATGAGGTCTCCTGGAATGCATCGTGAATCAATTATTTTGAACGATGAAGGCAAGAATGTCTAACGGCAAGGTGTGAGGTCTTAGGTCTTAGGGAAAACCCGTGGCGACGAACGGGAATGATTCTGGTTTTCCTAAGACCTAAGACCTGACACCTGAGACCTGGCTACTTCAAGCGCGCCGCCAACTCCCCGAACACCGGCAATTCAAAGCGTTCACCCTCCCATGCCTTGAGCGTCAAAACAATCCAGCAGAACACCATGGCCAGCGAAGCCAGAATCCCAAATATGAGAAAAAGCATGGCGGCTGCGACATTTGAAAGCAGGAGCGCGGCTACGGTTAAAACGAAAAACGCTCCCCAGAGCAACACGCTTTGCCAGGCATGGAAGCGGACAAAGCGGCTCTTGCGGAATGCCGGCAGCAGCAGGATCACTACGGCAGGAATGAAAGTGAAATAAGCGAGCGCTGCGGCTGCTCGATCCGAGGCCGGAAGCGGAGTCATTGACCATCCGCATCCCGGACAGAACGCCGCGTTCGCGGGCATCACGGTCCCGCAATGCGGACACTTTCGGAAGGTTTGCGGCGGATTCGCCGTAGCGTTTGCCGGATCATTGGCCGGACTGCTCGCCGGAATGTTCACTGGGCTAGACAAGTCGGCGTCCATTCGTCTTCTTCCGGCATTCTTCGCAAACGCCGTAGATCTGAAAAGTGTGGCGAGTGGTAACGTAGTGGTGCTTTCGTCCGATCTCCTGCTCGATTTCTCCGACTTTCTCCGAGAAAAATTCGACCGAAGCGCCGCACTCGGTGCACACCATGTGGTGATGACTGCGGCGGTTGTATTGGTGTTCGTAACGCGCGATACCATCGTGAAAGGCGACTTCGCTGGCCAGGCCGCAGCCTGCCAGAAGCTTCAGCGTGCGGTAGACAGTGGTGAAGCCGATGCGCGGGTCGGTTTTCTTGACCAAGCGATGCAGTTCATCGGTCGAAAGGTGTTCCCGAGTTTCCAGAAAGGTCCGCAGAATTGCGCTGCGCTGTTCGGTCTGCTTGAGCCCGACGCGTTTGAGATGCTGCAGAAAAATTCCTTCGGCTTCGCGGATGTTCTCGCGCGAGATGGTCGGCTGATCGTCGATTCGTTTCTGCAGCATGTTGGACGGCGCGGACACTCAACAAGATGATAAGGCACGCCGAGGGTTCCAGACATGATACTGGGCGAGTGCGGATTGCGCCAACCGAGTTCCAGCCTCCAGGCCTGATTTTGTCTTTGCATTCTCTCGTATTAACCAAGTGGTACCCCCCACCCCCTCCCCCGTCTACGCATGATCTGTAAGACCTGCTGCCATCGCGGGAGTAGCTTTCAAGTTTGATGGACGCAGCAGAAGTTGTAGGTCAATGCATTATGAAAGAGCGCCCTGCTTCAGAAGGTGGGAGCAGATGGTGTGGCGCGGCCTTCACTCCGCTGTGCCGTGTAGGGG
>Ga0326728_10006099_pt1 | contig 32955 bp, 33 predicted proteins | sample MB3enrmetagenome_FD_207602 | JGI IMG/M metagenome (GOLD analysis project Ga0326728, IMG submission 207602) | Lab enriched peat soil microbial communities from McLean, Ithaca, NY, United States - MB31MN | ecosystem: Environmental > Terrestrial > Soil > Wetlands > Peat | place: USA: New York... | reverse complement strand
CCTGCATGAGCGAGAACCCCGGCCCGGAGGTGGCGGTCATCGCCCGGGCCCCGGCCACGCTCGCGCCGAGCACGGCGGCGATCGAGCCGATCTCGTCCTCCATCTGGATGTACTGCCCCCCGATCCCCGGGAGCCGCTCCGCCATCCGCTCGGCGATCTCGGTCGCCGGGGTGATCGGGTACCCCGCGAAGAAGCGGCAACCGGCGTAGATGGCGCCCTCCGCGCAGGCCTGGTCCCCGAGCATGAAGTGGGAGCCCGTCAGCACGACGCCCTTCTCGGCGCTCACTTCCCCGCCTCCTCGACGAAGATGGCAAACTCCGGGCAGACGTCCTGGCAGAACCGGCAGACGATGCACTCGTCCTGGCGCCCCTCCACGACCCGGACCGGACGGTAGCCCCGAGCGTTGTAGGTCGGGGAGATCTCGAGGACGTCCTTCGGGCAGTAATGGACGCAGAACTCGCACTCTTTGCAGCGGTCGCCGATGACGGTCACGATCCCCCGGACCCGAGGGGGATGGTCGATGGGCCGGCGGACCGGCACGACGCCGGCTCCCGTGGAAGGCGGGGCATGGCTCAGGACCGCGGTGTGAGCCACGACCGGCATACTCGCCCACCTTCCATTAGGGGCCAAGTCACGACGACTTGACTAAGCGGCGACGAACCTCCCTTCCCGACGGAATACGATCTCGTCGGCACGTCGGGCCCGAATCCGACCGGACGAGCGCCCGTCGAAGGGTGACGGGCTCGCCGGCGCGGCGGAGCGTCGGAGACGGTCGACGACCGAGAAGTGGCCGACCTCTCTCGCACCTCTTCCGGGGACGGACCGACGGCGACAGCGTCATCCTTGGGCGGAGGTGCCCGGACGGCGCATGGACCTATCGGCCTGGTCGACGACCCTCATCGGCTCGGTCGCGGCCATCTGCACGACGGGAGCGTTCGTCCCGCAGGTCCTCCGCGTCTGGCGCCTGAAGAGCGCCGCGGAGATCTCGCTGGCGACGTTCCTGGTCTTCTCGGCCGGAACCCTGGCCTGGCTGGTCTACGGTCTCCTCATCCACGCCGTCCCGGTGATCCTCGCGAACGGGGCGACCCTGCTCCTGTCGCTGACGATGGTGGGCTTGAAACTGAACTACGACAGGCAGTCCCGTCCTGCCGCGGCACCGGGCCCCGCGGCTTCGGAAAGGTGACCGGCCTAGCTCCTGCGCGCGGTCCTCGTGGAGGGTGGGGGTCCCCTCGGGGTCGGAGGACCGTCGCGGAGGAGGCCGACAGGAGCCGACACGGATCCCTCTCGCCGGAACCCGAGCACGGGTGGGCGCGCGCCCCTTCTCGGGGCCCTGGCAGCGTCGAGGGGCGTTCTCGGAACGGTCAAGCCTCCGCAGGGTGTGCCCTGGACGCATGGCCGAGATGAACCCGATATCTCGGTGGTTCGTCAACCACGTGAAGGGTCGCGCCAACGCGCGCCTCTACGCCTGGCTTCACGAGCACCTCGTCCTTCCGCCCGCCTCGGTCTGCCTCGAGGTGGGCTGCGGTAACGGCAACATGGCCATCCGCATCATGGACGGGATGTCCCCGGCCCGGCTCGTCGCGACGGACCTCGACCTCCACCAGCTGGAGGCCGCCGGCCGGCTCATCCAACGACACTACTCGACCGGGGTCCCTTCCGGCCTCGAGCTGCGCCCGGCCGACATGCTGCGGCTACCGTTCCCGGACCGCGGGTTCGACGCCGTGTTCGCCTTCGCGAGCCTTCACCACGTGGGCGCCCACCACCGGGACCCGAGCCGCCTCCCCCAGGCGCTCGCCGAGATCGACCGTGTGCTCCGCCCCGACGGCTATCTGGCGTACGAGGAGTTCCTTCACAAGGAGCGGCTGCGCGAGTGGCTGCTCGGCCACGGCTACCTTCTGACGGCGCAGGACCGCCGCTGGCGGCGGGAGCGGGTCCTCGCGCGGAAGGTCTCGTCCTCGGGAGCCGCGTGGCCCGACGGCGTCGCCTAGCCAGCTCACCGGGGCACCGGCCGGAACCCGGTACCTCGAGCTGGCCTCCCGTCCCGCCGCCGGTTCGAGCTAGCCCTGGCGGGGGGGCGATGGCCGAAGGACCTCCAGGAAGTACGGACCGAGGTCGTAGGGCAACGGCCGGAACCCGGTCGCCGAGAAGCTGACCTCCAGCGCGACCCTCCAGCTCCCGTCGGGCCAGCCCGTGGCTTTCGGCCACAGGCGGACCTCCACCTCGGCACGGTCGTGGGGAGCGAGGTCGAAGATCATCGGCTGCGGCTTCGCTGGCCGGACGGTCACCTCGGCCCGGTCGCACACCTCCGACAGGGGGCGGAACCCCTCGATCAGCCCGCCCCGCGGAGTGAGCCACGAGACATCGTCCGCGATGGCGAGCTGGACCGGTACGGTCCGGCCCACGAGGTTGCGCACGGTGAAGCGAAGCAGCGCTGGGGCCGCAGCCTCGACAGGGTTCGTCTGGGCCACGAACTCGGGCCTCAGCACGTCGCCGGCCCGCTCGCGCCGGCGCCCGACCCACCGGGGAACCACGTGGAGGAGGAGCGCGACGGCCCCGGTGACCACGCCGGCGATGCCGAGGACGAGGTCGAGGTCGACCACGGAGCGCGCCAGGTGAATCCGGAGCGGCCAATCAGCCTATCGACACCTCGCGGGGCGGGCCCCGGTCGAGCGGGGCTTCGGCACCGACCCCTCCTTCGTGCGGCTCGGCCCGGCCATTCCACCCTCGTGGCTCGGGTCGGTCTTGTGCCTACGTCGGGGAGCCGTCGCGTCCTCGTGCCTCGGCTCCCGCAGGGACCCGACCGCCTCCGCGTTCGGCCATCCTCTGGAGGCCGTCACGAACTCGTTCCCGTACCGTGGTTTCGGGGAGGGTGGCGATCTCCTCCCAGGACGTGTTTCTCCGCCAGTCCCGGACGATCTTCGCCCCCAGCCAGTACCCACATTCGACCTGGCCCCGGATAGGGTACCAGGAACCGAAGAACGGCCGGGTGGACCTGCCGTCCTGCACCTCGCGGAGGAACTTCCGGGCTAGCCAGACCTCGTGGTCCCGGCACCAGGAGAGCCAATCCGGCCTGCCGGTGCGGAGGCGAAACGCCGCGGGGCTCAGGATCTGTCGTTCGCACGCGGTCGCGAACCCCTCGACGTACAGCTGCCAGTAAGGCCCGCGCGGCCCCTCAATTCCGACCTGATAGTCTCGGCGGCGCCACTCGTCGTGCGCGAGATGGGCGACCTCGTGGGGGACCGATCCGGGGAACACCTTGCCCCGCCCCGTGACCCGTTCCGCGGCGTTCTCCAGGCCGAAGAGGCAGGCGGGTCGACCCTCGTAGCGGGTGGCCCATCCGGCCCCGCATCCGACCCCGACATAGATGACGAACTGGACGGGGAAGTCCAATCCGAGGATCCGCTGGGTCCTGGCCCACGAACCGGGCAGACCTTCGAGCAGAGCTCGGCGGATCCGCCTCATCCGAGGCAATCGCTCGGGGAGATACGGGAAGATCCGAGTCCTCGCGATCCGTCTCCAATCGATGCCCTCGTCGGCATAGTTCTGCTGTTGCTTGGCGAGCAGCTCGGGCCAGCGGACCATGTACTCCCGCTCCCAGAGGTCGATCTGGACGTCGATCGGCTGGATTCGAGCTCTCTGCCAGTAAGCTTCGAAGGCGGGAAACGTGTCCAGGATGGAGAGCCGTCGGGAGAGAGCGCGACGGACCGGTCCCCCCGAGCGTGGGGGACGGACCCCTCGGCGAGAGGCACGGCGCCGAGACGGTCGGCTCGCCGCGGCCACAAGCCCTCCGGGCGTGCGCATGTTGGAGGCCAAGCGTCGTGACATCGCGAAGTCGCTCAAGTACGAACCATGGGATTATACTCTACCCCGCTACACTCTCCCCCAAAGAGGCGCACGATGACCTTTGTGGATACCTTGGCGTTCCAGCTCTTTACCCTGGCTTTCGTATCGGGGCTCCTGTTCTACTCGGGACTGGTCGGGTACGTCACGTACCTGAAGTTCGGGCCCCGCCGCACGTTAGAACACCTGAAAGCGCAGGCCGTGCCGCTCGGAGGGCTTGGCGTCGTGGTCGCTTCGATCGGTCTGTGGGGCGAAGTGGTCTGGCCCCTGCCGGGGAGCTACAACATTCTCTTCTTCGACCCCTACCTGCTCCTCGGTGTCGTCCTGATCGGGTTCGCGGTTTCCGTAGGGTTCCGCTTCAGAACCCAGTACATCGGATTGCTCGCGGCCATGACCGGCTTGCTGAGCATCTACTATGGCGCGAACGCGTACCACCTCGGGTTGACCAAGGAACCCTTGGCGATGTTCCTCCTCTACGTGGCCCTGGGGGGCACGGCGGTCTTCACGTTCCCGGTGACGCTGTGGATCGACCGGTACATCCTGACCCCCCTCACGGCGACAGAGACCCCCGGCGGGAGCACCACCGGTACGACCTCGTCCCCCTCGGAGGCCGTATCGGCGATGACGTCCCAGGTCAAGATCCTCTTTGGGGGGTTCTTGGTCTTCCTGCTGTTCGCCGTGGGATCGGCCATCATGGCGATCATCATCGGCGGCGGCGCCCTTCCCTCCCACCTGAATACGGCGCCGTAGGGCCTAGAACGTCGACCCGCCCCTCGCGCCCGCGCGAGCCGGCCGCAGATCTCGCTCGCGGGCACGGTCGATGACCTGACCGTCATTAGCGCGCGCGCCGAGACGAGGACGACGCCAGGCCCTGACCGGAGCGGAAACCCCCCGTGCACCATCCCCCGGTTGCAGAGGGGTTCGGGCGATAGGCTGCGAGGCCGGGTGTTCGTGCACGAGCAGGTTCTCTGGGCCCGGATTCCGGGCCGAGCCGGGCCTCACACGAAATCGTGGTTGAGGGGGGCCGTGCCGCCCTATCGCCGGGGACAGGCGCCGAGGTCGCGACATGCCGCCTCGCTCACGAGCTCGCGGAGCTTCCCGAGGGCCAGCCCGTCGGGACCTCAGGATCCGCGTTTGCCGTCCGACTCGGCCGGGCCGGGGTGAATCGGGGCGGGTTCGCCGGGGAGAACCGGACGCGGGAGGCCCAGTTGCCGGCCCAGGTCCCGGAACTGGCTCGCGAGCTGAGGTTGGAGTGCGGCAAGCCCAAGGTCCGACGCGATCGTGTAGGCATGCCGAGCCCCTTCCAGGTCCCGGACCTTGAACCGCAGACGTGCGAGGTAGAACGCCGCCTCCGCTTCTTCGGGGGGGAGCTGTAGGCGCTGGGCCGTCTCGATCGCCTGTTCGAACGCACGCTCCGCATCTTCCCAAAGGCCGCGGCGCTCGGCGATCAAGCCCCGGTGGAGTCGCACCCACGCGCGCCCCAGCTCGTCGGAAATGTGCCGCAGCATGCGATCGGCCTGCTCGTTGTCCAGTTCGGCATCGCCTACCTGGCCGAGGGCGAGGTGGAGCTCGACGCGCGACAGGAGCGCGCGCGCGACCCCACGATTGTCGTGCGACCGCGCGGCGGCCTGCTGCGCCTTCTCCAGGTACTCGAGAGCATCCTGCGGGCGAACCTCACCGACCTCCTCGCCGAGGTTGTGGTACGCTCGCGAGAGCTCGAACCAATCGCCCGCGCGCTGGAGCTGCTCGACGGCGCGTCCGTACCACGCGATCGCGACGTCCGAACGCTCGGGGTGGAGAGACGCGGACGCATTCCCTAGGTCGATGGAGAGGCTCCCTAGGAGTCGGGGGTCGGCCGTCGTTCCCACGAGGTCGAGCGCCTTTTGGCACTCCTCGAGAGATTCTCGGTACGCGCCTCGAAGCCAGGCGACGCGTCCGAGAAGCCGATGCGCTTGCGCGACCCCGAGCCGGTCGCCGACCTCCTCGAACAGCCGCAGCGCCTCCATACTGTGCGTGACCGAGGTGGCGAAGTCGAGGTCCTCCCGGGCGACCTCGGCGCGGGACAAGGACAGGCGGGCGCGGACCCGGGGAGATCCGGCTCCGAGTTGCTCGAGGGCCTGGGTGAAACGCTGGTCCGCCTTGCGAAAGTTGCTGAGGGAATACCAGAGGTCCCCCAGGGCCTCGGCGACCTCCGCCCGCTCGTTCCGATGGTCCCCGGGAAGTGAGGCCAGGTCGAGGAGGACGCGTTCGAGGTGGCCGACGGCGATCTCAGGCATGCCCGCGGCTCGCGCGCCCTCGGCGGCGCGGCGGTTGTACTCGTACGACTTCGCGCGGACCTTGCCCAGGAAGCAGTGTCGTCCGAGCTCCGCGAGGACCGGGAGGGGTGGTTCGGGGTACATCTTCTCGAGCGCTTCGGCGATCTTCCGATGGATCACGCGAACTCGGCTCTCCGTGAGCGACCGGTAGAGCCGGGCCCGGAACTCTTCGTTGGTGAACGTAAACAACTCTCCTCCCGTCCGCTCCGCGATTGACCCAAGGTGGACGAGCCGTTCGAGCTCCTCCGCGAGCCTCTCCTCGTCCATCCGCAATGCGCCGACGAGCAGCAAGAAACCGAACTCCGAGCCGACGGCGCTCGCATAGGCGAGAATGCGGTGCTGCTCCCGCGAGAGCGACTCGAGCGAAGGGGTCGGACCCTCCCTCGGAGAACGGGCCCCTGCCGTTCTGTCCGCCATCGTCGTTCCGGTAGCCGCTGGTCGGAGTTAAGCACCTACCGACGGACCGCCACCGACGCACCTTCTTGGAGAGGCGGGTCAGGGCGATCGCACCCTCCCCCTCGAGAAGAAGGCCCGTGGAACGGGCTGGGGCACGAGGTTCCGACGGTCCGAGCGATCGGAGACAGGCCCCCGGCGGTCGAAGAAGGATCGGTAGGAGCGCACGGGGCGACCTCCGGGGATGCGGTTGCGGAGATTCGCGCACGACATGGCGCTGGTCGTTCCCGCAAACCCTTCAACCGAGAAGGCGTGAGGTAGCGCGGTGTCCGCATCCGAGCTGTTTCGGCCCTTCCAGCTGAACGGGCTCAGTCTTCCCAACCGGATCGTGATGGCCCCCATGACGCGAAACTATTCCCCGAGGGGTATCCCGGGGACCGACGTCGAGGCCTACTATCGCCGCCGGGCCGACGGAGGCGTGGGTCTGATCCTTACGGAGGGAGCCGCTCCGTGCCCGGGGGCCCAGAACGCTCCCAAGGTCCCGCACATCTACGGTCACAAGGCCATCCGAGGGTGGGCGAAGGTGGTCTCGACCGTGCATGCGGCCGGCGGGCATATCGGCGTGCAGCTCTGGCACGTCGGCGCCGTCCAGCACTCGGACGGCTCCTCGAAGCTCCCCACGTCTCCGGTCAGCCCCTCCGGGTTGCTCCAACCCGGAAGAAAGGTCGGCGAGCCGATGACCCAGGATCAAATCGACGCTGTCATCGAAGCGTTCGCGCAAGGCGCCGCCGAGGCTCAACGCATCGGGTTCGACGCGGTCGAGCTGCACGGCGCGCACGGGTACCTCATCGATCAGTTCTTCTGGGACGGCACGAACCGCCGCACGGATCGGTACGGCGGCGACCTGGCCGACCGCACTCGATTCGCCGCCGAGATCATCCGTGCATGCCGTCGGCGAGTGGGGCCCGATTTTCCTCTCGTCCTACGGTTTTCGCAATGGAAATCCCAGGATTACTCCGCGCGCCTAGCCACCACCCCCACGGAGCTCGCCCGGTTCCTCCAGCCGCTCGTCGACGCCGGCGTCGATGCATTTCACTGCTCGACACGGCGCTTCTGGGAGCCGGAGTTTGACGGAAGCGACCTCAATCTGGCGGGCTGGAGCAAGAAACTCACGGGGAGACCGACGATCACGGTGGGCTCCGTCGCTCTGAACACCGATTTTGTCGAGACGTTTCGCGGAGCGACGGACCGTGCCTCCGGACATGGCGCCGGCAAGGTGGCGCATCTCGACCGGCTCGTGGAAATGCTCGCGCGAGGCGACTTCGACCTCGTGGCCATCGGCCGCGCGCTCCTCGCCGACCCTGCTTGGGCCTTGAAGGTCCGCGACGGACGAATGGGGGAACTCCGACCTTTCACTCCAAGAGTTCTGGAGACGCTCGTATAGACAAACGGACCGGTTGCCAGGACATTCGCGAGGGATTTCGACCCTCCTACCGCCGACCGCCAAGGGGCCTTGGTGAGGGTGGCTGCTAGGTCCGGAGCCACTTCTCCATGAACAGGAGCGGCGCCTGGGTGTAGCCGATCCCCGTGTAGAAATCGCGGACCCTACGATTCGCGCTGGCGACGTGGAGGTTCACTTTGAGGCATCCCTTGGACCGCAGTCTCCGTTCCACCTCCCGCATGAGCGCCGAACCGATTCCGCGAGAGCGAACCCCTCGATCGACAGCCAGATGGTTCACCCACCCCCTTCGGCCGTCAAAGCGGCCCAGTACCGCGCCGACCAACAGACCCCTCTCTTCCGCAACGAGGAACAGGTCCGGATCCCGGCGGCGGGCCCGCTCGAGCTCGCGCCAGCTATCGGAGGGGCCGAGGTGAAGCCCCGCCGCCGTCCATAGGTGTCGGATGGACAGGAAATCACCCGGGACGTACGGGCGCAGGCGGAGTCGACTCGTGGACGGTTCGACCGGTCGCGCAACCGAAGGGCGCACGATGATCGCGATGGAGCAGGACCACCATATAGTCAGGGGAACCGGGTCGATCCGCGCAAGGAGAACGGCCCCCTAGGGAACCTACCTCTCACGTACCGGTGCGTTCACCGTAATAGGGGTCCCGAGTTGTCGAGGGACGAGGGACGATCATGAAGGCCGCCATCGTTCGGGAGTTCGGGCGTCCTCCGTCCTACGGCGACTTTTCGGAGCCCACGCCCCGGCCCGGCGAAACGACCGTGTCGGTCACGGCGGCGGCGGTGAGCCCTCTCGTTCTCGCGCGCGCCGCGGGCACACACTACAGCGCTCACGCCGCGCTGCCGTTCGTGCCCGGCGTCGACGGCGTCGGGCGGACCCTGGATGGGCGACGGGTCTACTTTGCATTCCCTAGGCCTCCCTTCGGATCGATGGCCGAGCGGGCGGCGATCTCGGCCGACCGCCTCGTTCAGTTGCCGAACGGCCTCGACGACGCGACCTTCGCCGCTGCGGCGAACCCCGGCATGTCGTGTTGGGTCCCGCTCACCCTCCTCGCCCCGGTCCGGCCGGGCGAGTCCGTGCTCGTCAACGGCGCCACCGGCACATCGGGCCGGATGGCGATCCAGGTCGCGAAGCACCTCGGCGCGCGGAAGGTGATTGCGACCGGACGTGACGAGGCAAAGATGCGCACGCTCCCTGAGCTCGGCGCGGACGTCGTCCTGTCCCTCGGCCAACCCGCCGAAGCGCTCCGCGACGCGGTGCGGAAGGAGGCCCGCGACTCCGAGATCGGCGTCGTGCTCGACTACCTGTGGGGTCCTTCGGCGGAGACGATCCTCGCCGCGATCGGGGGTCCCGACGCGCCTCGGGGAGCGTCACGCATCCGCTACGTGCAGATCGGGAACCTCGCGGGACCCACGATCTCGCTCACGGGCGCGATGCTCCGGAGCTCGGGCGTGGAGATCCTGGGTAGTGGCATCGGGAGCATTACCGACAAGGATCTCATGGTCGGCATCAACCAGTTCTTGAAGGCGATCGCTACGGCGCGGTTCCGGATCGCGGTAGACATCCGCCCGCTTTCGGACGTGGAGCGGGCATGGAGCGCAGCCGTCGGGGAGAGAAGGCTCGTCTTCACCGTGCCCTGAGCCGGCCTCCCGGCCCCGCACGACCCGCGGCCCACGTTCCTTACAATCGTCCGGAATCGTTGGCCCGGTCGATGCCGGACCGCGAGGAACACGTCGGCCGCGGGGAGGGCGACGCCGCGCCTCACCCGGCGACCCACCCGATGTCTACGCTCTTGGGGAGCCACGGCCCCGGCTTCACGAAACCTGCCCCTTCCGATCCGGGCCATGCCGTGGGGTAGAGACCTGTTTCGAGCGGCCAGGAACAGCGCGCACCCGATGACCCATAGAGAACACTCATCCTCCGGGCGGGGCAGCCTCCGAGGGGTTTGCGCTCAGAACGAACTGGACTGGCCGCTCACGCTCGTGGTTGACAGGGAATAGGCGGTCAGACTGTCGCCGGAGCCTGCTATCCTATACAAGGAACTCCAAACGACCACGATCTCCTGGCCTTGGGTGAACGCCACCGTAGGCTCCGCCCATCGGGCGGTCGTCCCCGACTGGAGCGACCAGACGTCCGCTACTCTGCCGGAGTTGGGGTTCACGAGGACCGCATACCAGATGCCCGACACCGGGGCCGTGCAGGGGGCGGTCGCATTGTTGAAACCCGCGTTGAAGCGACAGCTCGAGGAGGGCGCCGTGCCCAGGGGGACGGCTCCCGCGCCGCTACCGTTCGCCAAGTAGAGTCCTGCCATGGCGGTCGTGAGCCCGTTCTGCGGGCTGATCGCGATTACGCCGTAACTGTAGCTCGCCGACTGCGCAGTCTCCTGCGGGCTCCCCATGCCGAGCAGGTATGGCGAGCTCGTACCCGCGTGGGTCAACCCGGACACCAAGAGGTAGAGCGTCGCGGCGAGCACGACCGTGATCGCGACGACGAACAGTTCGGCAACGATGTCGGACACACCACGCGGCGACGAACGCCCGCTCCAGCGCCGAAGGCGCCGCCGCGCGAAGTCGACGGGCATACGTTGATGGCCCATTCGTCGAAGGCGAAAGAAGGTTGCGGAAAGCTCCTCCTGACGTCATCGCCGTTGCCCGGGTCCGTGCCTCGCCCTGGCGATCGCGTCCGCGCTCGTGAAGGGTTACCGACGGTCCTTCGAGGACCCGTGGAACCCAGGCGTAGCGCGAGTGGGCCTCGTTTGGCGGACCTTCCGCCGCGGCATCGGCGGAACTCATCATGTCCACATTTCGAGGCAGGCTCCCACCCAATTCTCCCGAGGGGGACCTAATCTAACGGGAGTGGATGCCTGGCCGTGGCCACGACGCGGCGGCTCGCCGCCATCATGTTCACGGACATGGTGGGGTTCACCGCTTCGGCTCAAACCAATGAAGCGGCCGCCCTGAAGCTACTGCGGGAGCAGTAGAGGCTCGTTCGTCCCCTTCTCAAGACTCACAAGGGACGCGAGATCAAGTCGACGGGAGACGGGTTCCTGGTCGAGTTCGACAGCGCTCTGCGCGCGGTCCAGTGCGCCATCGACATCCATCAACATCTCCAAGAACGCAATTCGCAGCCCGGGTGCACGTCCATCCAGCTGCGCATCGGGGTTCATTTCGGGGACGTCGAAGAGCGGGCGGACGACATCTTCGGAGATTCGGTGAATCTTGCGGCTCGAATCGAACCGCTCGCGGAACCGGGAGGTATCTGCATCTCCGAACCGGTGTTCGGTCAAGTCCGGAACAAGATTCCGAACCGGCTCGAGAAGATGGAGCCCCAAACTCTCAAGAACGTTCGATTTCCGGTCGATATCTATCGGGTCGTTTTGCCTTGGGCGGCTCGGGAGGTCTCCGCGGCAAGGACCGGGGCTCCCCGGCTGGCCTTTCTCCCCTTCGTCAACATCAGCCCGGACCCGAACGACGAGTACTTCGCGGACGGACTCACCGAGGAATTCATTGCGAGGCTCTCTCTCCTGAAGGGCTCGGAGGTCATCGCCCGGACCTCGGTCATGGCCTACAAGAAGAAAGAGAGGGGCGCGACCCAGATCGGGAAAGAGCTCGGAGTCGGGACCCTCTTGGAAGGGAGCGTGAGAAGAGCCGGTAGCCGTATCCGGGTCACCACGCAACTGATCGATGCGAATACCGAGGGACATCTCTGGGCGGAGAGCTACGACCGGAACTTGGAGGACATTTTCGCGGTCCAGAGCGAGATCGCCGAGAGGGTGGCCTCTTCGCTGCAGCTGCAGCTGCTCGAGGGGAACAGAAAGAGAATCGGAAGACGGGGCACGAGCAAGGTTGTGGCGTACACCCTCCTGCTCAAGGGAAGGCTCCGCTTGAATCGCTGGGATCAGGCCTCTGTCCTGGAAGCGATCAAGCACTTCGAGGGGGCGATTGCCCTGGACCCAAAGCACGTCGCCGCGCATGCGGGTCTGGCGAGTGCCTACGCGGCCCTCGGCTTCCTGGAGGCCCTCGAGGCCAAGGAGGCCTATCCGAAAGCCGTGGAGCTAGCGCGGAAGGCGCTGCAGCTCGATGAAGGGCTCCCCGAAGCGCACGTCGCGCTTGCGGCTTCCTTGTGGAACCAGGACCTCGAGGCCGTGGAGAAAGCGCTGAGAAAGGCGATCGACCTGGACCCGAACTATGTCGCTGTCCATCGGATGCTGGCCGACGCGCTCGTCATGAAGAGGAGGTGGGCGGATGCGGTCCGCGAGATCGAGAGCGCGGGGAACGCGGGGACCGCCTACCTCTACGCCCGACGGTATGACGCGGCAATCAAACATCTGAAGGACGCCGTGGAACTCGACCCGAAGGCCTACTTCTACCTCGAAAACCTGGGATTGGCCCACATCCAGAAAGGCATGCTTGAGGAGGGCCTCGAGGAGGTGGCGCGGGCGGCGAAGGCGTTGGGCTCATCCGCAGGATCGCGAGAACTCGCGTACGCCTATGTCAAGGTGGGCAAGCCCGAGGAGGCCCGAGCCCTCCTTGCAGAACTACTCCGATCGAGCGAGGAGGGGCGTGGCCACTCCATCTCGATAGGAGCCGTCTAACGCCGTGTTGGGAGAGAGGGAGAAAGCCCTCGAGTGGCTCGAACGGGCGTACGGAGAACGCTCGGGCTACCTTCCGGCGCTCGGCTCTGACTTCGTGTTCGACGGCCTGCGCGACGTACCCAGGTTCCAAGCGCCGTTGAAGAAGATGAACCTCGCGTAACTCCCGCTGGTCCGCCTCGCCTGCCTTACACGACCCACCCATTTGCTGCCCGACAGGCTCGCGAGGTTCGATCCGACTCCGGTCCCGTTCTGTCGGGCTCTCGAGTGGGTTCAAGGCTCAACGACACGTGACGAGCCGTTCGGTTCCTAGGACCCCGTTGCCGGCGGCCGCCGCCCCCGGCAACGTTGGCAGTCGTCGGTCAGCGGCCGGCTGCCTGGCGGAATGACACTCGGTGCGTGAGCCGACCTGTCCAAGACCTGAGGTGAAACCTCAGGTCCGCATGATGCGCCGGCCTGCTGGCCGGTTCTTGACCATGCCCTTTCCGCCCTTGCCCTTCGCGGCACGTCGCTTGGCCGCCGTCATTCTCCCGCCTCGGCTCTTCTTCGCCATGCTCATGCCAACTAACTCAGTCTACTTTGTCCCGACCTTAACTTGGCTTAAGTAAGGGGTGGGTCCGAGGAACCAATTCCGGGAGTTGGGTCGTGAACGCCGGGGGTCAAAACCCCCTCGTTGGGCAATCTGCTCTTTGCTGGACGCCGCCCGCGCGCGATGCCGCACCGCCGGGGAGGCGTGGGCCTGCGCGGAGGACGACACCGCGTCTCGCACGGGGACCGCTCCCTACCGGAGGGCATCGAGGATCTCGTCCGTCTTTCGCACCCGGCCGATTCGCTTGAACGCGATGTTGATCGCGGCACTGTGCATCTCCGCGGACGTGGATGTCATCGCATCTTCCGCGAAGATCTGCTGGAAACCGTACTCATAGGCGAATCTGGCCGTGCTTTCAACACCATAATTGGTCGATATACCGCAAAGCACGATCGTCGCCATCCCTCTTCGTCTTAGCTGTAGCTCTAGTTCGGTGCCGTAGAAAGCCCCCCACTGCCTCTTCGCTATGGTGATGTCACCCTCCTTGGGTCCGATCTCCGATACAAGATCCGACGCGTCGGCCGGCGGAGGAGCACTTGGCGCCAGCCCGCGTCGTCGGCGTTCACATGGAGCCGCTCCGCCGGCGACGAGACCGCATGGACGAGGAGGACCGGCATACCATTCTTCCGGAAGGCCTCCGCAAGCTTGGCCGCGTTCCGAACGACGAGCTCCGCACTGTAAGGTCCAAGCGGTCTCCCGGCCAACGTGATGCCCTTCTGGAGGTCGATTACCACCAACGCAGTGCTCTTCTTGTCGATGTCCAGCGCCATGGCAATCGCTCCCATCCTCGGGAACCCGATACGTCTCTATCGTGGTCCACCGCCGAGTCCGTCGTGGCCTCCTGCACCGCTTTCGGGCACTGGAGATACACGACCAGCCCATTGACCCGGGGCACCCGTTCCAGTCACGGCGAACGTAGCCAAAGAACCCGATGTCTACGCGTCCGGGGAACAACGTCCCCGGCTTCACGAAACCTGCCCGTTTCGAACCCCCATCGCCAAGCATCTTAGATTCCGCGCAGATGCCCCGGGGAAGGGTGGATCATGACTGAGAAGCGGATCGTCGAGTTCCAGAAGCGGATGAAGGAGAAGGGGATCGATGGAGCCATGATCAAGACGGCCTCCTCCTTCACGTACTTCACCGATGTGATGTGGCTGCGGCCGGGACTGGTCATCCCCGCGGAGGGGGACCCGGTTGCGTTCATCGCCCAGAACGAGGTCGAAGCGTTCCGGGAACGTTCCTGCATCAAGAAGGTGGTCCCCTACCACGGTATCGATGAGCTGATGCCCGGCGTCACCCGGGTGATACGGGAGAGCGGGTTGCACACCGTGGGCATGGACATGAGCGTCGAAAGGGACGCATTCGAGCTCTTCGGGCACATGTTCGCGAGGCTGAACCCGAAGGTCGAGATCGTGGATGTCCACTCTCTGATCATGGAACTCCGAATGTTCAAGGACGCGTCCGAAATCGAGCGGATCCGAAAGGCCGCTCAGGTCACGGACAAGGGAATGGACGCGGCCCTCGGACGGATCGCTCCGGGGGCGGGCGAATTGGAGGTCGCGGCGGAGGCCGTCTACGCCATGATGAGGGCTGGATCCGAGCGTCCCCATGTCTACGTCAACGCGGGTCCGATTCCTCGGATCCATGCCGAGCCACGGGCGAATCAACGGATCGCCGGTGAGGATGTCGTGACGGTCACTATCGGGGGCGACGCGGAGAACTACTACTGCAACGAGACACGGACCTACGTGCCCTCTGCTGCTTCCCCCGAGAAGCGCCGCGCATTCCAGGCGGTGCGGTCGGTCTATGAATCCATCACGCCGAAGCTACGGCCGGGCGTCGTGCTGGAATCGATCGAGGAGGAGATCGGGGCTTCCCTGACGGCGTAAGGTTACACGAATCAGTACGTAAAGGGGTTCGCCCACGGAGTGGGGCTACTGGTGGAGGAGGACCCGATCACAACGATCCTGATGCCTCATCGACGCATGGCGCTTCGGGAAGGCATGGTCATCGCGGCCATGCACGCCCCGCTCGCTGTCCCGGGCGCGGGTTCCTTCAAGATTGAGGACACCTTCCTCATCTCGCCGAACGGACCCGAACAGCTCACGAAACACCCGATGGCCGTCGCGTAAGTGCCGTTCGCCGCGAATACCCTGGCCTTGACAAGGGACCCTTTCCCACATGGTCTATCTCGGGGGCGCTTTCCGGGCCCGTTAGCGAGGTCGGTTGTCATGCATTAGGCGCTTGCCCATACTAACAACGTCATCGGGAGTGTAGCCGATTCGTCGGTAGAACTCCAGTGCGCCCTGATTGGAGGTTCGAACCTGCAAGTTGATCTTGGGGCACCCCGAGTCGCGTAGCAGACGCTCCGCAGCTAGGACGATATCTCTTCCCAGGCCCTTTCGCTGATGCCGAGGGTCGACTGCCAAGTAGTTTAGCCACCCTCGATGTCCGTCGTATCCCGCCATCACGGTCGCGACGATCTGTCCGTCGACTGAGCCTACTAGGAACAGGTCCGGCCGGACCTCTGCCTTGCGCCGAATGTCTTCGCGAGGATCGTTCAGCGGCCGGACCAGGGCGCAGCGATTCCATAGCGCGACGACCGGTTCCTCGTCCTTTGGTTCAAACGGGCGAATGTGGATCGATGCTTGAGCAGGCCTGCCCGTACCAGCCACGCCGCCGCGAGCCGTCTGCGTTGGTAACGTTTCCTCAGTACCACACAAGGGACCCGTTTTGTGACGGGGGATACGTGAGGCTCCGCCCCAGGTTGTCCGGCTTGGCGATCCCTCCCGGGCCAAGGAATCGAAGGGGTCGGGCAGCCGCCAGAGGGGATTTGCGAAAAGTTCGATCTACTACCGTTCGGGGCCGCGGGCAGGTCCGCTCCAAGTCGCGTTGGGCTTGGATTCGCCCGACTGGAAGGGTCTTCGTGGGGTGGGCCCAGGATGCGTTCGAGCGTCCGAGAGGGGCGTTAGAGAACTCCCGCGTTTGGAAGAGGTAAGAGGGGTCTACTGGTCAACAGGAGATTAGGGAAGGCGCACCTTGCGTCAAGATCCGTTGGGGCGTTCCGGGTTCGAGGGCTTCCCTCTCGGACCCAGTTGATATCTACCAACCTCCCCCCAGGAACCCCTCCACGGCCGCGATTTGATGGCCAGCCTGTGTTCCCGTGCGCCCTCGAGGAGAGCATCGCAGGCTTCTACGGTAAGGCCGCCTGAACGCCCAGATATCGTGAGGTAGGAGACGAGCCGTCCCGACCCGGAAGGTCGATAATCCCTCATGTCTGAAATCTTGAGCCGAAACTTCGGGTCATCCCACCGTAGGATCGTCGGGTCTCCTGACACCCACCGGAGAATGAGGCCTTCGTTCGAAACGCCCACGGCGGAGAGTGCAGGCATTCTTGCCTTGCGTCCACCAAATACGGCGTACACGCCTAGGAAGACTAGGAAGCAGCCGACTCCGATTAGGAGAAGATCGAAGGGGTGGAACAGCGGCGTGCCGGTGAGTCCGAGGTAGAACGCCCAGATTGCGAGCCCAAAGATGACGACACCACCTCCCAGCAGCAACGCCCCCGCCGGGGCGGAATTGCGCCGTAGCTCCTCGGATGCGGGAGCGGTAGCAGTCCATCGAACCGATTCTGCTTCCATCGAGGCTGCCGCAAACGACTGCCGAAGTGGCAAGCCGGTCAGCCTCCCATGCGTAAGAAGGATTCGTGACTCACCGTAGCCGTCCATTAGGCACCCGTTACCCCGCGTGAGGCGATTTACGTTGGGGCAATCGACAGCTGGCTCACCGCTAGTCGAAGGAACGGGCTTGATAATCGCGAACGCATCCAGGGTTCCATGCGCCGGGGGTACCTGATCGCGCTCTCTTTCAGCGTCACCGGGGCCGTACTCGCCGTAACTTCCTACTTCCTTGCACAGGATGGTTATTGGTTCTACTGGATCCTAGAGGTCCTTGGCTTCTCCTTCCTCCTCGTTTTCGGGAACCTCGGACTGCTCCTTCCGTTGATGTACCAAGGCGTTGACCGTGGGGCAGCGGCCGTTACGGGAACCGTCCAACTCCCTTCCGCGACGGCGTCAGCCGTGAAGTGCGTGTGGTGTCAATCGACCAATTCAAGCGGGTCAACGGTCTGCTTCCGATGCGGGCGTCCACTTTTCCGGCCCTAGCAGAACCTGCGGGACCGTTTCGATCCACGGGCTCTCTGACTACCGTTGACAAACTACCCGTTTTGTGACGGCGGATGCGTGAGGCTCTGGCCCGTACTGTCCGGCTTGGCGATCCCTCCCGGGCCGAGGATTCGACGGGGTTGGGCAGCCGCCAGAGAGGATTGAACTCCCGACCTGCTGATTACAAATCAGCCGCTCTCCCAACTGAGCTATGGCGGCATACCTCAGAGACCGGCCCCGGTTTGCAGGCATTTAGGGCTAGGCCTCCACAACTACGGGTTGGAGATAGGGTCGCAAGGCCTCCTCAAAGGCGGTCAAACCGCGTCGGGCCGAATCGTCGTCCAGCCCGATGTAGTGAGCCGTCGTGTCGACCGGTTCGTGTCCTGCGAGAATCCCCCGAGGTGGCGGAGGCGGGCATGCTTTACACCGTCACCACGATCTTTCCTCGAGCGTGTCCTTGGGCAAGGTACCTGAAAGCGTCCGGGACCTGGTTCAGGCCGTAGCGCCGGTCGATCACCGGGGTCACCTTTCCGGCCTCAAGGAGTTCCTTGAGGGCCAGCAGTTCTCCCTGCTTGATCGACGCGATGAAGAACTTCGTTCGGGGACCGACGATTCGCGCCCCGAGGGTGGTCTTGAGCAATCGGCCGAGGATCCGGGACCCGGTGCCTGACCCTGCGCCCACGGCCAGTAGGAGTCCGCGGGGATTGAGGACACGCCGGTAGGCCGCCAGGGGGTGGTTGAGTTGGGTGTCGAAGATGACGTCGTAGCGTTGGCCGCCTTGGGTAAAGTCCTCGCGCGCATAATCGAAGACGCGGTCGGCCCCGAGGGATCTCGCGAGGTCCACGTTCTGGGAGCTGCAGACGCAGCTGACGTCCGCGCCGAGCGACTTGGCGACCTGCACGGCGAACGTCCCGACTCCTCCCGACGCACCGTTGATCAAGACCCGCTGGCCCGGCCGTACCTGAGCCTTGTCGCGGAGGCCCTGGAGGGCGGTGGTAGCTGCGACAGGCACGGCTGCGGCCTGTTCGAACGTCAGCCGGCTCGGCTTCAGCACCAGTTCGGTCTCGTCCGCGGCAGCGTACTCGGCCAAGGTGCCCCGGCCCACCCCGAAGACCTCGTCCCCCACGCGAAGGTCCTTGACGTCCTTGCCGACCACCTCCACACGACCGGCGAGGTCGCGCCCGGGCCGACCCATCTTTGGTCGGAAGAATCCCTGTCCTCTCCTGAAGATGAACGGCGGCTTCAGCATGTGCCGATCGAGAGGATTCACGGAGGCCCCTTGGACTCGCACCAACACCTCGTGGTCGTCCCTGAACGCTGGAAGCGGGACGTCTCGGAACTCCAGAACCTCGGGGGATCCATAGCGGTCGTAGACCCACGCCTTCATCGTGCCCGGTGGACCGGTAGCTGGAGTTGACACTTCCTTCCCCGCCCCGAGATGTGGGAAGACGTATTCGAGCTCTTGGATGTCGTGCTCGGTGACCTTCCGCCACCGGTCGCTGGCAAAGCGAGCGCTCGTTCCAGCGGAGGGCTACGACCTCGGTGCATGGATGCTGTCCCTGGCGCAAGGGACTCCGTGGACCTCGCGGGGAGCCCGATAGTGCGCCGTTGCCGGAGCGGTCAGCGCTCTCCTCGCGGTCCCGTCATCGACCGCGTTCCCTCGCAGAAGACCCCCAGGACCTGGTCCATCCTCGACGGAACGATGGACGATGCGGCGTTAGCCGCTCGCGTCGGTCCCGAGACCAATAGGCGCCTAACCGGGGGCGGGGTCCGTCCTCTCACGCTCCAGAAGAACGAAGTATACCGCGTTGGTCGGGCGGAAGCCGAACGCGGGTCCGACGGGCGCAGGGCTCACTTGGAACGACTTCACGACCCACCCATCCCGAGCGAGTTCGTTGATGCTCTTTTCGAGGCGGTCGCGGGTGTTCTCTGCCGCCCACGAGGGTTGATTCGGCTCTGCCTCCCTCAGGACCTTGTATTCCTTCATCCGGTCGCACTCCCGGTCTCGTCTTGGGTCGCAGGCCCTCCGGCGCGTCGCGCGTAGTCCGATGCGGGCTCTTGATGCTTCCGCGGAAGGCCGCCGACGTTCCCCCCCGGCCCTCGGAGCGAGAGGTCGGCCCGTCGCCGACACGATGGGGGCGCTCAAAGTCGGAGGCGCCACGAGGCGGTCGACCTTGGCCGAGGCAGAGGACTTCTGCGCGATCGAACGGTCTTAAGGACGAAGTCCCTCGCTGGGCGACCGGCTCCGCCCGCTGGTCCCAAGGCCGTGACCGACCAGATCCGAGTGCGAGTCCATGGGGACAGGGGTCCCGTCGTCTTCCTCCTGCACGGCGGCCCGGGGGCGGCGGGTTCGGTCTGGGACCTGGCGGAGGATCTGCGCGACGAGTTCCAGGTCCATGAGCCGGTTCAACGCCACTCCGGGCCCCGCAAGCTGACCGTCTCCCGGCATGTTTCCGACCTTCGTCAGCTCCTGGCGGCGCCCGCGGTGGTCGTAGGACATTCCTGGGGAGCCATGCTGGGGCTGTCCTTTGCGTCGCGGTACCCTGCGTCGCTGAGGAGCCTGGTCTTGATCGGATGCGGGACCTACGATCAGCGCTCGAGAGAGGTCTACCGTGCTCGAATGCGGAGGAACCTCGGTTCGGCCGGTCGGCAGAGGAAGGAGGCCCTGAGGGAGAAGCTCGGGGCATGCTCTTCTGACTCTCAACGAGACCGCCTCTTCGCCAAGCTCGGCCAGATCGACGCGCGGGCCCAGGCGTTCGACGAACTGAGGTCGAGAACCGGATACAAGGCGATGCTCGAGGTCGATTCCCAGGGGTTCCAGGAGACCTGGGACGATGCGGTTCGCCTTCAGCGGGTCGGGCGCGAGCCGGCAGCGTTCCGGGCTATTTCGTGCCCGGTGCTCATGCTCCACGGAGACGACGACCCGCATCCCGGGGGCAGGATCGCGACCGCCCTGCGACGGTACATTCCCCAGCTGGAGTACCGCTCGTACCCCCGCTGCGGTCACGTTCCCTGGCGTGAACGGCATGCGCGGGAGCGATTCCTCCTCGACCTACGGGCCTGGATCCGGGAACTGCCTCCGTAGGAACGGCCGGACGCGTGCCCGAAGGTCGACGCCCATCTCGAGTCGCGGGCCTTCGCCGCTGACGTCGACCCTCTCGGCCCGAGGGTTCGTCACCCGTCCGGGCCCACCCCGGCCACCACATCGTGCATTACTTATCCAAGGAGTTCTTCTCCCGCGACAATCGGGGGCCTGAGTTGCGGTCAAAGCGGGTGGGGGTGCATTTCCTGCTTACACCCGCGCTTTTCGTGGCGGCCCTCGTTCTCGTCGCGCCGCTCATGGTGTCCGTGGACGGATCTCCGAGCCCGACCCTCCGCGGTCCGAGTGAACAGCCGCTCGGCGCGATCCCGTTCTCGGCAAGCGCGACCTGGAACGGGGCCAACCTCTCGTCGGCGGGCAGCCCGGCGACGGCGTTCTCGATCCAGCGAGGCGAGACCGCGCTGGTGACGTTCGATTACACCGGACTTGGGACCACAGACGTCGCAAACGCCTCGCTGGAGGTCACCTACCTCGGGATCGTTCTCACCGGCGCGAAGGCGCTGGCCCACGTGACCGGGGGTCCCCCGGTCACCGGGGGCTCGCGGATCAACTGGTCGTTCGGCCCCTTGTCCAACGCCCTCGAAGGCGTCTTCCAGCTCACCGCGAGCCTCCTCTACCTGAACGGATCCACGGCGTGGAGCCAATCGTTCTACGTCGTCGTGAAGACGCCGTACGACCTGGAGTCCGGAACGGTCATCGTCCTCCTGATCCTCGTGATCGCCGAGCTGTACTGGGCCGTCTCCTCCGTACGGGAGGCACGTCGCGGACGAAAACCGGGGCCGCCCGGATCCCCCGCATCCCCAAGCTCGGCTCCGCCAGCCTCTGGGACCCCGCCTGCGGCGAGCGGCCCTGGGCCGACCGGGGTCGGTGGGCCCGCCGGAGGGCCACCTGGGGCATCGCCGCCCCCGGGCCCTAGCGGGTCGGGCGGCGGCGGAGGCCCGCCATGAGCGCAGCCTCCAGCGCCGCGAGCTCCGGGGCCGTGCTCGGGATCGTGCTCGTGTTCCTCGTCCAGCAGTTCGGACTCCTCGCGCTGACGAGCATCGTGACGAGCGTGCTCTACCTCGTGGTCGCCGCGATCGTCGGGGGCGTCGTGTTCGGGATGGCTGCGTGGGCGGCCGGGCGCAAGCGAGCTTCCGTTCCCTGAACTCTGGCGCGCGAACCGCGCGCGGGCTTGACAATCTTACATGCTCTAACGGGGTCGCCCCGGCATGACCGGCCCTTTCGAGGCCCACAGGATCATCCGGGCTCCCCATGGCCCCAAGCTCTCCTGCCGGGGCTGGGGGCAGGAGGCGGCGTTGCGCCTCCTGATGAACAACCTTGACCCCGAGGTCGCGCGAGACCCCGACCACCTGATCGTCTACGGCGGCCGCGGGAAGGCGGCGCGGGACTGGGCCTCGTTCGACCGGATCGTCGAGACCCTCCGCGAGCTGGGCGACGACGAGACGCTCCTCGTCCAGTCGGGGAAGCCGGTCGGCGTCTTTCCGACGCACTCCGAGGCGCCCCGCGTCCTGATCGCGAACGCGGTGATCGTCCCCCACTGGGCGACGGACGACATCTTCTGGGACCTCGAGGCCCGGGGCCTCACGATGTACGGCCAGATGACGGCCGGAAGCTGGATCTACATCGGGACCCAGGGGATCCTGCAGGGGACCTACGAGACGCTCGCGGCGCTCGCGCGGACCGAGTTCGGCCGGTCCGACCTGGCCGGGCGCTGGATGCTGACGAGCGGCCTAGGCGAGATGGGCGGCGCCCAGCCCCTCGCGGTCACGATGCTCGGCGGGGTGGCGCTGATCGTGGACGTCGACCCCCGCGCGCTGGCCCGGCGTCGCGAGCTCCGCTACCTCGACGCGGTCGCGTCCTCGCTCGACCAGGCGCTCGAGCTCGTCCGCGAGCATGTCGCGTCGAGGACGCCGCTCTCCGTCGGCCTCTGCGCGAACGCCGCGGACGTCTATCCCGAGATCGTCCGCCGCGGGATCGTACCCGACGTCCTGAGCGACCAGACCGCGGCCCACGACCTTCGCGTCGGCTACATCCCCCAGGGGATGACCGTCGAGGAGGCGGAGCGGGAGCGGGCCCGGGACCTTTCGGGCTACCTGGCGAGGGTCCAGGCCTCGCTGGCGACCGAGGCGCGGGCGATCCTCGACCTCCAGCGCCGGGGCGCGAAGGCGTTCGACTACGGCAACAGCTTCCGCGCCCGCGCCCGGGACGCGGGGGTCGCGGACGCCTTCGAGATCCCCGGGTACGTTCCGAAGTACATCCGGCCGCTGTTCGCGGTGGGGAGCGGCCCGTTCCGGTGGCTGGCCCTCAGTGGGGAGCCGGAGGACATCCGCCGTATCGACCGGGCTATCGTCTCGGAGTTCGCGTCCAACGAGCACCTCGTCCGGTGGATCCGCCTGGCCGGAGAGCGGGTGAAGTTCCAGGGACTTCCGGCCCGCATCTGCTACATGGGCCACGGGGAGCGCGAGCGCTTCGGGCATCTCGTCAACGCGCTCGTCCACGATGGGGAGCTCGCCGCGCCCGTCGCCATCGGCCGGGACCACCACGATACGGGGAGCGTCGCGAGCCCGTACCGCGAGACCGAGGCGATGCGGGACGGCTCGGACGCCATCGCCGACTGGCCGGTCCTCAACGCGCTGCTGAACGTCGCCGGGGGGGCCACGTGGGTCTCCTTCCACCACGGCGGGGGCGTGGGGATCGGCAACTCGCTCCACGCCGGGTTCGTGCTCGTCGCCGACGGGACCGAGGGAGCCGACCGAAGGATCTCCAGGGTCCTCCACAACGACCCGGGTCTCGGGGTGGCCCGCCACGCGGACGCGGGGTACGAGGCCTCGGTCGAGCTCGCCGCGAAGGCGAGGTTCCGCATCCCCGGCTTGGGCGCCGCCCGGCGGACCGGCGGAAAACCGCCTTGAAGGGGCGCGTCCTCCCGTCGGGCATGCCCAGCCCGAGCGTGGAAGAGGCCGACCGCCTGGCCCGAGGGGTACTGCGCCAGCGCCTGCGGGTCCGACCGAAGGAGAACGTGATGATCGAGACGTACCCGTCGTCGCTCCCGTGGGCGACCGCGTTCGTGCGGGAGGCCCGCCGGCTGGGGGCCCGACCCCTCCTCGTCTACGAGGACGAGCGGTCCTACTGGACCGCGGTGGAGGAGGGCCAGGCCGCGGTCGTCGGTTGCCCCGGGGAGCACGAGTGGGGCGCGCTCGGGGCCTCGGACGTCTACATCTACTTCTGGGGGCCCGAGGACGTCACGCGACGCTGGCGGCTTCCCGAGAAGGAGACGCGCCAGCTGTTCGCCTTCAACTCCAAGTGGTACCAGATCGCGCGCAAGGCCGGCGTCCGCGGAGCGCGGATGGGGATCGCCCGGGTGACGGAGGCGAACGCACGGCTCTTCGGGGTGCCTCTCGGGACCTGGCGGGAGCACTTCTACCGCTCGTCGACCCGGGACCCCTCGGCGGTCCGCCCGGCCGCGCTCCGCCTCGCGCGGCGGTTCGAGCAGGGGCGCTCGATCCGGATCCGCCACCCGAACGGGACGGACCTCACGCTCGGCCTCGCGGACCGTAAGGCGATCGTCTCGATCGGCGAGGTGACGCCCGAGGGGAGGAAGAGCACCTTCGGCTCGATGGCGAGCATCCCGGAAGAGAACGTCTACGTCGCGGTGGACGAGAGCACGGCGGAGGGAACGTTCGTCGCGAACCGGCGGACGACGAGCACCATGGCCGCGGCCTTCGAGGGCGGGCGGTTCACTTTCCGCGACGGCCGTCTGGTCGGGTCCGCCTTCCGGCGCGGAGGCTCCACGTTCCGTGCCGCCTACAAGGCCGCGGGGCCGGGCCGGGAACGCCCGTCGTTTGTGGAGATCGGCCTCGACCCCACGGTGGACGGAGCTCCGCTGCTCGAGGAGTCGGAGCTCGGCGCCGTGACCGTCGGGGTGGGGGGGAACACGGGCTTCGGGGGAAAGAACAAGGTGAACTTCCTTGCCTACCTGACCCTGGCGGGAGCCAAGGTCTCGATCGACGGCCGGCCGGTCGCCCTAGGCGGCCGGCTCGCGGGGGCCTGACCGGAGAGCCTGCTAGACCCTAGCAACCCGTCCAAGCGGCCGACCGGCGGCTCGGGCCATCCCCTTATCACCCGGTCGGCCGGAATCCGTCCTGACGGAAAGCAAGCCCGTCGGAAGAAGGATGCAGATGAACGGAAGGAAGAGACGGATGCTGTCGATCACGGCGGTGGCGCTCATGGCGCTCATGGTCGTCCCCCTGTTCGCCAGCTCGGCGAGCGCGGCGGCCGTCGCCCCGGGCACGCTGGCCTCGGGCGGAAGGTCCGCCGAGTGGGCGTTCGGAGGGGAAGGCTGGGCCGGCGGAGGGATCTCAGGAGGCAGGTCCTCTCTCACCTGGAACGCCTCGGCCGGGGCGGTCGTGATCTTCAACGCGACCAACACGAGCGCGAGCACGATCGAGCTGACCGCGAGCCGGACCGTGGTGGTGGCCGTCTCCGCGACCTACACCGCCCCGTACACGAGCTGGGCGTACAACTTCAAGGTGGTCGAGGTCGACACCGCCTACGTGAACCTCACGACCGCCTCGACCGTGACCCTCACGAACACGACGGTGGTCCCGGCGCTGGGGGTCCTCAACGCCTCGGTGCAGGCGAACGCCTCGCTGAAGGCGTCGCTGGTCGGCGTCGTCGGCAACAAGAGCACGAGCGACTATCTCAACGTCTCGGGCTGGGCGTGGGCGAAGGTCGCCTTCGACCCGTCGCTCGGCCTGGTCCCGCTCAACCTTTCGGGCGTGACCGGCTGGCACTCCTGGACCAACGCCTCGGGCAGCGCGGCCTGGAACCTCACTTGGGCCTATGTCGACCACGGCTGGAACGGCACGACGGGGAGCTACAGCGGCAATGTCAGCGGCACCTGGTCGAAGACGACCATGGTCGTCCTGTTCGGTCGTGTCGCGGGCACCTACGCGAAGTGGGTCGACCACCGGCTGCGCACCGCGGTGATCCTCGGGCTCAGCGGGCCGTTCGACCTCTACTCGGGCTTCCTCCTCATCCCGCACGACTTTGACCTCTTCGGCGGCGGCGTCACCGCCTACACCGGGGCGGGTGTCGGGGCGACCGCGGTCACCTCCGAGTACCTGTTCGTCACCAACGGCCCGCGCTACCTCTGGGCCGGGTCCGTGACGGCGGCCAACATGACGGCCGGCGCTCCCACCCCCACGACCCTCGCCGTGGCCTCCGGGGGAGCGATGCCTGCGGTGCTGTCCTCGTCCAGCGGATCGGCGAACCCGACCGTCTGGGAGCAGCCCGAGAGCCCCTCCGCGGCCCAGAACCAGGCCTACTGTCTACAGTTCGGCTGCTCGAGCGGTGCCAAGTCGCTCGGGGGCCTGGTGCTGCTGGGCGGGATCGTAGGTGTCGTGGCCGTCGTCGCGATCGCCCTGGTCCTCCGCCAGCGCTCACGCGGCCGCCGCGGCCAGCCCGCCGGCGCGCCGATCTCGGCGCCGCCCTCCGCCGGACCGACCCCTCCCCCCGGGGCCAATCCGCCGGGGCCGGCGCCCCCGCCCCCCTAGGCCGACACGACGCTCGGCCGCCGGTGGGTCCTCCACGGACCCACCGCAACCCCTTCCCGACCTTGTTTTCGCACGAGGAGCGCCTACGGGTTCGAGGCGGCGCGTTGGCGCGCACGTTCCAGGACCGTGCGGTCCGTGTCGTACCGGGCGATCTGGGCGGCCCGGTCGAACCGGGCCCAGACGAACCGGTCGAAGATCGCCTCGGGCGCCACCGGACCCGCCGGCGAGGCCGCCAGGAAGTACACGCTCGTCTTGTGGACGTTGACCCCCTGGGATGCGGAGTAGAAGCGATAGCTGACCTCCCCGAGCTCGCCGTCGAGCCGAACGTCCTGGAGCCCGGTCTCCTCGCGCACCTCCCGGAGCGCGGCGTCCTCGAGGGACTCTCCGGGGTCCACGTGGCCCTTGGGCAGGCACCACCGGTCCTCCCGCACCTCGTGCAGCAGCAGGGCCTCCCCGTCCCGGACGACGACGGCGCCCGCCGCGAGCTCCGGGACGATCGGAAGGCCGGGGCGGTAAGGTCCGTTCCTTCCCGGCATCGGCGCGCGTAAGTAGCCCGGCCCAAGAGCGCTTCGGCCCGCGGGTCGCGGGCTCCCGCGCACCGTTAAGGGGTCGGGACGCTCGCCCGCCCCGTATGCTCGACCGAGGCGAGGAGTACCACGACCTCGCGACGCTCATCCGCAAGAAAGCTGCGAAGAACGGCTCGCGCGCCGCGCTGACGTTCCCCAGCCGGACCCTCACCTACGCCGAGCTCGACCGCGAGTCGGAGCGTGTCGCGGCCGGCCTGGCCAAGGCGGGCGTCCGTCCCGGGGAGCGGGTGGCGGCGCTCCTGTTCAACACCCCCGAGTTCCCCCTGCTGTGGTTCGGCGCGGCGAAGGCCCGAGCGGTCCTCGTGCCCGTGAACACCGGCCTGAAGGGCGAGATCCTGCGCTACGAGCTCGCCGACAGCGCGCCCCGGGCGATCGTCGTGGACCGAAGGCTCTGGCCGGCGTACGACCCGCTGCGGGAGGCGTTGCGGATCCCCCACGAGTTCGTCGTCCTGCCCAAGGGCGAGCCGTCGGACGCCCCCCACGGCGTCACGCCTTTCGAGGAGCTTCCGGCGGAGCCGGGCCCGACGCTTCCGGCCGCCCCGAACCCGTACGACCCCGCCTCGGTGATGTACACCAGCGGGACGACCGGCCCCCCCAAGGGGGCGATCATCCCCCACCAGAAGCTGATCACGACACCCGCCGACATCGGCCGGCGCAGCCGGCTCACGCCGACGAGCATCCTGTTCACCGGGCTGCCGCTCTTCCACTGCAACGCCCAGGAGATGACCACGCTCCCGGCGCTGCTCAACGACCTCACGGCGGCGTACGACGAGCGGTTCCACGCGAGCACGTACTGGGAGGCGGCGGCCCGCCTGCACGCGACGCACGTTTCCCTGCTGATCGCGATGATCACCATCCTGTTCAAGCAGCCCGAGAAGGCGACCGACCGGGGCCACGGGGTGGGGACCGCGCTCACCGCCGGGGCCACGCGGGCCCTCTGGCCCGACTTCGAGAAGCGGTTCGGCCTGAGGATCGTCGAGCTCTACGGGATGACGGAGTGCGGCTGCACGACGCTGATGAACCCGCCGGACGCGGTCCGCCTCGGGTCGGTGGGGACCCCGCTCGAGTTCGTCGAGGCCGACGTCGTCGACGACGACGACCGCCCGGTCGGGCCGAACACCCGGGGCGAGCTCGTCGTCCGCCCGCGCGCGCCGTTCACGATGTTCTCCGGCTACCTGAACCAGCCGGAGAAGACGGTCGAGTCCTGGAGGAACCTCTGGTTCCACACCGGCGACACGGTCACTCGCGACGAGGACGGCTACTACTACTTCGTCGACCGCAAGAAGGACATCATCCGGCGGCGAGGCGAGAACCTCGCTCCGTACGATGTCGAGTCGGTGATGAACCGCCACGCGGGGATCTTCGAGACGGTCGTCGTCGGCGTCCCGTCCCCGCTGGGAGAGGAGGACGTCAAGGCCTACGTGCTGCCGAAGCCCGGCGTCCGGCTCGACGCCAAGGAGCTGTTCGAGTACTGCGTCGCGAACCTGCCGTTCTTCATGGTGCCGAGGTTCCTCGAGTTCGTCGACGAGATCCCGAAGACCGCGAACCAGAAGTCCCAGCGCTACCTGCTCCGGCAGCGGAAGGGAGGCACGGAGTACGACCGGGAGCAGCTCGGCGTCATCGTCCGCGCCCCGTCGTAGGCTGAGCCACCCGCCCCGGCGCGGCCGCCTGGTCCTCCTCGACACGAACGCGGCGTTCCTGCCGTTCCGCGAGGGGCTTGCCCTGGAGCAGGAGGTCGACCGCCTCCTCCCCGGGGCGGAGCTCGCGGTGCCGACCGCCGTCCGCGCCGAGCTCGACCTCCTGGTCGGCCGGGGCACCGCGCGGGCCGCCGCGGCGAGGTCGTTCGCGGCTCGCCTCCGAACCGTGCGGACCACGGGCCGCGGGGACAGCGCGGTCGTGGAGGTGGCGGTTCGGCTCCGGACCGCGGTCGTGACGGCCGACCGCGTCCTCGCCGAGCGGCTCCGGCGCGCCGGCGTCGCGGTCCTGGTCCCTCGGGACCGGACCCGCCTCGAGCTGAAGCTTCCCCGCGCCGTCGTCCGGCCGGGCGGGCGCCCCCCGCGCCGGCCCGCTCGCCCGAACCGTTAAGAATCGACCCCGGCTCGTGAGCCTCCGGCGAGCGATGAGGGACGACGACCGCCTTCTCGACCTCCCCGAGCCGGAGTTCGGCAGCGGTATCGTCGGCGTGTGCGACATCTGCGGCGAGCGTCAGGCCGTGGTCATCCTGCTCAAGGAGCGCTACCGCCTCTGTGTCCTGGACTTCCTCAACAAGACCTGGATCAAGTCGGACAAGCGCCCGAGCGCCCCGACTCCGCTCTATCGCAGCGAGCGGGTCTGGTTCGCCACCGAGGCCGCGCCGGGCGGCCGCGCACCGGCGATCGTCCTCTCGCCGACCAAGATGGTCCGCCATCCTGCCGTCCTGATCGCCCCGGACACCTACGGCATCACCACAACGCTCCTGGACGCGGCGATCCGCTTTGCCCACGAGGGGTTCGAGGTGCTGATCCCCGACGTCGGCAAGACCGACGGCGTGGGGCTCACGCAGCACGTGAGCCTGAGGGCCGGGCGGACGCTCCGAGGAGGCGTCCAGGTCTCGTCCTCCAAGGTCGCCGGCCTCCTCGCCCTGTACCGCGACGGCCTACGGTACCTCCTGGGCCGGGAGATGGTCGACGCGACCCGCTCCGCGGTGTTCGGGACGTCCTACGGAGGCGCGCTCGCGCTCGCGCTCGCCGCGGAGAGCACGTCGCTCACGGCGGTCGCCCTCGCCTACCCGGTCCCCACCTTCCCTGCGGACCTTCCGGGCCTCCTCACCGCGCCCCTCCTCCTGGTCCGAGGGGACGCGGACCGGCTCGCCGAGCGGGCCGAGCGGCAGGTCCGGGCCACCGCAGCGGCCGGGAACACGACGTTCGTCTCCGTCCCGGGCGCGGGCCACGACTTCCTCTCGCGCGACCTGGGCGCCTACGACGTGGCGCTGGCCGAGCCGGCGTGGGCCCAGATCGTCGCCTTCCTGAAGGCCCGGCTGGTGCCCCCGCCGCCGACCCCGCCCTCGCCCCCGGGCCGGCCGGCCGCCGGACCGGCCGCCACGACCTCTACGCCCCGCGCGGTCCCCTCGCCCGCCGCGACCGCGCCTCCCGCGCCGAAGGTCTAGGACGTCCGGGCGCGGGCCCCCCGCGGCACGACGACCTCTCCCGCGCCCGGAGGCGTGGTCCCGTCGGAACAGGCGGTCGGCCCCGCCGCGACCTCAGCCGGGGTAGTTGTAGAACCCGCGGCCGGTCTTGCGCCCGAGGTGGCCGGCGGAGACCATGAGCCTCAGCAGCGGCGCGGGCCGGTACTTCGGGTCGCCAAAGTCGCGGAACATCGTCTCCATCGTCTCGAGAACGACGTCGAGCCCGACCATGTCCGCGAGCTCGAACGGACCCATCGGCATCCCCGCCCCGGCCTTCATCGCGACGTCGATGTCGCGCGCGGTCGCGACCCGCTCCTCCAGCAAGAAGCAGGCCTCGTTGAGGACGGGGATCAGCAGGCGGTTCACGATGAACGCGGGCGACTCCTTCGCGCGGACCGGGACGAGGGGCGAGCGATGGTTCCGCAGTCCCTGCAGGAAGTCGAGGGTGTCCTGCACGACGTCCTCTTGCGTCTCGACCCCGCCCGAGACCTCGACCAGCGGCAGCGTGGACGGCGGATTGAAGAAATGGGTGACGACCACCCGCCGGGCGTGGCGCAGCCCGCGGGCGAGCCGGGTCACCGAGAGCGACGAGGTGTTCGTGCCGATCACCACGGGCTCGGGCACGACCAGGTCGAGGGCCTCCAGCACCGGGCGCTTCACGTCCTCCCGCTCGAAGACCGCCTCGATGACGAGGTCGACCTTGGCGAAGGCGTCGTAGTCGTCGGCCGCCCGGACCCTCGCGATGATCTCGTCCCCGAGCTGCCGGCTGACCTTCGGCGCCAGCGACGTGCGAACGCGGTCGCGCTGGGCCTCCGTCAGCTCGCCGGCCTCGCCGACGATCCTCGAGAGCTCCTTCTCCGCGCGCGAGGCGTGGAAGGCGACCAGCTCGTCCACCAGGGTCCGGACCTTGGCGAGGCCCCGCTCCACGGTGGGCCGGTCGACGTCCTTCAGGACGACCTCGATCCCGTTGAACGCGAGGAGCTCGGCGATCGCCGCGCCCATCGTCCCCGCTCCCACGACCCCCGCTCGCACGACGCGCATCGCCCTGCCTCTATGGCGGCGACCGACGGCGGCGTACTTAACCCGGGCGGCCGCGTCCGCCCCGACCGTCGCTCGCGCCGCGGAACCGACGGTCCTCCGGGCGTCGGGAGGCCGTGCTGAGGGAGGGAAGGCTTCCGTGAGAGAGCCTCACAGGTGCGGACGGTAGGGGCCGCCTCCCGGGGAGCCCGGGGCGGGCTCGCCGTCTCGGGGGCCACGCTTAAAGCCCGGACGGTCGCTGAGCCGGGCAAGCGGGGATGGCCCAGCCCGGTAAGGCGCTGGATTGCTAATCCAGTGGTGGTTTCACCTCGGGGGTTCAAAAGGCGGCCGGATTGCCCCGGTCGCCGGAACATCCCCCTCCCCGCGCTTCGCCCCCTCGCCGTCCAGGGTCTTCGCGCGGTAGAGGGCGCCCTCCGCCCTCACTTCCACGAGCGTTCCCGCGGGCGGCAGGGGCAGGTCCGGGATGGCCAGCAACCGGACGCCATCCTCCACTTCCACGAGGGTGAGAGGGTGGGGCCCGGGCCAGCCTGGCGGCGGGACCTCGAGCGACGTCGACGCGAGCACGGTGCCGACGCCCGGTGAGGAGTACCTCTCGGTCGAACCCGAGCCGCATCTCGGGCAGGGGCCGTCGACCGGAACGAACCGGGCGTGGCAGGTGGAGCACTTCCCGAGGCTCAGGCCCGCGGGCTCGCCCTCGCTCATCGGGCGACCTCGCCTAGGATCGTGACGAAGTTCTGCACGCCGAGCCCCGCCATCGAGTGCGCGAGCCCGACCTTCGGCCGGCGCGCGATCGCGTGCTGGCCGGCCTCCCCCCGGAGCTGGGCGGCGACCTCGGCGATCCCCGCGAGCCCGGACGCCGCGACCGGGTGGCCCCGCCCCAGGAGGCCGCCGCCGGGGTTGACCGGAAGGCGCCCGTCCGCTCCGACCCAGCCGCGCTCGAACCAGCCCGGACCTTCCCCGGGCCCGCAGAACCCGAGGTCCTCGAGATGGACGAAGGCGAGCGGGGCGAAGGCGTTGTGCAGCTCCACGACGTCGATGTTCTTGCGCGTCAGGTGGCTCTCCTCGTAGGCGTCCCGCGCCGCGAGGCGGCTCGCCGAGAACGTCGTGAGGTCCGTCCGGTCGATGATCCTGAGCGAGTCGAACCCCTGCCCCAGCCCGAGCACGGTCGCCGGCCCGCGCCCCTTCTCCAGCACGACCGCGGCGGCGCCGTCGGAGATGGGGGCGCAGTGGAGGAGCCTGAGGGGCAGCGCGACCGGCCGGCTCGCGTCGACCTCCGCCGGCGTGACGAGGGTCCGGAACTGGGCGGAGGGGTTCCGGGAGGCCATCGACCGGTCGTGGACGGTCACCTGAGCGCAGGCCGACACGGAAAGCTGGTGCCTCTGCAGGTAGCGCTGAGAGACCAGCGAGGCGAGCCCGACCATCGTCGCCCCGTGCGCCGCCTCGCTCTCATGGAGCGCCGCCGCGAGCTCGCCGGTGAGGCTCGCGGTCGGGCGGTCGGTCATCTTCTCGGCCGCGACGACGAGGGCGCGCGTCGACCGGCCGGTCTCTAGGGCGTGGACCGCGACGTGGAACGCCATCGCCCCGGTCGCGCTCGCCGCCTCGACGCGGAGGCCGTCGGCCGACTCGAGGCCGAGGCGCCCCGCGAGCCGGGGCAGGACGGCGAACGGCCCGTTCGGGCCGTGGCCGAGCATCGTCCCCACGACCAGAAGGTCGACCGGCTTGCGGCCGATCCCCTCGAGCGCGACGCCAGCGGCCTCGGCGGCGAGGTCGACCAGGCCCTCCGTCCGCTTCCCGAAGCGGCCGACCCCGACGCTCGCGACGCGGACGCTCATCCGCCGAGCGGCTCCGGCCGGCTCGAGAGGTAGCGCAGGCGGCCCAGGAACCTAGAGAGCGGCATCCCACCTTCCCAGCGCAGGACCCCATTCCCCTCGCGCGTCGCCTCGACCGGGGGGAGCGTCCGGCACGCCGCCCCGAGGAGCCCGCGGCTGGGCGGGTTCCCGGCCGAGAAGACCCTCCACGCTTCCTCGCCCCGCAACCCGAGCCGTCGGTAGGCGTAGAGCACCATCAACCCTGCGCGCGCCGCGACGCGGCGGTGGGCCTCGAGCTGGGCGTTGGCCCGCCCGCCGGCCGCGGTGAACCGGATCACCGGGGCCGAGGACGC
>Ga0326728_10006098_pt1 | contig 32956 bp, 19 predicted proteins | sample MB3enrmetagenome_FD_207602 | JGI IMG/M metagenome (GOLD analysis project Ga0326728, IMG submission 207602) | Lab enriched peat soil microbial communities from McLean, Ithaca, NY, United States - MB31MN | ecosystem: Environmental > Terrestrial > Soil > Wetlands > Peat | place: USA: New York... | reverse complement strand
GGCACAGCTTCCGTACGGCGTCGACACAGCCGGGATGAAACGAAATCACCTGAGTCCATCGCAGCGCGAACCTCGCTCCACCAAATCACCGTGGCAGCCGCAACCAAGGGGCTGGATGTCAAAGAACTACTCCCTCCCCGCGCAGAGGGAGAAGTGTTTTCTCTTGACATCCCCTTTTATAGAACCCGCGATCAGCAGCGGGAAGAAGCATGACAATCCATGGTTTCGAATCCCACCAACTCCACCAGACCACGCTTTTCCTTTTCAGCTACTTAACCATCCAGCTTTCTTCGTGTTACCTGTGGCGTACCCTTCCAGGCGACGGGCGTCACCGCCTACATAGAAAATGGGTGTACAATCGAGAACGCTTAGGCGATCGCGGCCCACGAGTCACTGTGCACCACAAAGTTTTGCGACCGCACCAGCGACGAGATCACGCTCGACGAAGTAGAGAGGATTGCGATTTAACTCGCTGCGCCTCGCGCCGGAAGCGCATCGCGGTCTTCGGCAAAAGCGGCGTCGGGATGGACGGCGCATTCGGAAGTAATCCCAGAATCGCGTTGTCCCGGACACAGTTTTGAATTTCTTAATGAAACGTGCAGAGGCGCATTATGTCGTTTGAACAGGAGGAAGGAGATCGAAAGTCAGACGAACGCAGGGAACTCCGCTGGAACATCCCCATTCCTGTTTCCGTTAAAGTCGTTCGGAGGGACGGCACGGAGTTCAACGAGGAAACCATCACAACCGACGCCAGCCCCTCAGGAATGTGCCTTCTCCTGACCTTGGCGTTACGCAAGGGTGACCAGGTTACGGTCACGGCCCCGGAGGAAAGATTCGAGTCATCGGCGACCGTCCGTTGGGTGAGCGCCTTGGGCGCCGGAATGAACCGCAGTGGCATAAACTTCCCGAAAAGCGCAAGATTCACCCGGGAACCTGCCGCGAAAAAGTATGTTTACAACCATTGGACAGGAAATTGGGTCGGGTATATTTTTGCCGACATCTACTACAACGCGAAGCACAAGCCCTTTGGAAAGATTGAGAATAACAAGATTGTGTCGCTGCTCTCCGGAGCGGTCCTCTTCAATCTATGGGGGGGCCGTGCTTATGATACACGCGGGTATTGTATCGGATATATCATCTAGCCGGGATTTCCATTTTGACTTCCCGGCCGACCGATGAGGCGCACTTGGCTCTGTCTTGGGAAGTCACTGTTCCGCAACGTGCAGCGTGGCGAATTGTAAGGTGAGGAGGAGGTGGGCTTGGAAGCGGAGTACCTACCCTTGGTATTGGGTAGTGACTCATTTTGAGTCTATGATTTTGTAGAGCCCTCGACCAACGCGGATGAAAAGCTCTGTGGTCTTGCCGTTGCCTAGAGTGTCTAAACGCAGTGAAGAGGCCTTGGAGGTACGGGATCATGTAGTTGCCTCTTTGCCCGGAGTTTCAGATTCAATAGGACCGGAATCGTCCCTGGCGGCCAAGATAAACACCTCCACTTCCGTTGGGTGCTTGCGTCGCTCCCCCTCAAATAGCCTAGGTTCCGCTTGAGGGAAGCGAGCCTTCCCAAGCAGGTAAAGACCGTAGGAGTATTCGGGCAACGCCCTGCGTACTTCGAAGTCGCAGAACCCGGCATTCAGTGCTGTGCGCAAACTCCTAATTGCAATCTTCATCTTACAGATTGGCCCGTTATAGCCGCCAAACGCAGCTATGGCCATGCTTTCTTCGTCCCTTTCTTTGTCTTCAAGGACGGCTTCTGCGCTCCCCTCAGACAGCGAAATGGAAACCCAACCCTGGTCGAATCTGCGCAATTGGGGTTCAACATCAGTGGCGCGAACACGCAAAAAACCCATTGGTTGGCCTGTTATATTCAACTCATAGAGGCGGTCCTCGATGGTGCGAATCTCACAATAGGCTCTCAAGCCTGACTGCTCAAGCCTGGCCGTTTTGTCCTTTACGTCTATCTTTATAGAACTGGGGGCTGCCCATCCCGAGTACTTCGGGAATTGGAATGCGAAAGTGGATAGGTCTGACTTGAGAAGGTGTTGAGGAATCCCAAACGAAAAATACGGGCCCCCACCACTGAGGAGCACTCTGTGATGCATAGGGAACACGACTGCCGCGCGTCGAGCGATAAGGCCTCCTCCTATCGCCATTTCTGCGCGCCTCAGAACGAATGACCATGCGGCTGGATTCTCAAAGAGGTGCTCCTGAATTTCGGTATAGGGAAACACCACTATTCCATAAGGGCAGCTTAGCCGAAATGGGAAGCTCGTTGGGCCAGCCTCAATCGTTATACTGCGATGGTCGGGATTTCTAATAATTTGCACGATTCCGCTGCCCCCCACTCCAAACCTGCATATATGGTGACACAGGGCGGCAATAGCATAGGGAAACACCACTATTTCATCAAAGTCGGATTCCTCCTCGACTTGTTGAAGTATCCGAACGGTCGGGTTGAAGGGGATCTTCTTACCAACAGGCTGGGCCAACGAGGCCAGTGCCTGAGCTCCGCGAGCTTTCAGGCATATCCCGTAACCCCAGCCTGGACTTTCAAGTGTCAATTCGGCGCCCAGCTCGTCTTCGATTTGATGCCAGAGGCCGATGATGTCTTCCGCTTTCAGCTTCATCGAGAACACCCAAACGAAAATAATTCTCCGCGATTCCAGAAGATTACGCGTAAAAGTGTCAACCGCGATTACCTGTTTCGATTTCCGCCCTACGGATAAGATACAACTGACCATTTCTGAGCGCAATGCTCCGGCCAGGCTTTTGAGTGCAGAGCCTTTTCGGCGGCTGCCCGGTTTGTATCCCCGTATGTTTGTAAGACCTCAACATTTCTGTACTGGTCGAGCTTCTCAAATTCGCGAGCGAAGAGAGCCTCCTGGTTCTTTGCGGTCACCCGTCGCACTTCTCGGCGATGTAGAGGCCTTGCGTACGGACGCAGGTAAGTTCGGGTGCGGATATTTCCATTCCGATCCTTAGCGGACACTTCCCTTCCGGCACACTTCAGTATATGCGACGGACCTGGGCGGCCGCATGTCTTAGTTCAAAATTGGAATGGAATCACTGGCGTGTTCGGTACAGTGCAGGCCCCCGCAACCAACTCCATCGTAAAGTTCAGGGATTGGCCGCCTACACACTGCCATAAGGCCAGGGCGAGGTAGCACTCGACTCGCCCGCACAAAACACGGATAATCAAACGTGGTGAGAACGGGTTTGCAGGACTTCTGGATGGGCAGTTCGGAGCCGATGATGCCGATTGAAGAAAGAATTGAGCTCCGTTAGACGCAAATGAGAGTACACTTTCCACGGGCGAGAGCCAAAAAGTTAATTCCGGGTGTATCTTCGTAGCCACCGAGGGCTCCGGGACGGAACACCTGGAGAGGAGGCAAATGCAATGGACAAGCGACTCATTGTAACGATTGGCATGGCGATCTGCCTGGGCTTCAGTGTCGGATGCCAACAACCAACCGGACTGTCTGAGGCGGACCGAACGGCGATTCGCCAGGTGGGTGAGACCGATATGAAGATGATGAACGCCAAAGACTGGATGGGGGATTTGGCCCTCTATACCGAGGACGCCATCGAGTTGCCGCCCAACCAGGCGGCGGTCCAGGGCAAGGCCGCCATTCAGGCCTGGGAAGAGGCTTTCCCGCCGTTTTCCAACTTCCAAGTGCAGAGTTTGGAAATCGGGGGGCAAGGAGACCTGGCCTACGATCGTGGAACCTATTCCATGACCGTTACCCCTCCCGGGACAGCACCCATCGAGGACCGCGGCAAGTACCTGACCATCTGCCGCAAGCAGGCCGACGGGTCGTGGAAGATTGCGCGCGTAATGTTCAACTCTGACCTTCCGCTACCGGCTCCAGAAAAACCGGCGGTCCAGCATAGAAAAAGCAGGACCCGATCGCACGCTCCGCACCGGAAAGGTACTGGAACCTCAAAATAGGAATTCCGGATAATAGGTCTCATCGATATCCGGATCGAGGTTCTTATTGAAGTGTGTCGATCCGTCCCAGCGCTAAGGCAGCAAGTTCCGGCGTCAAATCCACGAGGGTGTATTCACAACCCTCGTTGCAATACTCGTTGTTGCTCGAAACCTTCAAGATAATTCGCATGACAGTGCCTTCTCTGCCTGGATGGCGGAAGTCTCCTCGCCTACCTCTTGGCAGCTCCCCTCCTCCAGGTCATGCAGGCCAGCTTGGAAGAAACTGTGGGCCAGGCTCCAGCGAACTGGACCAATGCGGTCAGGCACCTCAATTCGCTTCTGCCGCAGCGCAAAGTTTGCGTCTTTCAAACTCTGCGGCTTGTGTCTCAGGCCATTTCCTATTTGTTGAATATGAATGGTGCACCAGAGCGAAGGTGCGATGATGACGCTGAATCCCAATCAAAAACCGCAGAGTCTCTGGGAGACGAGACTCTGCCCCCTCTTATGTCCCGCTTCTCTGGTAGACCCCAGTCAGGGGATTCCCCAACGCGAACCGCCACAGCAGGCTCATTATCCTTTTCGGCTGGCGCGGATTGAGTTTATTCTATACAGAACGACATAAGTTTTTGCGCATTGTCCTGTAGCGGCGGTCTATAATGCCGGTCGGCGCTCCCCTCCTGCGTCAGGGCTGGCTGCGAGCGCCGCCAGAATTTATGTTGCCCTGTATAGTCTGTCTACACCGGAGGTTCCTATGAATCGATGCCGCTGTCTCCTTTTTGGTGTTCTCGCCGCGTGCGCGGTCGCGACTTGGGCGGGTGCGCAACAGCACTCACCGACGTTATACCAGGAGATGCGCTGGCGCATGATCGGTCCGTACCGCGGCGGAAGGACGCGCGCCGCCACCGGGGTGACCGGCCAACCCAACGTCTTCTACATGGCGCAGGTTAACGGCGGCGTCTGGAAGTCGGACGACTACGGCCGCACCTGGACCCCGATCTTCGACGATCAGTCGACGCAGTCGGTAGGAGCCATCGCGGTCGCTCCTTCCGATCCCCAAATCGTCTACGTGGCGAGCGGAGAGGGCTTACAACGGCCGGATCTCTCCGTGGGTGACGGAATCTACAAGTCCACCGACGCCGGCAGGACCTGGACCCACCTCGGCCTGCGCGATGGGCAGCAAATTCCCGCACTCGTCGTTGATCCCCGGGACCCTAACCGTTTGTTTGCGGCGGTACTCGGCCATCCTTACGGCGCGAGCGAAGAGCGCGGCATTTATCGCTCCACTGACGGCGGCCAGACGTGGCAAAAGGCCCTCTATAAGGACGAGAACACCGGCGGGTCGGACATCGAGATAGACCCCTCGAATCCCGACGTGCTCTATGCGTGCCTGTGGCGCGCGCGCCAGGGGCCTTGGGAGGACGGAAATTCGTATGGCGGCGCGGGCGGCGGAATCTTCAAGTCCACGGACGGCGGCAACACATGGAATAAACTAGCCGGCGGCTTGCCCGAGGACTTGGTGCAGGCCTACATTGCCATCGCACCGAGCGACCCGCGGCGGGTCTACTCGAGCCTGGCCACCACCCACGAGACGCACATCTACCGTTCCGATGACGCCGGTGAGCATTGGACCCAAATCACCACCGACGCGCGTCCCTCGGTTCGCATAGGCGGCGGCGATTTGGCGGTTCCCAAGGTGGACCCGAAGAATCCCGACGTGCTCTACACCACCAGCATCGTCACTTGGCGTTCGACTGACGGCGGCAAGACGTGGACCGGCATTCGCGGCGCGCCGGGCGGCGACGACTACCAGAACATCTGGATTAACCCCGACAACCCCAACACGATTCTGCTGGTGAGCGATCAGGGCGCCATTGTCACTGTGAACGGCGGGGAGACGTGGAGTTCCTGGTACAACCAACCGACGGCGCAGCTTTACCACGTCATCGCCGACAATGAGTTTCCTTATCGCGTTTACGGCGGCCAGCAGGAGAGCGGCTCCCTGGGGATCTCCAGCCGCGGTAACGACGGCGAAATCACTTTCCGAGAGTGGCACCCGGTGGGCGTCATCGAATACGGTTACGTCGCGCCCGACCCACTTCATCCCCGCATTGTCTACGGGGCCGGCCGCAGCGAGGTATCGAAGTTCGACTGGATCACGGGACAGGTGCAGAACGTAACGCCCATCGTGCTCCGCAGCGGCAATTACCGCACCGATCGCACCGAGCCGATTGTGTTTTCGCCCCTCGACCCGCACATCCTTTACTACGCGGCCAACGTACTCTTCCGGACCAACGATGGCGGCGTGTCCTGGCAAACCATCAGCCCAGACCTCACCCGGCCTCAACCCGGCATCCCGGCAAGCCTCGGCGATCTGGCAGCAAAGGACGAAAACGCGGCCAAGGTGCGGGGCGCCATTTATGCGCTGGCCCCCTCGTTCAAGGACATCAACACGCTGTGGGCCGGGACCGACGACGGTTTCGTCTGGATCACACGCGATGGGGGCAAACACTGGGGCAACATCACGCCCCCGGAGTTAACGCCGTGGAGCAAGGTGACGCAGATATCAGCCTCGCACTTCGATAACGACACCGCGTTTGCTTCGGTCAGCCGATTTCGGATTGACGACCTGCACCCTTACATCTACCGCACGCACGACGGCGGCAAGACCTGGCAGAAGACGGTTTCGGGCCTGGCGGACGCTGGTCCCGTGGACACGGTCCGCGAGGATCCGGTCGCGAAGGGCCTGCTGTTCGCCGGTACGGAGAATGCGGTGTGGGTGTCGTTTGACGCGGGCGACCATTGGCAGTCTCTGCAACTGAACCTGCCCCACACCTCCATGCGCGACCTGTGGATTCACAACGACGATCTTCTGGTGGGCACCCACGGCCGCTCGTTCTGGGTGCTCGACGACATCACCCCCCTTCGTCAGTTGGCCGCGGCGGCGAATGCCCCCGTTTACCTGTTCAAGCCCGCCGCAGCGTACCGCGTCCGGCGCGACACCAACAGCGACACGCCCCTGCCTCCCGACGAGCCCGTGGGCCAGAATCCTCCCGACGGTGCGGTGATCGACTACGTTCTCGGTGAGGCCGCCACGGGTCCCATCACTCTCGAGATCCTGGACGCAGCGGGCAAGCGGATCCGCCGCTACTCGAGCGACGACAAACCCGCGTTCACACTCGATTCGCTGCGCCAGACGCTGACGATACCAACCTACTGGGTCCGCATGCCGGCCACCCTCTCCAACGCCCCGGGTATGCACCGCTTTGTGTGGGATCTGCACGAGACTCCACCGCAATCGTCGGGGTACAGCTATCCGATTTCAGCGGTTCCGCACGACACCCCCAGCGAGCCGCTGGGACCCAGCGTGCTGCCGGGGCGATACACCGTCCGGCTCAAGGCGGGCGGCAACACTCTTACCGCGCCGCTCGACGTCGTGATGGACCCCCGTGTATTGACGCCCGCCGCGGGTCTGCGGCAGCAACATGAGATTGCAACCCATCTGGCCGCGATGATGAATGAGAGTTTCGATGCCCAGGCGGAGGTGCACGGGCTTGACCATCAGCTCGAGACGCTTTCGAAGCAGGCGAGCGGGTCGGTGGCGGACGCGGTGGGCGCGCTCCGCAAGAAGGTGTCCGGGCTCGTGGGAAGCCGCGGAGGATTCTTCGCCCCACTCTCTCCAGAGGCTACGCTTTCCCGCGTGGCGGGCGAAATCGGCGGGCTTTACGGCCAGGTGGGCAGCTCCGATGCCGCCCCGACGGCAACGCAGACCGCCGCGCTCGCTGCCATCGAGAAAGACGATGCGGCGGTGATGGCGCGCTGGAAGGCGGTCAAGTCAACGGATCTTCCGGCGCTCAACCGCCAATTGAGCGGAGCCGGGCTTTCGGTGATCAAACTGAAGGCTGCACCGGAGCCCGCGTCCGAGTCGCAAGACGAGGAGTGAGTCGGGGCGCGGCGGCTGCCCGCCCGCCTTGCAGTTGTAGCGCTGACCCCGCAGGGCGGGGTCAGCACCGCGGGAAAACGACAAACCTGCCGACCCCGCCCTGCGGGGTCGGCGCTACATTAACTCGAATGACCAGCGTCACACACACCTTTCTTCGTGACTGCGTTTGGAAAGGGCGCACGAGCGCTCGATGCTGGCTCCGTAGTGTGCTCCTCCTATCCGTGTGCATGGCGCTGCTATCCTTGGCGGCACAAGCGCAGGACCCCACGGGAACACTCGTCGGCCTCGTTCAAGATTCGAATGGCGGGCGCGTCCCGGCGGCGGCCATTGTGGTTCGAGCGGCGGGGTCTCGGCTCGAGCGAGGAGCCACGACTGACCAGTTCGGGGATTTTCGCCTTGATGGTCTCCCACCGGGCGGCTATCAGGTCATCGTGAATGCACACGGATTTGCGGAAGCCCGCGCCGAGGTGGTGGTCGTTGTCAGCTCTGTGCGAGGGATCACGGTCACGATGAGGCTGGCGACTCTCGCACAGAGCTTGGACATCAAGGGCCAAGCCTCTTCCATCACGACCCAAGCCATCGATACCACCGGGGCCGTGCATCAGGGCGCCGTCTCGGCACAGGATCTACGCGACATTCCCCTGGCACATCGCACTTTTGCCAATATCGCGTATCTCGTTCCCGGAACTGAACCGGTGGAGCCCTCCGATCCCACCAAGGCGCGCATTACCGCGGTCTCCTTCGGCGGCAGTTCCGGCCTAAACGTTCAGCTCTCGGTCGATGGCGTCGACAATTCCGATGATTACATCGGTGGGTTCCTGCAAAATTTCTCGCCGGACACCATCCAGGAGTTCGCCGTGCGCACCTCGCAAGAAGACGCGGACACCGGGCGCACCACGGCTGGCTCGGTGGTGATCGTCACCAAGCGCGGAACCGACCAGTGGCACGGAGACGGGGCGATATACGAGCGGGCAGCAGCCCTGAATGCGCGCTTCCCGATCGACAATCCCCCGCCCGACCCCAAGCAGCCTTTCTCCCGGCAGAACTACATTGGCGCGCTCGGCGGGCCAATTCGGAAAGGAAAGGTCTGGTCGTTTTCGTCCCTCGAAGTCGTTCACGAAGACGCCAGCATTGCCTACAGCCCGGCGAGCGTGACGCAATTTGACGCTCTCAGCTCGCTGGCGGCACAGGGATTGATTCCCGGGGTGAGCTCGATCACGGTGCCTCCGAATGTGCCTGTCCCCTTCCGCGACTATCTGGGCACCACCCGTTTCGACTGGACTCAGTCGACGCGTTCACAGTGGTTTCTGCGGGCGGCGACGGATAATTACAACACCCGGAACGACCTGGTCCAACAGGCCACGTTGCCGTCCACAGGCGCTACCTCGGTCTCGCGCTATTGGAGCTTCGCGCTGGGCAATCAATTCACCTTTAGCCCGACTTGGCTGGGATCGCTCACCCTGGGCGCCGGCTACCTGCACCACACCGAGGCGCGCAACTCGAATCTGGGCTTTGCCTTGGCATTTCCCTTCAGCTCCACCTCCAGCTCCATTTCCGGATTCGAGACTTTCGGCGACAACCAATTCGTTACGCCGATCACGGCTTTCCCGGTCCTACGCAATCAGGAGAAATACCAGTTCCGGTACGATGTGAGTCATGTTTCCGGCCGTCACGCACCGCGCTTCGGGGTGGACCTTATCCACGAGCCCGTCATGAGCGGCGCGCTCGCGGGGACGGCAGAGAACCTCACCGTTTTCCCCCAAAACCCTGCGGTCTATCTGGGCGAGCCGCAACAGTTTTCAGTGGATCTTTCTTGCGGCCCCACCGCCACTCCAGGCACGACTTGTGTGAACACCCCCGCCGGCAATGGCAGCTTTTCACAGAACCTCCAACGCCTGGGGTTTTACGCCGAGGATTCGTGGCGCGTAACCTCGCGTCTCATCGTTAATTATGGTTTACGGTACGACACCACGTTTGGACTTTTCGAGGCGTCGGGCCGCTCCCAGTTGCAGAACCCTGCCCTCCTGACGCTCCAGGCTCTGCAAATTCCCCTCAGTAACGCTGCGCCCCGCGATTATCGAGGCGCGGTCGCGCCGCGCCTCGGCATTGCCTATTCTCCGGGGCGAAGCGGGGCCACGGTCATTCGCGCCGGGTTCGGCCAATACTATAACGACCTTGCCCAGAACGGCTGGGTGACGGCATTCCAGGCCGTTAACGAAGCTCCGGCCCCGTGCCTTACCTTGGGCGATCCTGGATGCATTCCTGGCGCCGCCGCGGGGGGCGCCGGGGCTCTCATCGATCCGCACTATAAAACTCCCTATGCCCTTCATACCAGCGCCGGCGTCCAGCACGCCTTCGGTTCGAAATGGACCCTGGCCGTCGACTGGGTTCACGAACAAGGAGTGCATTCCTACGCTCGCTACCAATACCAGACAGGATACACGCTGTTCTCCCCGCTTTTTCCCGCCTCAGACACCACCGACCAGATGGACAATGTCCCCAACTTGAGCGTGTTCCGCTCCGATAACCGCTCGCGCTATGACGGCATGATGATCCACCTGCAAGGGAATGTGACCCACCGATTCAACTTGGTCGCGAATTATACGCTCTCCAAGGCCAAAACGTGGGGCTGCGTATTAGGCGAGCTTTTTGATTACGTGGACGGTGTGTGCGACCCGCTGCACGCTTTCGGCAAAGGCGATTTCGGTCCCTCAGGGGAGGACGTGACGCATCGCTTTGTGCTCGCCGGGATCTTCCACCTTCCTGGCGGACTTGAGATATCAACGCTCTCCCAGGTGGAAAGCGCCCGTCCCATCACCCTCACCACCCCAGTTGACGTGAACGGCCTTGGGGATTCGCTCGACGACCGCGCCGTGGTGAATGGAGTTCAGACCACTCTCGACCAGTTCCGCGGAACACCTTACATGCAGGTCGATATGCGGGTCAGCCGGCCCGTCACCTTACGCGAGAACTGGGTGGTTACGCCCTTCATCGAATTCTTCAACCTGTTCGACCGAAACAATCCCGGCGCCAACTATGTTACCAACCTCGCGGCTCTTCCCACGCCCGTCAACAACCTCTTCAATGCCACGGCGTTATGCCAAAATCCGGCTTGCACTGAGACCACTCCCATCACCAACCCCAAGCAACTGCTCGTTCCTTCCGGCGCCCTGGGAGATTTCTTCGGACCAGGCACAACGGTGGGGATTCCCTTCGCGGCCCAGATCGGCGCGCGCATCACTTTCTAGGATGACGTTACACTGTGCTCCCCAATACCCTATTTCGTCGTAGCGTGCTATTCTGACCGGTCGCTGACAGTCCCGCCTGGCACACCGGGTGGAAGGGGGCAGAACCGAATTCATGCGAAGATTCAACCTGAAGCATTGCCTGGCCGTCCTGGCGCTGTTCCTGCTGGCGCCCATGGCGCCCGCGCAGACCGACGACGTAACCCGGCGACTGGCGCACGACATTTTCAAGCAACTGGTTGAGATCAATACCACCGATTCGGTAGGCAGCACGACCGTCGCCGCCGAAGCCATGGCGCGGCGCCTGCGTGACGCTGGGTTCCCGGCGGCCGACGTCGTGGTCCTGGGCCCCAACGACCGCAAGGGGAACATGGTGGCCCGGCTTCACGGCACCGGCGTCCACAAGCCCGTGCTGCTGATCGGTCACCTCGACGTAGTGGAAGCCCGCCGAGAGGACTGGACCACCGATCCTTTCCAGTTTGTGGAACAGGATGGCTACTACTACGGGCGCGGCACGCAGGACATGAAGAGCGGCGATGCCATTTGGGTCACCACGCTGATCCGGTTCAAGCGCGAGGGGTACGAGCCCGACCGCGACCTCATCCTGGCTCTCACGGCGGACGAGGAGGGTGGCCAATCGAACGGCGTAGACTGGCTGCTGAAGAACGATCGCGATCTTGTCGACGCCGAGTTCGTTCTCAATGCCGATGGCGGCGGCGTGGATACGGTGAAGGGCAAGCCGTTGATCGTCGAAATGGACGCTACCGAAAAGCTCTACGCCGATTACCAGCTCACGGTGACCAATCCCGGAGGCCACAGCTCGCTCCCGATGCCCGACAACGCGATCTATCACCTGGGCGACGGACTGGGGCGCGTGGAGCGCTATCAGTTTCCCTTCGAGCTGAACGCGGTCACGCGCGCCTTCTTCGATCGCACGGCCGGCGTGGAAAGCGGCCAGACAGCGGCCGACATGCGCGAAATCCTCAAGAGCCCGCCCGATGGAGCGGCCATCGTGCGCCTCTCCGCCGACCCGCTGTGGAATGCGACCATGCGCACCACCTGCGTGCCCACCATGCTCGCTGCCGGCCACGCCAACAACGCCCTGCCACAGATGGCGCGCGCCAACGTCAACTGCCGCATCCTCCCCGGACACTCGCGCGAAGAAGTACGGCAGACGCTCGTCAAGGTCCTTGCCGATCCCAAGATCGAAGTCAGCTACGTCACTACCAGCGGCCGGACCCTGGACAGTGAGGCCAACGCCAAGGCGCTGCCGCCGGTTTCGTTGCGGCCCGACGTGATGCAGACGCTCGATCGCGTCGCCGCCGGGATGTGGCCGGGAGCGCCCGTGGTCCCCACCATGTCCACCGGCGCGTCCGACGGTATCTACACCAACGCTGCGGGCATGCCGACCTACGGAATCTCCGGCTTGGCGATCGATACGGATGACGTCCGCGCGCACGGGAAGGACGAGCGCCTAGGAGTGGACTCTTACTACCGAGGGGTCGAGTTCTATTACCGTTACCTCAAGGCGCTCACCTCGCTCAAGTGAATGCGGCGCGCTCGCTCTCCGGGGCAGAAAAAGGAAGGAGAACCTGCCGGCCAAACTCATCTTCGTCTCGGATGCCGGCGTGCCCCTGGTGGAGATCGAGCGCGGTCAGACCGCCGTGGCTTTGCAAGTAAGGGAGTGAAGCGATGAAACCGGGACGCCAGAGAAACGAAAGAGCCACGGAGCACAAGATTTCTTGCACAAGCATGGCGATCCTGGGTGGGTTTCTTGTCCTCGGAGCGGCACGATTCCCGGCGTCCTGGGTCGTTCGCGCCCAACGTTCCTCCTCTGCCCTCCAGTCGGGTTGGTCCGCGGCGGCGCTTGGGGCGCCGCTGCTGCGCGATCCGATCTGGGTCTATAACGACTGGTCTGCCTACGATGAGCTCTCAGACAGAGTCCCCCTTACGGAAGAACTCGCCCTGCGCGAGCTGAACGAAATCCTGCGACTCGGGAAACTTGGCGTCCACTTTGATTACTACATGATGGACGCCTTCTGGTTCGCGCCCGATGAAGCCTACCGCCAATGGCGGAGACCCAACTGGCCCGATGGGCCCGACCGCTGGATCGCGGCCTGCGAGAAAAATGGTATCCTCCCCGGACTCTGGTTCGGCACCAACACCCTGGTGAAGATTGACGCGGCGCCCGCATGGCGCGACTCGCTCAACGCGAAGGGCGGGGCGATGTCGCTCTATGAAGGGGGGTTTCTCGCCGACTTCATGAATACGCTTCAGTATTGGTATGACCGCGGCATCCGCATGTTCGAGTTTGATTTCGCGGACTTCACTGCCGCCACGCCGAAGGCGGAGAAGACTGAGGTTCCGGAAGAAATCCGCAGGCGGAACGAAAGGAGGTTCCTGGAAGCGCTGAAGAAATTTCGCCAGAGGAATGCCGACGTGGTGCTCGTAGCCTTCAATGGGTTCGGCGGCGACCTCGAGTCCACCGCGGGCCCCTTCCCTTTCGAACACCCCCTGGATCTGCGCTGGCTCGAAGTCTTTGACTCGCTTTATTGCGGTGACCCGCGCCCTTCGGACGTGCCGGAAATGAATTTCTGGCGGTCTGTCGACATTTACAGCGATCACATGGTTCGGCGATACGAGCAGAGTTTTATCCCCCTGGAACGCATCGACCCCACCAGTTTCATGATGGGCGATACCGGGACGATCTACTATCGCAAGACGCACGCCTGGAATGGAATGCTGCTCTTGATGGTCGCGCGCGGCGGCTGGGTGAACACGATCCACGGGAACCTGGAATTCCTGAATGACGAGGAGGCTCGGTGGTTTGCAAAAGTGCAGAAAATCTACGCGCCCTTAAAGGCCAGGGGAAGAACCAAGACATTTGGCGGGATTCCCGGCGAAGTTCAGCCGTATGGTTTTGGCTCACTGGATTCCCAAGGAGCAATCTATACCGTCGTGAATCCCCAGCAAGAGATCCGGGAGATCGAAATGCCGCTCCTCTCAAGAGCCCAGGAACCACCACGCGACGGCCGGGTGCTCTTCCGAGACGCCGGGTTCGACCCGGTACCGCGTGGGGCCCGGATCACGCTTGGGCCCGGTCAAATGGCCACGGTCGGCTTCGGCCGCTATGCAGCGCAGGAATTTGACCTTGGCGTCCAGGAAGATGTCCATATTCCGCGCTCCATTTACCCTCTGGCGGCATCGTTCGCGCCAAAAGGGTCCAATACCATCGAGGCCACCCTTACTCCACCTGCGGCCGGCGACTTGCGCATCATTTTCCAGCAGCGGGGAAGCGATGGCAACATTATGAGGAGCTGGCCAGGTGGCCCACCGAATGGAACGTCCATGGGTAAGGTGTTGAAGATTTCGGCGACGCAGGGGGGAAAGATTCTTCGCGTGGAGATCAATTACGACAAGCAAATCTGGAGCGGGCTGTCATGGGGGGCGGGAGAAATCAAGCACAAGGATTTCTCCGGCAATCGGCCCATCATCGTTCGCTGCACTTCGGCGGAGAAGAACCCGGTCGTGCTGGAAGGGCGGCTCTACGGCGTGGAATATTGATCCGAGTCTGTCAGGGGATTATTTCACAGCTTCAAAGCGCTGTCTGCGCCACCCCGCCGAACTCTGGTGGGGCGCCCCGCGAGCAGGTCCGCTCCGTGACGCCCCACCCACATTTACTGTGGCAATTGGTGAACCGCCTCCGCTTGCATCACCCAGGTAGGTGGAGGTGCAGTCCAAGTAGGCTGGTTCGGTGGGCCATTGGTTTGCTCATAGAAGAGTAATCCGGAAGTGTTCAGGATTGGGCCCGCAGTCAACTCATTCAGGCCCGCCACTCCGCGAAACCTGGTATCACCAAAAGTCAGCACGGTGATCGCTTGCGGGGGGAAAAGCGGCCCGCAAGGCATCAAGGTGAAGCCACCGGTTTTGTCGTCAGACCCCGCGGCAAGCAACTCGGTGAAGGTCCCCAGCACGTTCCGCTGCCGGAGGAAGATAAAGCCGGCGGTGAGCGAAGGAGCAGTAGCCGGTGGGCCAGGTGAGCCCGCTTGCAGAACGCCGAACACGGTCACCTTCTCCGCTGGACCCAACGTCTGGGGCCCGAATTGGAGAGCCCTGCGGTTCCAATGGCGCCAGTTCGGCCAGTAACGGGTAGTGTCCTGCAACGTCACAGCCAGCGAGGACTGTAAGGGGACCTCGCTGGTCATGTCCCAAGTTTCATGACCGACAAGCAAGTTGAACCCCGTGGCGTTGCCGGAATTGTCGCGTGTGACCCCGATGATCTCGCCCAAGAACCCCGCGCGCTGACCGGTCGTTACCACCTGCTCTTCTACGTCCACTTCCTGCGCGATAATGTTGCCGCTGGTATCAACGATGGCATCGACCTCGACAAAGGTCTGGGCCGTGAGGGCCGCAAGGGCCGTGAGGCCCGAAAGGCCGGTCAGGCCGTCACCCTCAAAGTCCGTGTCGCTGGTGACTTGGACCGTCAAAATCTGTCCCACGCCACCTTGCATCTGGAGGGGGAAGCTGCCGATAAAGCTAGGATTGCTACTAGTCGTCGTGGGCGCGCTTGGAACCACTCCGTACAGCGTATCGGCCTCACCCAACTCTGTCCCCGACGCAACGGACGGTGTGACGGTGAATCGTGGGTCGACGACTCCCGTTACCAGACCGTTGGAGCCGGTAAGCACCGACTGCCGCAGGTTGAAGTCCACTACGAGCCCTGCCGTGGCGTTGGCCGTGATCGTGAGGGCCGGACTGATACTGACAGTAAGCGTGTCCATAGCGGTACCGTTGGAGAACGTAGTAGTCACGGGCTGGGCAGATGGCGGGCTGGACGTGGTGTTGAGGACGGCTAACTGCGGGTTTGTGAGCGTCAGTTGGAGCTGGTTATATGTGTCCGCGGTAACGCTCCCCAAACTAAGAATGGTCGTGAAATCCACCAAGCTGGCGAAATCCACCGGCTGGCTCGGGGGAGTGATCGTGACCGTCAAACCTCCGGTTGTGACGAGGGCAGCCGAACTGATCGTCACCGAAAACGACTCCACATCACAGGTGGGCTGGTCAGTTCCGAAAACGACGAGCGATCCAGACGGCCCGGTGGTCGCAGCCGGTTTGACCATACTTGTTCCGCTTCCGCAGCCCACCATCAGGACCGTTGCCAGACCGGCGACCAGCGCTGGCAAGATTATACGTTTCCTCTTACTCATACCGAACCTCCCTCCTCCCTTATTGCTCCTATTAGCCGATTTACCGACAGCACATTGGTACTACTCCACAAAATGACCACTGCTTGGCTCCTGGTTTGTCCAAGATTCGCTTAGATTCCCCCCGTATTGTAAGAGATTCAGGAGTCATTTCCGAAAGATCGGGGCGTTTCGGCCCACGCTCCTCCGATTGACGGAACTCCCGATGTACAATACCAACGCCCTGATAGCACGTTAAGTACCAGACCTCCAGATTACCAAGTGACTGGCAACACAGCACTTATGTCTCAGGGAAAGATCCTACAGGTTACTGGTCTGGAAAAAGGTTCCTATGGCCGAGAACATTTTCTACACGGGACCTCGAGGGTCATTCCCGGTCCTCGGTTGCTTTGTCGATCTTAACGTTGTAATGTAAGACCCGCATTCGTTTTGCTTAAGGTGAAGCACCATCAGCCCAGCCGAACCGCGGAGTACATGGCCTTCTTCAGGGCGATGGAATCCCTCCGTCCGGCGGATCGGCGCCTATTTGCCGATCCGTTCGCGGTTCATTTCGTTCGCCCTCCCCTGCGAAAAGCTGTTTGGTTCTCGAGAGTGCCAATTCTTTGTGCCTTTGTAAATTGGTACGCGGACCACCGGCTTCCCGGAGCGCGCACTTCCGCTATCGCCCGCACGAGGTTTATTGACGACGCCTTAACCCCCTTAGCAGAAGAGGTCACCCAAGTCGTGATTCTTGGCGCTGGTTTTGATTGCCGCGCCTACCGGCTCCCCTACCTCAACCGCACTACGGTTTTCGAAGTGGACTATCCGGACACGCTTGCCTCAAAGCTTGCGTGTCTCCGCGATGTTCTGCCGAAAATTCCGGACAATGTCCGCTTTGTAGAGATTGATTTCAATCGTCAGATATTGCCGGAGGCATTGAGGCGAGCAGGTTTCCAATCTTCACGACCGGCGGTGTTCCTCTGGGAGGGAGTGACCAATTACCTGACGGCGGAGGCCGTGGACTCGGTGCTTCGATGTGTGGCCAGTTGCAGTCCCAGCAGCCGAGTCATCTTCACTTACGTGCACTCGGGGGTCCTGGACGGTTCCGTTCGCTTCGAAGGCGCCACGCGTCTCCTCCGCGATGTCGCGCGGCTGGACGAGCCGTGGACTTTTGGCCTTTCTCCAAATCAAGTGGGGGGCTTCCTCCGCGAACGAGGGCTTTGTTTGGATCGCGACCTGTCCGCGCGCGAATATCAAAGCCAGTACTTTGGAGCGGCTGCCCAACGGATGAAAGGATACGATTTCTACCATGTGGCGATAGCCCATGTTCCAGGAGGAAAAGAGCGGGCTCCGGTCGTTCGGGAAGTGGTCCCACAGGAGAGATCCGATGCCTAAAGTCGCTCAATCTCACCTGGAACGGGTTCTGGGGTAAGAGTAGAGCGCAGAGTTCGAGTGCGGAGGGATGATTACGATTACAACCATACCGCTCTCGCGAACGTTACGCCATTGGCCATAAGCCGGCAAGAGTAGAGGCCTGGCGCTATTCCCTGCGTGCTCCAATCCGCCATGTGCATGCCTCTCCTCATCCATCCTTGAGCCAACACTCCAACTCGCTCGCCGAACACATCGTACATCTCAAGTGCGGCGTGTCCGTCAGCGGGAAGGTTAAATCCGATCAGGAGTGATGAAGGGCCCTTTCCCGGCTTGGCCTGGCCAAGCACTCGAAGGCCCGGCAGTTTATCGCCCGAAAGACAAGCGGATACCGGCTCCGCGGGGTAGGCAAAGGGTTCGTTGCAGAGGTGAAATCGCGGTTCTCCGTGCTTGGCAAGGTATGGAGTGGTCAGCGGCGTGCGCGCAAACTGGCCGAGCGGCGCGAGCTTGGGTCCACTGTCCTCCCAGCGATAGACCGGAATATTATGAGGGTTGAGAGCGGTTGAAACGCCCCGCTCCTTAGCGAGGTGGAAAAGGCCGAAATTCCCAGGTTCGTGCCCCGCCAGCCAATGACCGATGATGTCCACTCTAAAAGCGTCCTTGCCGAAAATGAGCACGTTGGTCATGAAGATTTCGGGCACACCGTTCCGTCCGGGGCCGCCTTCGAACCCGTTGCCGTTCTGTGCATATACGCCTTCGATGATGTTGAGCAGGACTGACGACCGTATAAGTGAGTAAGAGTCGATCGTTCGGTGGACCCACATTTCCATCCAATTGGCTTTCTTGGTGTCCCAGCGAGGAATCCCGGCCTTCCGGTGCTTGGCATAAAGATCGTTGACATGACGTCGCGCACCCGGTTGAAAGTCCTGGGCAATGGCATCCTGGAGGCCGCCGCAGAACTGGATGTAAGGTTGAATGTTGGTTCCCTGGAGATTCTTGACGCACAGAGTCAGCCCCATCGAGTGGGTTTTCAGCTTGGAAACGTTGAGCAGGTGGCAATCAGGATAATTGAACGGACCAAGGTATTTCGTGCGCCTGAAGACCACACCGTCTGGGCAGTCCCTGGAAGTTGGAGCCCTTGAATCGCTGTCTTCATAATGCACTCCACTGCGCTGGGCCATTTCGTGATAACCGGTACCCGCTTGGTCAGGCACCAGGCCTTCCCGCACATAGATGCTCTCGGCTCTGATATCGACCTGCTTCATTCCATCGATGAGGCCTTCGACCACGTATGGGTCGGCGACAATGGCATATTTGAGTCCGGCGCCGTTGGTCATCGTCAGGTTGGGTTTGATCGCGAATTTATGCGACAAATCAATGCCGGGAGTGTTCCGCAGGGTGAAAATTCGCCTTGCTAGTTGGAAAGCTTCTTGCCTCTTAGCGTGCGAATCTCCCTTCGATGCGACCCCGGTCTTGCGGATGAACACAGCCTCCGGATGCGCCTCGATGAAGGGATGCAATCCGAAGTAATCGGGGGCACCGCCCTGACGCGCCAACAGCCCCGCACCCGGCCACCCCGAGGAAGCCACACCAAGCCCCGCCATACTCTGAAGAAAGGCTCTTCTATCCACAGTCTGCCGCCCCATCAAGTCGCGCCCTGATTGTCATTGGTGTTGTCATTCGTGTTGTCCATCCCCTGGCAATCTCCACCGTTGAAAGGGTACCCGCTTTGCGATTTCACTAGGTCGTAAACACGTAATCAGCTCACCGGGCGAACCACAGATTGAGGCCGCACGTAATCGAACAAGGTCTCCGGTCCTAACACCCCGCCACCAAAGCCACTCAGGTTTGTCCCGGCGTACGGAATTCCGTGCGCAAAGACGTTGTGCCCATTGATCCAGCTATTCCCGGAGATCATCGCTTCCGCAACACGGCGAGCCCTTTCCAGGTTTTGGCTCCAGACACTATTGGCCAGACCGTAGAAAGAGCGATTGACCAGATCGACGGCCTCATCTTCGGCTTTGAAAGGCATCACGTAAGCCACCGGACCAAAGATTTCTTCCCGCGCACACACATTATCAGCAGGACCTGTCAGCAGGGCGGGCTTTACATAGAATCCTCCCTTGAACTCGGGGATTTCCGCTTCCCCGCCCGGCAGCAACGCTGAGGCGCCTTCCACCACGCCACGCTGGACATACCTCAGGACGCGGTCCTTCTGTTTCGGACTTACAACAGGTCCCATTTCGGTCCCCGGCGACAGGCTATAGCCAATGTTCAAGTGTTCCAAACGGGTCTTGGCTCGCTCCACAAAGGGATCCCAGATCGACTCGTGGACCAGCCAGCGGGTTGCCGTGCAGCACACCTGCCCGGTGTTTAAGGTCAGCGCTGAGACGAGGGCGCTGGCAGTTTGGTCAAGGTCAATGTCCTCGAACAACACTGCTGCTCCCTTGCCGCCCAGTTCCAGCTTCACCGGAACCAGATTCGCTCCACAGGCGGCGGCCACGCTCCGGCCCACTTCGGGTGAGCCAGTAAACGACAAACGCCGAATGCCCGGATGAGCAGCCAGCGCCGCACCGGCGGGGTCGCCGTAACCCGGTATAACGTTGACCACTCCCTCGGGCACGCCGGCTTGTCGTGCCAAGTGGCAAAAATAAATTGTTGAGAGTGGAGTGTCCTCGGCAGGTTTCACCACCACCACGTTACCCGCCGCCAGCGCAGGTGAAATTCCCCAGCTCAACAGCAGGAAGGGAAAGTTCCAGGGCACGATGAACGCGCATACCCCATAAGGGACGCGCAGCGTGTAGGCCTCATGTCGGGAAACCGCAATAGGCTCGCGCCGGCGGGTATGGACGGAAAGGTCGGCATAGTATCGCAGCGTCTGCGCCGCGAATGGCACGTCGAAGCCCGCTGCCTGCTCGAACGGCTTTCCAACGTCTAGTGACTCGATTTGTGCCAGGATATCTCGGTGCTTATCGATCAGGTCAGCCAGCCGATGCAGAACCACGGCCCGATCGTTCGCCGGCAATGCAGGCCAACCGCTCGTCTTAAACGCGTACTGCGCGGCCTCCACCGCTCGGTTGACATCCTCTGGCTCCGCTGCGGCAACCTCCGCCAGCACTTTCCCGCTCCCCGGATCGCGGGTCTCAAATCTGCCCTTGCGCAGGGCATCAACCCATTGGCCCCCAATAAACAGCTTCATGGGTCCAGAAGCAAGGAAATCGGAAACTTCCCCCAAAAGAGTTGCCACAAGTACCTCCTGTTGTCTGGTCTGACCCCACTCCAGGGTCGTGCATTTTGGGAGTCATGTCAACCACCCCCTGCCCCTCCTTAACCAAGGAGGGGAATTCCGGGGCGTTTGTTCAGAACATCGCGGCACCGCCGCAAATGTTAAACGCTTGGCCCGTGATTGCTGCGGACTCATCACTGGCCAGCAGCACTGCCAGCGGGACGATCTCCTCGGGCTCCAACCGTCGGCCGATGGGTGTAAGAGAGCCCTCCAAATCTTGGACTCTTACCCCAAGTCGATGCGCATCGTACTCGATGCGCTTGTCGTTCATTGCCGTGCGCACTGGTCCGGGACAGATCGCATTCACGGTAATTCCCGCGCCGGCCACTTCCAAGGCCAAAGTCCGGGTTAGTCCCAGCAGGCCATGCTTGGATGCGGCGTAAGCAACCCCGTGCAGCACCCCCATCTTGCCGGCAATCGAGGCGATGTTGATGATCCGTCCCTTTCTCTTTCTCAGCAAGATGGGCAGAGCCGCCTTGCACAAGAGATACGGGGAAGTGAGATTGACAGCCAACGACAGATCCCAGAATCCGTCATCGAAATCCACCAGGGGCCGTGGGTTAGCACTGCTTCCGACTCCGGCATTGTTCACCAGGATGTCGAGGGTTCCAAACGCTTCCTGGACCCGCCGGACAATCTCTCCCGCCGCGGAGGGGCGTGCAAGATCGGCGGGGATAGCGATAGCTTTCTTCCCCAGCGCACCGATTTCCTGCACAAGAGAATCCAACTCATTTTCTGTCCTGGCGGTCGCCGCAATGGATGCGCCTTCGCGGGCGTAGCCAAAGGCTATGGCCCGACCAATTCCACGGCTTGCGCCAGTAATCAAGGCGATGCGATCTTTGAGTTTTTGCTCGGTCATGCAAGCACCTTTCAAGGATTGGCCTTCTACCAGTTCAAACGCAAGGAGAACTGGATTTGGCGGGAATTCTCTGCTGAACTAATGTTCCCAAAATTTGAAGTTCCGTAGATAAGGCCAGGCCGGTCGAAGTTAGGATGGTTGCTTAGATTGAAGAAGTCGGAGCGAAACACCAGATTGAGCCGTTCACTCAATCGGGCTTGCCGTTCAAGACTCATATCCCATGCCGCCAGCCCAGGGCCTGTAATAACGTTGCGGCCTTCATTCCCCGGGGTGCTGTATGCTCCGAGGCTGTCGTAGAAAATAGGCGGAGCAACGAACGCGTCCGTATTGAACCAGCGGGAGGGGCTACGTTGACCGGCAGGCAAGTTGGGATTGGCGATCAAGTCAGGTCGGTCAGTGCCGTTTGAGTCGGTGCCACTGAGCGCGGTGGCTAATATGGCGCTGAGCGGTTGCCCGGATTGAAGCGTGAGGATGTTCGACAGGTCCCAATGGCCGACCACCCGGGCTGCCGTCCCATCGCGCATCCACGGGCGGCCGGGACCGAAGGGAAGTTCCCAGTTACTCGAGAAGACGAAGCGCTGCCGGAGGTCGAAATCCGAAAGGCCCCGTTCAGCCTTCATATCATAGTTGTCCTGCGGCTGATTGGTACCGTTGAGCCCCGAAGCCGTATCGATTGACTTGCCGAAGGTGTAGCCGCCCACAAAGGAGAGCCCGTGGGAGAACCGCCGTTCCAAGCGCACGATCAAGGCGTTGTAGTTCGAGTTGACATCCGTAGCCCGCACGAACTGATTCGAGCCGGGTTGCGGATGGTAGCCTCTCCTTTCACCAGGCAGATTTGGGATGCCCTGGTTCTGCAATCCCCGGCGGGGAAGTTTGTGCCCGTCGGATCCGGCATAGCTCACCGAAAGAACTGTATTAGGCGTTATTTCATGGTCGATCGACAAGCTCCATTCGTAGGCGTAGCCGTTGCGGAGGTTGGGCGGCGAGGAGATGGCCGTGGGCTCTTGATTGCCCAGCGTGTAAGCAAGCTGATAAGTGAGCACGGGCGGGGCATAAGCCTGGCCACACGCGCCCGGGCCGTCAAATCTGCACGTGTCGAGTCCGAAAAGGAACTCTGTGATCGGCGCGCTGAGCCGCGTCTCGGAAGCATAGTCGAGTTCGCCCAGAGAATTGAAGACGCCAAATCCTCCCCGCAGGGAAGTGCTGTGGTGCTCTGTGACATCATAGGCGAAGCCGAAACGTGGCGCCCATCCTGCCCAGTCCGGACGGATCAGTGACGGCGGCAGCCCCGCCTGCTGGGAGGTGATGAATGATAGCCCATAGAGGCCCTGAAGGCTCTGTATCAGCGGGTTTGCAATTAATGCCGGTGCCTGCCCCCGGTCGTTTCGGACAATGAACTGTGTAGCGTCGCTTGGATCGAGAATGGAGGCTCGTCCGTCAGCGTTGGTCGGAGGTGAGTAAAACTCCTCGCGCAGGCCGTAAGTGAGCGTTAGGCGTTGCGTGGCGTGGAATTCATCGGAAAAGTAAGCGCCGAAATAGTCCAAACGATCGTTTCCACCGGAGTTGCCTGCCTGGGCATAAGAAAGGAAAGGTCTGCCGAGAAGAAAATCCGAGAAGGCAGTGCCGGAAATCGAGCTGGCCCCATCGCTGAAAGAGAAGAGGCCCTGCCCAAAATCCTCCACCAGATAGAAGAGGCGGTAACGCCGCGCGTCCGCGCCGAATTTCCAGGTGTGCCGGCCATTGACCCACGCCATGTTATCGGTGAACTGGAAGGTGTGGTTCTTACGGATTTGAGGTTGGAAGATATCGCTATCGCCCATGTCCGCATAGCCGGGAACATCAATGGCGGGGATGCCGTCGTTTGTCGCCCCTGGAGCGCGAGTGATTCCCAGCGACTCCAGAAAATGGCTGTTAATGTTCTGAGCTTCCTTGGTCCCGAAATAGTAAGCGTAGCCGAACCGGAAATCGTTGATGAGCGTGGGCCGAAAGACGGAAGTGAGCCCGAGTGCGAGGTTCCTTCCCGTGTCATCATGATTCGTGCCAAATCCCGGCGGGGCGGATGGATTCTGCGCGAACGAGTCCGGCACGAAAGGGAACAGTTGTTGTTGATTGAAAAGGAGAAATCGCCCAAAGAGTTGGTGCTTCGGCGTCAGTTCATCGTCTATTCGCGCCATGAACTGGTCCGAAGTGACACTATGAAGCCCCACGTTGATGTCGTTGTTTTCACCGGGCGGCGCATTGGGATTGCTCGGCAAAGGAATCCGATCCAGGATAGCGTGGGACAATGGGTCGATGCGTGATGCCGGGATTTTGTTGCTCGAGAACGGCTGGCCTGTCGTAGGGTCAATAATTGTGGGAAAAGAGTCCCCCGTCTGGGGATTAATGCCGCTGAAGTCCCCCTGCCGGATCGCGACCGGAGGCAGCAGGGTGGTATTCGTGACGCTTTGGAGAATGCGCAAGCCCTCGTAATTTGTGAAGAAGAACGTGCAGTTACGACGGATTGGCCCGCCCAGGCTGCCGCCGAACTGATTCTGGTGATAGGGAGGGATGGAACCCGTCGGATCGTCGAAGAAATTCTTGGCGTCCAGCGCGCTGTTGCGAAGAAACTCGTACGCTGTCCCTGAAACGCGGTTGGCGCCTGACCGAGAAGCAATGTTGACCTGCGCGCCCGACGTAATGCCCTGGTCGGTCCCATAGGAGTCCTCCACGACACGGAACTCCCGAATGGCATCGATGGAAGGGTTCACCGTGAGGCTGTAAGCAAAGGGTTCCATCAGCGTAACGCCGTCGAGTGAAAAGTTGTTCCGCTCGGAGCGTTGTCCATTCACCGAGAAACCCAACCCCAGCGCCGCGGTGTTGAATTGCTGCGTGGAACCGTTAGGATAGGGAGGGACTGCGCCCGCGGCCAGTAATGCGAGTTGCGAGAACTGGCGGCCGTTCAAGGGAAGAAGGCTCACACGCCGATTCTCAATCTCATCCCCGATCGCGGGAGAAGCGGCTTCGATAAGGGGCGGTCGAGTGTCAACTTGGATTTCCACTCGTTCATGCGCGATTTCCAGGCGGATGTCCACGCGCGCGGTTTCTCCAACGCGCAGCGCCAACCCGCGGACGACCTTGGAAACAAAACCTGTCCTGGCAATTTCCAATTCGTAGTTTCCAACCGGTAAGAAAGGAAAGCTGTAAAAGCCGTTCGCGTCCGTCTGAGTCTGCCGAATTTGGCCCGTGGCAGGATTGCGAAGCTCAAGCGAAGCCGCTGGGACTGCCGCCCCGCTCGGGTCAAGCACAATTCCCTCCAGGTGGCTGTTCCATGTTTGTCCGTAAAGGTTGTGAGCCAGCGTCGCCGCAAAGAGTAGGAGAGCCGCTATGATGGGGCTAGCGAATATCCAGCGATTTGGTCCTCTGTGGCGCAAGCTGCCAACTTCTTCTCCCGCCGCGAAGATTGCCCCTCCTGTGCGTTGTGTCTCTGTGCCCTCCTTGGCCGCAAAAGACTCAACACAGAGGTCACGGAGATGCTCTGTGCGCTCTGTGTTGAGGCTTGAGAGGCACGGAGGGCACAGAGAGTCTCGGTTTGGTTGCGCCTTTGCTGCGCTGTCCAACAATTTCAACATGCCAGTTCTTGCTCGGGGCAAACGGGAGGGGACAGTTGGTGGGCCTATGGAAGCATGAGTTGAATGTTATCCACCCACCCAGGTGGATACACATCCGCTCTTCAGACCGGTTTCCGTCCTGACCTTCTCCCATCCGGACTGTACCGTCGGCCCCGGAGTTTCACCGGATCCTGGGGCTTGCAGGCCTTCTACGCTCTGTCCGCTGATCGCACCGGCTACCTAGGCTATCCTCTTGCTTGCCGGTTGGCTTTCCCGGACTTCCCTGCGCTGGATCGAGCGCTTCGGACCACCCCTCGCGGGCTTTACCGCCGATTGGGAATTGGAAAGGCGAGCAATCAACGCCTCCCCTCACCCTGCCCCGAAGGTCGGGGATTTACCAAAGCAATCTTAGCATCCCAGCCGCTGGTTCCTCAAGAGACCTAATGTCCACTGTAAAGACATTTGACACAGTTTCATATGCCCTTATAATCATCGGTCGTTTTATTTCAGATTCCAGTGCTACTCGGCGAAACGAATGGTCAATACGCCAAGCCGGGAATCTCGTCGCCGCGGTGAGCCGTGGGCCGCAGGGTTTGTACTGGGATATGCCTCGGCCAACATTTTCGACCGCCTTGGCGTCATTCATGCCGACCCGCTGATCGGGCCTTTCCTCCGGGGCCTGCCAAGTTTATTTCTGGGCGTCTTTCTGGTTTGGAGGCACCACACCTTGGACCAACTGCGCCCCGCTTCTTCCCGGTATATAGGCCGCCGCGCGATTCTTTCTTTCATTTGTGCGGGCCTCCTCTCGACCCTGGGACTGTTTCTCTATTATTTTGCCATCCGCGTGGGCGGCGTCACTGTGACCATTCCTGTGCAAGAGACCTACGTCATCTGGGGCACGGTTATTGCCTGGTATTTCCTGCGTGAGCGGATTCCTCGCTATGCCGTGGTTGGTGTGTTATTGATTCTTGTCGGGTTGGTCACGCTTTCCTGGGGGCAATCAAGGGGGCATCCCACATCACCGCTCTGGTATTGGGCAATCCCCCTCGCTTTCTCCACAGCCCTCACCTACGGGATTTCCGGGGTCTTATGGCGTGACGGACAGCTTCGAGGCGCCCACCAATCGACAGCGATTCTCTTGCAGTTCGTTACCAGCGTGCTGGTTGGATTGGTAGGGCTAGTGGTATTGGGTCGCGGCCCGACGTTGCTCGGAACAAGTTGGCACTCACTCTTAGCGCTCCTTACCAGCGGGGTTCTTTCCGGCATTCTTGCCATCTACTGCATGTTTACGGCTCTGCGCCTGATGGCTGTGGCGCGGGTGTACGCTTTCTCCTCGCTTACTCCCCTGGTGGCAACGCTCTTCGCTCACTTCTTCCTTCACGAGTATTTGAACGGCCTTGTGTTCGGGGGTGTCATGCTGGTTTCAATTGGCGTCATCCTCACTCAAGTCTTTCGACCAGCCGAGGAAAGACAAGCCTGAACGATTGCCGATTGGCGATTGGCGATTGGCGATTGAAAAGCGTGCCGGCAATTGAGATTCGACAATGGTCAATCGGAGAGAGCCGCCAACAGCGGGGGTCCTCGCTACGTATTCATTCGGCAATCGACAATCGACAATCGTCAATCCTACAGCGCCGGCCAGAGTTGGTCCCAGATCTTGAACTCATGGTGGAAGCCGGACTCTTCCGTGCGTGTGAGCTTGAGGCCTGAAGCTACGTCCAGGGTTTCCTGAAAGATTTTGCGGCCCACCTCTTCGACGGTCTCCTTGCGCTCCAGGATGGTTCCCGCATCGATATCCAAATCCTCGTAGCTTCGGGCGAGCTGCGGATTAGAACCAATCTTCATTACCGGTCCCAGAGCGCAGCCGATACCGGTTCCCCGGCCAGTCGTGAACAGCGTCACCTGCGCGCCGCTCAGGAAAAGGGCAGGGGTACAGAGGTGGTCGTATCCCGGCGTATAGAGAACGTAGAGGCCCTTTCGGTCACCCAACCACTCCCCGTACTCGATCAGGTCTTCAACAATGGAAGTCCCCCCTTTGGCCTTCACCCCGCTTGATTTCAAGAAGATATTGTATAGTCCGCCTTTGATGTTGCCGGGCGAGGGGTTGTCGCGAAAGTCCTCCCCGAACTTCTTGACGTAGGCCTCATAGCGTTTCAGAGCCTGCATCAACTTTTTCCCTACCGCGCGTGTCCGGGCGCGGCGCACTAGGTCCACCATCGCTGCGCCCTGGAGTTCGGGAATTTCCGGAAGGAAGACCGCCGCCCCAGCCTTCACGAACATGTCGGAAGCGACTCCCACGGCGGGATTAGCCGTCACCCCCGACCAGCGATCCGATCCACCGCATTCGGTCCCGACGATGAGTTTCGAGATGGACGCCGGTTCGCGCTTGAACTGGTTGGCGTAGTGAAGCAACTTCTCGACCATTTCAAGCCCACGCTCCACCGTCTTGCGGCTGCCGCCCAGATGCTGGATCGTCATATTCACCACGCGCTGGTTGTAATCCGGGACGGCAGTTTGAAAGACCGGGGCCGAGCACTCCACGCAGGTTTTCCCGCATCCGAGGTCAATATAAACAGCCGCGCCCAGGTTGGGATGCCGCAGGGTGTTCGCGAGCCACTGGTTCAACATCTGAACCGCCCGCCCATCCGGCAAGCCGCAGCCTGATTCGTGCACGATGGGGACCACGCCATCAATGTTGGGAAACTTCTCGCGCGTGTAGATTTCTCGCATCGCGCGCGTGGCGATTTCCCGAACCTCAGTGGACGAGCACATCCCGGAGGTCACCACGCCGATCAGGTTGCGGATTCCCACACTCCCGTCGTGGCGCCGGTAGCCGTCGAACGTAAGGCGCGCCAGTTCGGAGTCGAGCAGGATGGGCTCCGGGTTCTCGCGATAGCGCACCCGCAAGCGTGGCAGCCGTCGCTGAATGTTGGTTTCGTTGACGGGGTCGCCGGGCTTGAGTGAAACGGACGCCAAGCCGATGGGATCACCAAGAGAGATAAAAGGCTTTCCTTCAGGAATATCCTTGATGGCGAAGCTTTGCCCGCGGAGGGCACGCCCGGACATGGTCAGCAATTGGTCCCCGTACTTAAGCTGGGTCCCTTGTTCGATGAAATCCGCCGTCACCACGGCAACGTTATCTTTCTTGGGCTTGATGATAATGGCGAGGTCATCTAGCGTCTTCGGTTCCATAAGCAATTCTCACCTCTATCATAAGAGCTGGGTTGAGCTCTTGAAGATGCACTGAGATCGCAGAGCCCTGTTGCTAATCCTATCCGACGGCGGCTTCCGCCATCTCAGGCAGCCGCACCTTCGAGCCAATGAAGGCGTAATACGTGATGAAGGTGTAGCAGACCAAAGGCACGAGCATGGCCACTGCCATGCTATGGGTCAGTTGAAACAGCAGTCCCATGATGGGTGTGGCGACCGCACCGCCGATAATGGCCATGATGATCATGGACCCGCCCAGCTTGGTGTTGGGACCCAACTCCTTAATACCCAATGCAAATATGGTGGGGAACATCAGCGACATGAAAAAGCTGGTCAGGAACACCGCCCAGACGCCAATCCAGCCCGGCAACAGAACCCCAACACCCACCAGTGTCACGTTGATGCACCCGTAAATCCCCATCAGCCGGCTGGGCTGAACAAACTTCATCAGATAAGTGGCGGCGAACCTCCCCACGCCAAATGCCACAAGACTCCCGGTTAGAAGATAGCCTGCTGCCTTTTCCGGTTGCCGCGTGTAGTCCTGGATGTACTGAATGTAGTAACTCCAGGTTCCCACCTGGGCCCCGACATAGAAGAACTGCGCGATCACTCCCTGAACAAAGTGGCGGTAGCGAAACAAGTCCTTAATCTTGCCGTGTTGACGGCTGCCCTCGAGTTCAGCTTCATCCGCGATTTTGGGGAATTTGGTTCTGAGTATGAGCAACGCCCAGATGAAGACAACCGTGCCCAGAACAAGGTAGGGCATCACGACTCTCATTGTCTCTGTTTGCAAATACGCGTTGTACCTGCCGGTGGCCTTTAAGACGTTGACCTGCTGAGGGCGCAGTTCGACCCCTGAAAAGATGAAAACCGTTCCGACAAGCACGCCTGTCACGGCCCCGAGAGGGTTGAAGGCCTGCGAGAAATTGAGCCTTCGTTCAGAGGTTCTCGGGTCACCCAACAGTGCGATGAAAGAGTTTGCCCCCGTTTCGAGGAATGCCGCGCCGCTGGCGATTACGAACAAGGCCAGCAGGAATAGACCATACTGCCGGACGAGAGCGGACGGCCAAAACAGATAGGTGCCCGTACTGTAAAGAAAAAGGCCCGTCACCAGACCCGCTTTGTAGCCATATTTTCGCATCAGCAGCGCTGCGGGCATGGAAAGAAGGAAGTATCCCATGTAGAAAGCTGATTGGATCAAACCCGCCTTGAGACGTGTCATCTCGAATGACTTCATAAACTGCTTGATCAAAATGTCGTTCATGTTGCTAGGAATGCCCCAAAGCAAGAACAACGCGGTCACCAAAATGAAGGGTAAGGTATTACCGGCTGAAAACAGTCGGGGCGCATGATCCGGCTTTGGGTTGTCGTTCACTTTCAGCATAAGTTGGACTCCGATATCTGAAATATGCGAAAAGGAGGCCTAGCTATCCAGCTCTTTGGTTTCAAGACGCCCTTCTCGATCGAGCCGTTCAAAGATGTTCGCGGTTTCCCGGATTCCCTCTTCCAGGGGCGTGCGGGGGTCCTCGCCCAGGTCGTGCTTCAATGCGCTGTCGTCCAGGTCCGGCGCGATGGGCAATTGTTTGCCTTGAGCTTTCATAAGTCCATGGGCCTGGGGAAGAAGCTGTTCCAGCGTGTGGATGAACTCTTCCACGCGGACGACGCTTCCCCGCGGGGTATAAACCTTGGCGCCTGGGATATCTCTCTCCGCACAGCAAATAAAGATTCGTGCGGTGTCCCGGACGTATTGCAGGTCGATGGCGCCGGTGAAGCCGATAATGTAAGGACGGCGCAGAACGGCGGCTTTGATGGCCTTTGTGGGTCCGGAGCTTATTCCAATGTCTCTGCCTACGCCATAAACGGCCCAGGGACGAATGCCAACGCTGGGAATGCCATCATTCAGAAAGTACACGCGCGCGTTGCCTTCGTTGCACTGTTTGAAAACCCCGTAGTGCGTTCCGGGGAGCAAGGCCGCCCCCTCCGGGACTGTAACGCCGCCGTAGAACTCTTCGGGACCAAAAACAGCCGCGGAACTTGCATAGACTATACGCTGCACCAAGTCCCGTCGTTTGCGCGCCACCTCGAAGACGTTGAGAGTGCCGATGACATTGACCATCGCTCCGCGTAGAGGATCAGCGGCACATCCGGGCACTTGCAAACCTGCCAGGTGCAAGACATGGGTGATTCCGTTCTCCCCAATGGCGCGATCGAGGTCGGCGTATTTCGTAACGTCGCCCTGGATGAAGTTAACTTCTTTGAGCTGGCTCTCACTCAAGATGGCGCTAAGGCGCTGGAAGCCCGGATCGATGTCAAAAACATTAGGCGGGTCACCACCTTCCAGCAGAGTCTTGGCAATCCACGCGCCAATAAAGCCCTTGGCGCCTGTAATGAGGAAGCGTTTCTGCCCTTGCGAGTTCGAGGACAATGGGTTCGTCTGTGTCATGGATGTGCATTATAGCAGGTTGCTGGGAAGTCTCCGCGCCGCTCTTCGTAGCGCCGATCTTCCTTACGGTCCTCTAAGAGTAGCCAGTGGGCAGAAGGCAGTTGGCAAAGGGCAGTCGACAGTAGGCACAAGGGAGAGAGCAATCCAAAATCCCAAATCCGAAATTGCCTAGCCCCGAGCCCCCGCCTCGTACTGCTTTCTGCCTACTGCCCACTATTCTTCCCCAGCCCCCATTCCCTACTCCCTACTCCCTATTCTCTCTTCCCTAGCCCCCAGCCCCGTTTTTCCGATGCCTCATTGAGCCGCCGGTTCCTGCAACTGGTTGTGGCTTCCCGGAGACTCGTTAACCAGAGCCTTGTTCGGGTCACCTTCGAAAATATTACGGGCGCAAATGATGTAGTCCGTCCTGGGACCAAGGTAAATGCCGATTGGCTGGGTAGATTTGTCGTCCTTGCGTGTTCCCCGGATGATATTGGAGATGAATCTGAGGTCGTGGGTGGCGCCTTCGATGCGGATTCCATATCCGGGAGCGTCGGGGCGCCCGTTATCTTCGACAGTATTCTCGCTAAAGGTATTTCGATTGGCGGCGTTGCTTTCTGACTCGTCACGGAAGAAGATTCCCGCCCGCCCGTTGCCACTCACCACATTCTTGAAGAAAACGTTATCCGTATCCTTGTGACCGAGGGAGATTCCATCCTGGCCATTGTTCCAGGATTCGTTCTGTTCGTAACGCACGTGTTGGACGCGCCAGCAGAGAAAGAAGCCATCTTTGCCATTGTCATGGGCGCGGTTGTAGCGAACAAGCCCGCGCAGCGCGCCGGTGCCAAGGTGGATGCCCAATTCTGCGTTCCCATAGACTTCGCAGTTGTCCACCACAGGTTCTTCCACAAATTGGGTGCTGATTCCATCACCCGGAAAATTCCGCGCCACGCAATTCCGGATCGTCATTCTCTTGGAGTGGAAGAAGTAAATGCCGCCCGCCTGGCAGCCGTCCAATGTCTCACTGCTCGCCCAGTTCCCATCCACGGTGAGGTCTTCCACGCGAACATCCTCGACCTCATATCCGGCGAGGACGGGGAAGGTGTTGAAAACCTCCCCCGCATTCTCCACGGAATAGTCCATGTGCAGGAAGCGGTCGAAGTACAGCGTGCGGCCCTCGATGCGGACGATGGTGCGAATGCTGGGGAACCATGCAGAACGTTTCGTGCTGTCCACGATGGCGACTCCCATGCCCGGAGCAAAGCTGCGCGCATCCTCAATTGTGGCTTGGAATTCACCGTAGTCAGCATCCAACGCCAGCCTGCTCTTAACACCCGGCGCTTTCTTCAGAATAGTCTTTTCGGGCCCTTCACCGCGCAGGGTGATGTGGCTGGCCAGGCGGACGGAGTTATTGAGCGAGTAGGTTCCAGCCTTAATTAGGACGATTCCCCCGCCGGTGGCTGCCACGCGGTCAACGGCCTTCTGTATGGCGACATTATCATTGCCGACCACATCGGCTTCCGCAGACCCAACGCTCACCGTCATGGATTTCTCCTGTGCCCAGACAAAGCGGCTGCCCTGCATCCAGGCCAGCGTCAGCAGTAGCAGTACGAACAAGAGAACCCGACGCAAGGACAATGACGCACGCCTCAATTTCCACATGGCGATCTCCTGAATAGTGAATAATAAATTATGAATGGTGAATTGGGGAAGCGTAGCGGTCAGAGGCCTTCGGCGAGGCGTGCGAAGCAACCTGTGCGTCCGCAATTCACCATTTACTATTCATCATTCACTATTCATCATTTACTATTCACCATTCACCAGAACTGTCCGGTCATTGAGTTCAGATTTCCTTGTAACTTGCTTTAGATGATGCACATATCCGTCAAAGGAAGCGTTTTCGATTTGAATTTGGGTCGCACTTATGG
>Ga0326728_10006097_pt1 | contig 32958 bp, 31 predicted proteins | sample MB3enrmetagenome_FD_207602 | JGI IMG/M metagenome (GOLD analysis project Ga0326728, IMG submission 207602) | Lab enriched peat soil microbial communities from McLean, Ithaca, NY, United States - MB31MN | ecosystem: Environmental > Terrestrial > Soil > Wetlands > Peat | place: USA: New York... | reverse complement strand
TCATCGCCCGCTCCGCCGCGGTCCTCGGATAGATCTCCATGCTTTCGCGCATGGCTCCATCCTCGCCGCCCGTTATGCGGACACTTCATTTGCTAAAAACACCGGACATATTATGTGCTAACGACAAAGGCCGTGGATAGATTGGAGGGATCCGCGCGCGCGATCCCCTCTCTCGCTCGTCTGCTGCGTGAATTGTCATCTCAGAAATAGGAGGAGCCACTTCGTCCTATTTCGGCTGCGACACCAGAGTCACGGCCTCTGAGGCTTGGATCGTGCCCTGAACCGCGATGATTGTGTGGGGTCCGCTTGAAGTCATAGGTATGTTGAAGTTACCCAGGAAGTTGCCGACCTTGCCCGGAACGGCGGTGCCGAGGCGTGGACCCGTGCGGGTGTCGAGGTGCACGGTCACGGTCACACCGGGGGCAAAGCCTTCGCCGCGCAGTCTGATCGTGGAAGGATACAACAAGTCGATCGGCGGCTTGAGTGGGGTGTGCGTGGCCGTATTCATCACAGCGATGGCGGGCGGACCCTGAGCCTGCGCATGCGTCCCCACAAGCAATGCCGCCAAGGCCAGGACGACTGCCGGCAGAATGCTGCCGGAGTTCCTCAAGATTGCGTTTCGGAGCCGGGACACGTCGAGGCGCATGAACACCCCCTTCGGACATTGGAGGGACCGTATTCGGTGCCAATTATTCTCGGCGCGTCTGCCCGCCGTTGTCAAATGTTTCATTGACATTTTCAAACCGCGACGTAGGGGAACGGATCGATTGCGGGGGGTTCGGCCCAAGCCGCTGCAGCAAAGGGGCCGAAGAGGGGCATGGGCGATTCCGATTCATGGGTTTCTCCCGATAAACGCCCCGGTGTCGAGGATTGATGTTGCGACTGGATCGTCGCCCACCCGTCAGTTATATCTCAGTAAACAGTCCTTGGCTTGCTGCCAGGAATTCGGCCAATGTTTACGAACCCGATCCACCTGGACGTAAAACCGCCTACCGAGAGAAGTGAATTCAATGTTGAGCACTGGTTGGAGACCATGTGGACGCGTAGCCGGCTTTTCGGCGATGTGGTTCAAGTGCTGTCGTTGAGCGCATTAGCGATTATGCACTCATTGACCGCCTTTACGAAGCGATCACCCGATAGTCCTTACGGCCTTCACTGACCCTGTTCTGAACATCGTATTGCGACATTGCACTCGCACCCGAACGGTTGGAGACATTGTATGCCCGTTTGCGAAGGGGAGGATGTGTCCGGTATCGAGCGGACGGCTGGCCACATTAGGCGAAGGCACTCATCCAGGTCAAGATCGGGGCTTGGGCAGAGGTTTCCCAAGGCTTGCCGGCGGGCGCGACGATAGTAAAAGTCGTGCAGTGTGCGTCCTAACGCGCATCCGTTTTCAGCGCATTAATGACGTACATTGAAGTCTTGTAATCTTGTCCGGTCGCTTCATGGTAACGGTCGGTGGCGGTGCCGGTTTTGTGCGCTCGAAGCAAATCCAGAAGTTCCGACCGCAGCGGTTCCTTGATCTCTGATGCAAGGGCCTTATAGTGCGCGAGAGATGCTTCATTCGCGGCCGCATTGTCGCGATACTCTTTTATTGCGGCATCCGTCGCGCACGGATAATCATAGAACCAGCGCCCGTTCTCGTGGATCAGGTACACGACGTAACCTCCCACATCGTCGCCCTGCTGATAGTCGATGTGCAGTTCTTGCGCGGGCTTCACCGTCCAGCGCTGGCCCATGCTTTCGAGTGCCTTCAGATTGCCTTCGTTCACCGGCATCACCGAGAACGTGTAATTCGGCGGAATCGGCTCTCTTTTATGGCTTGCCATTGCGTCGTAGTAGTCCTTGTTTTCGGGAGTGACGCAGGCAAGTGATTTCGGGTACAGAAATAACCGTTGCCGCTCAATGTCCTTGGCGTTCGTCGCCGCTACAAATTGCGCAACAAAGTTCTTCAGGTCGCCGGGAACTCCCTGCGCGGGCTGCGCGTCTGCGAAGCAGATCACGAACAGTCCTATTGTGCATGCCAAGGTGGTTCGCAACATGGTCGCCGTCCCTCAGATTGTCACCGGGCGCTATAGGCTACCCGCGTTTCTCAGCATACCGCCATCGATGAAGTGGGTGCTACCCGTAACGTAAGCGGCGGAGTCCGAAGCGAGGTAGACCGCGAGCTGTGCGACCTCTTCTGGCTTTCCCCATCGTCCCATAGGAATCTCGGCCAGAATCTGATCGTTCAATCGGGCATCGCTCTCGACATCTTTATCGATCGGCGTGTAGATTGCGCCGGGACCAATGTTATTCACGGTGATTCCATGCGGAGCCAATTCAACAGCGATCGTGCGCATAAGCATCCGCAGGCCGCCTTTTGTGGCGCAATACGGAGCATTTGTTGGCATGGGAAGATCCTCATGGACTGACGAGATGTTGATGATTCGCCCGCCGCCGCCTTGCAGGATCATCTGTCTGGCTGCCGATTGCGAGCAAAGAAACGGTCCCGTGAGGTTTACGGCAAAGATCCTCTGCCATTCCTCCAGCGGGTAATTTACAAACGGAATCTTTTTTTCGATTCCGGCATTGTTCACAAAGATATCGAGCCTGCCGAATGCCGCAACTGTCTTTTGAATAAGCTCATTGACGTCATCCTGGATTGAGATGTCTGCATCTACGCCCAGCGACTTTCCTCCCAGAGCTTCGATCTTACTGATCGTGTCTCCGGATATAGATGCCTTTCCCACGTAATCGACGACAACCGCAGCCCCGGCTTCGGCGAACGCGACAGCAATCGCCTGACCGATCCCGGTACCGGCTCCTGTAACGACCGCCACTTTCCCTTGCAGTCTCATTGAATTGCCTCACTCCGTTTTGATGCGACCAGGAGCACCGGAGACTTTCTCCAAAAGTTCGTTCGATGCCAAGGGCAAAAATCCGCCTTCGATCTGAAAGGGCAATAACGAATCGACAAACGCTGTCCAGCAAGCGCAAGAATGTGTGACGAGGCTGTCGAATTGAAGCAAGTCGGCATCAAACCTGTATAGGAATGAGGCACAAAAATGCAGGAAGCCGTTGGCAAGGAAGCTTTTGGCAAGCCGGGGATCGAACCCCGTTGGACGCACAGCAACAAGTCCGGCGTAGGCACAGCGTACTCTGCGTCCAGCCATCTCTGGTTCACCATCTGGAACGGCATCGTCACGGAGGCCTATTATCCTACCGTCGACCGGCCGCAGCTTCGCGATCTCCAATATCTCGTTACCGACGGGAAGACCTTCTTCCATGAGGAAAAGCGCGACCTAACCGTAAAGATGGAGCGTATCTACGATCATGTGCTCGGATATCGCTGCACCAATGCGGACGCCGATGGCCGCTATAGCATCACGAAGGACATCATCGGCGACCCGCATCTTCCCTGCCTGCTCCAGCGTACCCGCATCTCGGGCAAAGATAAAACATCTCCCACGAATCTGAGACTTCTCGCGCTGTGCGCCCCGCACCTGGAGGGTGGTGGATCCGGTAATAACGGCTACGTCACCAGTGCCAACGGTCAGCGCATCCTGATGGCGCAGAGGGGTGGCAAATGGATGGCGATGGTCGCGACTGTCCCCTTTTTGCGCGTATCCTGCGGCTATGTCGGCGTAAGCGACGGCTGGACCGACCTTCACGACGACTTCAAGATGGGTTGGGTGTTTGAGCGTGCCAGCGATGGAAACATTGCCCTGACCGGAGAGTTGGATATTAGCAAGACGCAGGAATTTACGCTCGGCCTTGCCTTCGGGGACAGTGAACAGCGCGCCCTCGCGAATCTGTTCCACTCTCTCGGAACCTCCTTCGATGAGCACCTGGCCAGGTATAAGAAACAGTGGGATGAGACGGCCTCGCACCTGCGGCCACTCAAAGGCGCCTCCTTCGACAACGGAAATCTCTATCACAGCAGCTATAGTCTCCTGCTCGCGCATGAAGACAAGTCCTTTGCCGGCGCCCTCATCGCGTCGCTCGCTATTCCGTGGGGAGGGGCCAAGGGCGACAACGATCAGGGCGGCTATCATCTTGTGTGGACCCGCGATATGGTCAACAGCGCAACTGCTCTGCTTGCCGCCGGCGACACGGCGACTCCGCTCCGGGCGCTTATCTACCTGGCCGTATCTCAGCATGAAGACGGCGGCTTCCCACAAAACTTCTGGGTCAACGGAGATGCCTACTGGAGCGGCGTTCAACTTGATGAAGTTGCCTTCCCGATCATGCTCGCGTGGCGACTTCGCTCCGAAAGTGGGCTGGCCGAATTCGATCCTTTCAATCTGGTCAGCAAGGGTGCCGGCTATCTGATCCGGAATGGTCCAGTCACTCAGCAGGAGCGCTGGGAAGAGGCCTCCGGCTACTCGCCCTCCACGCTCGCCTCGAATATTGCCGCTCTCATCTGCGCCTCGCTTCTCTTCCGTGAGCGCGGCGACAACGCGACCGCAGCCTTCATCGAAGAGTACGCGGACTACCTTGAATCTCACATTGAAGACTGGACTACAACCACCACAGGCTCGCTCGTCGAAGGCAACTCCGCGTATTACATGCGTATTCTGCCCGAGTTGGTCGGCCAGGAGCACCCTGCGGAAGACAAAGAATCCCGCGTCCTCCACATAGCCAACCATGCCCCCGGTGAGCAGTGCGATTTTCCCGCGCGCAACGTTGTCGATGGCGGATTTCTGGAATTAGTCCGCTACGGCATCCGCAGGCCGGATGACCCTACCGTAGTCGCCACTCTCAAAGTGATTGACGCGGTGCTCAAGACCGACACACCTGCAGGGCCAACATGGCACCGCTACAACCACGATGGGTATGGCCAGCAGCAGGACGGTGGTCCTTTCACGCAGCATGGTTCGGGCCGCGTGTGGCCGCTGCTCACAGGCGAACGGGGCCATTACGAGCTTGCGGCTGGTCGCAGCACTGAGACCTATATCCGTGCCATGGAGAATCTTGCTTCAACTACCGGTCTGCTCCCTGAGCAGTCCTGGGACGAAGACGACCGGCCCGAGATATATATGTGGCGCGGCCAGCCCACTGGCTCCGCCATGCCATTGATGTGGGCACATGCTGAGTACATCAAGCTTCTCCGCTCCGCTGCCGATGGCAAGGTCTACGACGCAATTCCGGAGGTGGCCAAACGCTACCTTTGCGAGCGCGGCAAGAGAAAGCATCTCGAAATCTGGAAGCCGAACCGCCATGTACGCTTCATGCGAGCGGGAGAGATTCTCCGCGTGCAGGGCCAAACCGCTTTCATCCTTCACTGGTCGAGTGACAACTGGAAGACTGTGGAGGATACTCAGTCGCGTCAAAACTCACTTCAGATCGACTATGTCGATCTTCTGGATGTAGCCAAATCGTCGGGTACTTGTATTCGCTTCACCTTCTTCTGGACTGAGGGCAACCACTGGGAAGGGCGGGACTACTCAGTCACTGTGCTCTAGGGTGCCTTCTTTCGGGTCAGGATAGACTCTGGCGGCCCAGAACGCCGCCGAAAAGGTCGTTTGTCCTTGCGAGGCAGGAGCTTGAGCCACACAATCAGCGAAGCCAATCCAAAGGTTCCGAAGAGAACAGCCCGAGACACGTTCAAACGTAACTGGCAGCTGTATGCTTTTGAAGCCATCGAACTCGCCATCTTCATGATCTCAGCGTGCGTATCCGCTGTCTTCCTCTTCGATCCCGTCTATCCGATGCCCCATAACCTTCCGAACGCGGTCTTCCGCCGGGCCCTGATGGGAATTGCTATGGGTATCACGGCGGTCTTTATCATTCGTTCGCCCATGGGAAAACGGTCCGGTGCCCACTTCAATCCCGCGATTACGCTGACCTACTTTCGACTTGGCAAGATCGACGCATGGAACGCTTTTTTCTACATGGTGTTCCAATTTCTAGGCGGAGTATTTGGTGTGGCAGTTTCAGCACTCCTTCTCGGCAAGAGGCTTGCCGATCCAACCGTCAATTACGCCGTTACTACGCCCGGGCAATATGGAACTGCAGCGGCATTCCTCGCGGAGCTATTCATGGCGTCGGTTCTCATGGGAGTCGTTCTTTGGCTGTCGAACCGACCATCTGTGGCAAACCTGACCAGCTACTTTGTCGGAATCCTGATAGCCCTGGACGTCCTCTTCTTCGCTCCGGTTTCCGGCTTTAGCATCAACCCAGCCCGGACCACCGGATCGGCAGTCTTTGCAGATGTCTGGACGGCCGAGTGGCTCTACTTCATCGCACCCCTGCTGGGCATGATGATCGCGGCTGAGATCTATCTCCGCATCTATGGCTTGGATCGAATTCTTTGCGCGAAACTGCATCCTGACCCAAAGTACCCGTGTCCGTTTTGCTGTCACTATCCCTTACATCGCCAACTCTGGGACCGTGACACGCCGATCACTGTAACCCAAATGCTTCCTTGATTACGAAGTGCTGATCAGTGCCTGAAGAAGAGGGCACTTTGCGGAGCTTCGACGAGTAAACCGTCGAGCGCATCTTATCTACCATGGAATATGACGCGATCATCATCGGCACCGGAGCAGGCGGCGGAACTTTGGCTCTACATCTCGCCCAGGCTGGCAAGAGAGTCCTTATTCTGGAGCGCGGTCCCTTCATGCCGCAGGAGAAGCTCAACTGGGACACCTCGGCCGTATTCATCGACAACCGCTACCATACCAAAGAGACCTGGCAGGACAAGGAAGGCAAGGAACTACACCCTCAACAGTCTTACTTTGTCGGGGGGCAGACCAAGGTTTACGGTGCTGCTCTGTTTCGCATGCGAGCCGAAGACTTTGGCGTCATCCGGCATAAGGGCGGGATATCTCCTGCGTGGCCCATCTCCTACGCCGATATGGAACCTTACTACACCCGCGCCGAAGAACTCTTCCACGTCCACGGTGATCTTGGCACCGCGCCCCAAGTTCCCGGCGGATATGCCTCCTCCTTCGATCCCACCGAGCCTTTTCATTCCAGGAAGTATCCCTATCCGGCCCTCGCCAACGAGCCGCGCATGCAATCCATCGAGGATGACGTTCGCAAGCTGGGTGTCCACACTTTCCCGATTCCTCTTGGACTCAAACGCAACGAAGCCGATCCCCTCGCCTCGAAATGCATCCGCTGTGATACCTGCGACGGTTATCCCTGCCTCGTTCACGCCAAGTCCGATGCCGACATCAACTGCATCCGGCAGATCATGCACCTGTCCAATGTCACCCTGATGACGAACTCTCACGTTACTCGCCTTCTTACCAATAGCACTGGCACTGCAGTCACCGCTGTCGAAGTCATCCACTCCGGTTCCGGTAAGCCTTACGGCTCCGCGCCCGAACCCGCCGAAACCAATGCTCCCCCGGCATCGAAGAACGGTAGTTCCGCAGTGTATGCCGCAGGCTTCTTCGCCTTATGCGCCGGCGTTATCAACTCCGCGGTGATCCTCCTCGCCTCTGCCAATGACAAGTACCCTACCGGTTTAGCCACTCGCTCCGATCAGGTTGGCCGCAATTTCATGTATCACCAGGCGGACGCGGTGCTCGCCATCTCAACCAACCGCAACGAGGATAGTTACACCAAGACATGGGGTACGAATGACTTCTACCTTAAGGACTCCGATCCCGCTTACCCTTTCCCGCTCGGGCAGGTGCAGCCCGTCGGCAGTTTCCACTTCGAGATGATGAAGGGCGATGCTCCGCCACTCACTCCCAGCTTTGTGCTGGAGGGAATGAAACACCACGCGGTCCCCTGGTGGCTCACAACGGAGGATCTTCCCGAACCCGAGAATCGCGTGACACTCCACAACGCGACTCCGCTCTCCGTGGAGGCTTGGCAACCAGGTCTCGTTGGCGCCCATCCGTCCGGAGACACCGGCCGCACTAACCAGTCCGAGCCCGTGACAGACGCTGCGCCCCGGCGTATTCAGCTCTCCTACACGCCAAACAACGTCGAATCCTTTAACCGTCTCAAAGACCGCTGGGGCGACATACTCAAGAGAGCCGGCCACGCCAGCACCTCCGTCCCACTCCACGCTTACTTCAAGAAGCGCATTCCGCTTGAGGGCGTCGGCCACCAGAACGGCACCTGCCGGATGGGCAACGATCCGGCTACCAGTGTCCTCGACCCGCACTGCAAAGCCCATGACCTCGACAACCTTTATGTCGTCGATGCCTCCTGCTTCGTTTCCGCAAGCGCAGTCAATCCTTCACTGACCATCATTGCCAACGCAATACGAATTGCGGACCATCTGTTGGCGGATCGCCTCAAGTGAAAGATCGCATGGGGCGTTTTGTGTGCAAGATCAAGTATCGCGGCCCCGAATCGAACTCGACCCGCATTTTCATTACAATTGGTGAATGGACAAAGGTGCCGAGCAGGGTCCCAGGGTTTATTTTGCAGCCGAGAGAACCTTCTTAGCCTGGATTCGTACGGGATTAGGCTTGATCGGTATCGGTTTTGCGGTAAGCCGTTTCGGCCTGTTTTTCCGCCAGCTGAGCATGAGCGAATCATATTCTCCTACGCGCGCTACAGGGCTTTCCGTCTGGTCTGGAGTAACTCTGGTGGGCTTAGGCGTGATTGTCATTCTGAGTTCCGTCCTGCGGCACTTTCAACTCCTTCGCGAGTTGAAATCAGGTACCTGGATACCGGGACGGGTGTCGAGGGATGCCGTAGTGCTGGGACTCCTGTTGGCTGGTGCCGGGATCGGCATGTGTATTTATCTGATCCTCGTGCACTAGCCATCCTGAATTGGGTTGTACTCGTCCTGATAACAACCGCCCTCAAGGTGCGAAGCCGGTTCGCTGAAACCTAAAGGGGCGGAGCGGTGCCGGAAGAATCGGCTAGGAGCCCTTACAATGTCTCCCCAGTCCGGACTCAAGCGGCTTTAAGCGCTTCGCTCTTGGACGCTATGCAATCCAGCAAATCCTTCCAGGACTTAGAGAACGACGCGACCCCTTCTCCGAGGAGTTGGGCGGCCACGGCGTCAGTGTCGATGCCGGCCTTGGCGAATTCGGCCAGCACCTCATCGGCTTGTGCAGGAAGGGCTTCGCCGAATTCTTCCTGATCGGCGAGGGCCTTCAGAGTGGCTTCGGGCATCGTGTTGACAGTGAAGGGCTTGGCAAGGGCCCGGATGTAGAGGATGTTGGAGGCTTTGGGGTCCTTGGTCCCGGTGCTGGCCCAGAGAAGGCGCTGGAAGCGAGCGCCGGCGTTCAAGGTGCGCTGCCACCGCGGCGAGTCAAGCAGAGCGCGGTATCGCTCATAGGCCTCTCCTGCGATGGCGATGCCAAGCTTGTTCTGCAAAGCCTCCGGTACCTTGTCTGCTACCGCAACGTCCCAGCGGCTGACGAAGAGTGACGCCACGGAGCCGACATTGGGATTTAACCCGGCGGAGATGCGCCGTTCGATGCCGCGCAGGTATGCCTCGGCAGCCGCGACATATTGCTCGCCGGAGAACAAGAGGGTTACGTTGACAGGCACGCCTGTGAAGATTGCTTCTTCAATCGCTGGAAGGCCTTCGCTGGTGCCTGGGATCTTGATGAAGAGATTGGGCCGCGCCGCGCGGGCGTGGAGAGCCTTGGCCGCAGCGAGCGTGCCGGCCGTATTGCGAGCCAGCAGGGGTGAGACCTCCAGCGACACCCAGCCGTCCACACCATCTGTCCGGTCGTGGATCGGCCGGAAGAGATCGGCGGCCTGCCGCAGGTCCTCGATCGCCAATTCAAAGAAGAGAGTTTCGCCCGATTTGCCCTCTTTCATTTTCTGGCTGATGGCATCGTCGTAGTCGTGACTGTTCTTGATGGCGTGATCGAAAATCGTGGGATTCGAGGTAAGACCGGTGATCGATAGCTCCTGGATATAGCGTTGAAGGGTGCCGCTGGCCAGCAGACCGCGGGTGATGTTATCGAGCCAGAGGCTCTGGCCGATCTCATGAAGTTTCTGGGTTGTTTTCATTTGATTTCTCCTGGATAGAACGGCGCTGCGTTGGTGTATCCGGCTATGTTCGGGTTGGACTAAACGCGACGGCGCCCGTCTCTTCATTCCGATGAGTCTGCGCTGCTGGGGTTATGCCAACCGCCAGCTGCCGCGATGATCGTGTCAGCCTCTTTCGGCCCCCAGCTGCGGCGTTTGTAAAAGTGAACGCGGTGATGGGTCTTGAGGACAGGATCGACAACCATCCACGCTGCCTCAACCGCGTCTTCTCGCGTGAAGAGCGCGCCGTCGCCGGCCATGGCGTCGCCGAGAAGCCTCTCGTACGGCGTTTCGTCGCCCGACCGCTCTTCCGACAGGTAAAGCTCTCGCTGCTCTCCGACAAAATCTTGGCCCGCGAGCTTGACGCGCGCGGCAACGGCGATGGCCGGGTTGGGGGAGAGCCGGAAGCGCAAGTAGTTTGATCGGCCAGTCAGCGGCGCTGAGTCGGCAAAAAGCCTCTGCGGCGCGGATTTTAACTCCACCAGGACCTCGGTCGCGGTGTCTGGCAGGTACTTGCCGGAACGCAGATACCACGGCACACCCTCCCAACGCCACGATTCGATGAATAGCCGCAGGGCGCAGAAGGTCTCAACATCGGAGCGCTTCGCTACATCCTGCTCATCCCGGTAACCGGCATATTGCCCGCGGACCACGTCGTCTGGCGTCAGAGGCCGCATGGCTTGAAAGACCTTGGCCTTCTCGCTGTGCACTGCGCCAAAGTTCCGGCTCGCGGGTGGCTCCATGGCGAGCAGTGCGACGACCTGGAAGAGGTGATTCTGGATTACGTCGCGCAAGCAGCCGGCGGTTTCGTAAAACGCGCCACGCTTCCCCACGCCGAAAGTCTCCGACAGAGTGATCTGAACGCTGGCCACATAGTTGCGGTTCCAGATTGGCTCCAGGAACGAATTGGCGAAACGGAAATAGAGGATATTCATGATCGCTTCCTTGCCCAGGAAGTGATCAATGCGGAAGATGGAGTCTTCAGGAAACGCCGCATGAGCGACCTGGTTGAGCTCCTGTGCGGAGGCAAGGTCGCGCCCGAAAGGCTTTTCGACAATAACGCGCGCATTCTGGGCCAGGTTCGCCGCGCCGAGACTCTTGATTACCGTTTCAAAGAGCGAAGGCGGAATCGCCAGATAGTGTGCAGGCCGCCGCGCCTTGCCCAGCACTTCTTTGATCGCTGTGAACGTGCTTGGGTCTTTATAGTCTCCACTCACATATTTGAGCAGAGAGAGAAGATGTTGCAATGCGCGTTTATTATCGATTCCGCCCGATCGCTCTATGCTGTCCGTCACACGCTTGTGCAAACGCACCATGCTCCACTTTGGAAATGCGACACCGATGACCGGAACTTTAAGGGCGCCTTTCTTTACCATTGCATAGAGTGCCGGGAAGATCATCTTGTGGGCCAGATCGCCTGTCACGCCGAAGATCACCAGCGCGTCCGAATGGGGCTTGGCCATCAGGCGCCAGCCTTTCTGTCAGCGGATTTCTCCTCATGGCCGCCGAACTGAAAGCGCAGAGCCGACAGCACCTTTTCGGCAAAGTCGTCTTCGCCACGCGAGCTGAATCGTTCGTAGAGCGCGGCGCTGAGGACGGGGGCTGGAACAGACTCGTCGATTGCCGCCTTGATCGTCCAGCGCCCCTCCCCCGAGTCCGACACGCGGCCGGCAAATTTCGCCAGGTCCGGGCTATCGAGCAGAGAGGTGGCAGCCAGGTCCAGCAGCCACGAAGCGATGACGCTGCCGCGGCGCCAGACCTCGGCGATGTCGGCAATGTTCAGGTTGTATAGATAGTACTCGGGGTTGCGCAGCGGCGTGGTCTCGGCATCCTCGGTCTGCTTCTGTTCACCCGCGTTGGCATGGCGCAGGATGTTCAACCCTTCTGCATAAGAGGCCATCATGCCGTACTCGATGCCGTTGTGGACCATCTTGACAAAGTGGCCTGCGCCGCTCGAACCGCAATGCAGATAGCCGTGTTCGGCTGTCCCGCCTACCTTCTCCCGGCCGGGCGTGCGTGGCGCCGAATCGATGCTTGGGGCCAGAGCGGAAAAAATGGGGTCGATACGTTGAACAACGGCATCATCGCCGCCGATCATCAAGCAGTAGCCTCGCTCGGATCCCCAGACCCCGCCGCTGGTCCCGGCGTCTACATAGTGAACGCCCTTCGGCTTTAGCTCAGCAGCGCGGCGGATGTCATCGTGGTAGTAGGAGTTGCCGCCATCGATGACCACATCATCCTTTTCGAGGAACGGGATGAGTGTTGTCAGTGTCTCATCGACCACAGCGGCCGGCACCATCATCCAGATAACGCGAGGCGCCTTCAGCTTCCTAGCGAAGTCTTCAATCGACGTTGCACCGACTGCGCCGTCTTTGACGAGCGCTTGCGCGGCTTCCGGATGGACGTCGTAAGCAACGCACTGGTGACCGGCCCGCAGAAGGCGCTGCACCATGTTGGATCCCATCCTCCCTAGTCCGATCATGCCCAATTCCATGTGTTTTCCTCTCTTGAACAATGCGCTGAATCGATTGAAAATCCGGTTCGCGAATGCGCGGTACTTACAAAGCTATGCCGGCGCATAGACGATATATCCGCGCGGCGGCGCGTGAAACTCACCGCTGTAGGACGCACTGGCGATCAGCGGGCAAAAGGCGACCCGTCATGTTGGCTTCCATCTGTTCCCGGCTATGCTCCTCGATCTAAACTGCGTGGGCATTCCGTTCTACAGCGCATTTGCGTGCAAAGACACATTTAGAATTCCATGAGCAGCCGCGTCTATCTGTTCCGTTTTGGCCATTATCGCCGCATGTCTACGAGCCGAATTGAAGAGTTCGCTCTGCTCTCGTCGGCTTTTAGGGTTAGAAAACAATGCGTATCCTCATGCCCAGGAGAGCGTTGGGTATCCATCATGACGATTCCTTGGGTTTCCGGTAGCGTCGGATAAGGGCATTGGTTGAGCTATCGTGCTGCAAATTGGGCTCTGTCTTGTTCTCGAGTTCAGGGATGATCCGCTGAGCAAGAACCTTCCCTAGCTCGACGCCCCACTGGTCGAATGAATCGATCCCCAGATCGTGCCTTGGCGATCGCCGCAGCCAACGCGGCCCCCGAACTCAAACCCTTCGCCCGCCTGGCCCATACCTTGACCGCCGAGCCCATTGCGCTTCGCTGTTGAATCCGCCCCTGCTAAATCAGTTTTCTGTGAATTGCGTTCATCACAGCCTCCAGACGATTGTGGGTGCGCAGTTTCTGATTGACATGGTGCAGATGGTTTCGGAGCGTTCGCAGGCTGATGTGAAGCGATTCTGCTATTTCCGCTGAGTTCTTCCCTGCGGCGAAGAGCTGCAGGATACTTATTTCCTGCTCCGCCAATGATGAAATTGGCGCCGCTCGTACTGCAGATTCACTCAAATCGCCGAACTTTTCGGACAAGTCCAACATCTTCTCGACCAGTTGCTCAGTCTTCGTGTTCGCTGATGTCGTGTGCGAGGTGGATCAGGAGGCGCCGCGCATTCCGGGAATTCTCAAAAACCAGCGTCGATATGTTAACCCACAGCCGCTGTCCAGAACGGGCCTGAACGCTCATATCGAAGTTTGGAATTTCAGTTTGGTTGGCGGCGCACTCCATCACGCTGCATCCTTCATGGCAAACCCGTGTGTCCGGGACGCCGTTCCCCTTCAGGATCTGGTGGCAGGTCTTGTTCCGGACCTCTTCTGCCGGATAGCCGAAGAGATGTTCTGCCGCCTTGTTCCAATATTGGATCTCGTCGCCCGCGGGGATGGCAAAGGCAGCGTCCGCTGTCCACTGTGACACTAACGCCGAATACTCAGGTCCATGGATTGCGGAGCACTCCATCTCGCGAGTTAGATCTGAGCTGTAAGAACCCAACACAAGAGATTATCCAGTGGTTTCTGGATTGAGACATTGGTTCAGGAATTCCTTCAACGCAACAGCATTATTGTGCTCAGAATCATGAGAACTGTAGATCAGCTTGATGTTGCCGAAACGTGCAGCTTCAGAGATGGGAAGCCACGAAGCTGGACTTTCCTTGAGTTCGGTAAAGTAACGCTGCCGGAACTCGTTCCAACGCGCCGGATCGTGGTGAAACCATTTCCGCAAACTGGCGCTTGGGGCTGCATCCTTCAACCATGCTTTGATTTCCAATGACGATTTTTTCACACCTCGAGGCCATAACCGCTCAACAAGGAAGCGGACTCCGTTTGTGCTGGAAGATGCTTCATAAACCCGCTTGAGCTGAATCATTGCATGTTCTCCTCCGAGTACGTACTCATCTGCACATAATGGGGTGTGAAAAAGTGCTGCACGGACAATTCCTGCTCTGCCGCAAATTCAAAGGCCGTGATATTCACATACTCGTCCTTGTGCAGGACATTGCTCAAAATGCCGTGTTCAGGCAGAGAGATCTCTTTTCCATATACTGCGCAACGCGCCGAGCGTGATGGGCAAGGCACCGGCGAAGAGGAAGACCATATCCCCCACCAGGAGAAGCTTGAGGGTTGTGCCGGCGATGAGCGGAAAGGTCTCGATTGACAACAGCTATTTCATGCATGGGGGTGCGCAAACGCAGAGCGGCCCAGCAGAAAAGTAAGCGCGATATTGACGGCGAACACCAGTACGCCGCTCAACTCCAACATTCCGGAGACAGGGAGTGTCTTCCAAGCAAAGGATTGAATGCCTTCGTAGGCAAGCGGCTCGGAGCAGACACGCAAAGTGCAACCTGCTTGCAGCAACAGCAGACTGAGAAACATAAGGCACTTGCTGAAGATCGAGTAGACGCCTGCGAACTGCCGCGGCTGGCCCAACTGGCTCAAAAGGTTGTGAATCGTCACGGCTCCACAAAGCCAGAGCTACCAATGATCGCTAACACTCTCATGCAATTGGATGAAGAGCTCACTCATCACCTGGCGAAGGAAGAGGCCGTACTGTTTCCCTACATTGCCGGCTTGGAGCGGTCTATCTCAATAGGAACCTCCAAACCCCCCAGCTGCTTCGGTACGGTCGCCAATCCAATCGCGATGATGACGCAGGAACACGATGCTGCGGGCGCCCTGACTTCTGAAATCCGCCGCCTGAGCGGGAATTTCACCACCCCAGAGGATGCCTGCCCTACCTTTCACGCATTCTATGACGGTTTGAAGGAATTCGAGCAGGACCTCCGTCAACACATCCATCTTGAGAACAACATCCTTTTTCCTCGTGCTATCGAGTTGGATTTAATTGCCAACCGAATGAAGAATTGAACGAGGCGCCTCTCCAACTTAAGTTGTCCGGAACTAAGCATTTGAGTCGAGGTTATCGGATTACTCCCCATATGTCGATCAGTGTTTACGAATCCAATCCACCTGGCCGTAAAACCGCCTTGTCGGAGAGGTGGGCATCCGATCTAACCAGATCTCACTCTGGGATCGTGCAAATCGCCAATGCGCGTGCTGACGTTGGATCAGTATGCCTCGATAGAAGGAGCCCAAACAAGACCAGAAGTAAGCCCAGGTAGCGCAGTTTATGGAGGAACGGGGTCCTGGTGGCGCAGTTTTTGGAGTCGGAGCCGTCGCGCCGAACCGGCGCAGAGGCCTGGGGGCGCAGAAGCAGGAAGCAGCAAACCGACCTTCAAGTACTCTCATTCCTGATCAGGATCGACCCACAGAGCAACCACGTCATCAGCGACAACCGGATCATCCCGCCAGGCTTAGCTCCTGCTCCGACCTACCCCAATCTATTGTGGTGATTTCGGCAGACCGCAATCTAGTGCGGTCAGAAAGAGCACAGCGAGCGCACGGATCTGTCTCAGATCAACTGTTTCGAGCCGCGCGGCGGGCGCGGCGGGCGTAGAAAAGACCGAGAAGCAGTAAATTCAGATCCCCACCCGGCAAAAAACCTGTTTTGGTCATGTTTGCCTATACTACCCCGGGGGTCGCACAGCCTCAAACACCTGACAAGTGTGCTAAAACCATCAAGGGTCGGCATGAAAAACACGGGACCCCGGTCTTTCGATGCAGATTTCGAAACCCTCATTAGGGGACTGAAGAGAGGCTCAGCGAGCAAGATTACCAAAATGGGAAACGTTCCCTTCGGCGGCGCCGGAGAGATGAAGAAGAGACTCTCCCCAGCCGAACTCACCAACTGCAGACGAGCCCTGCTGCAGGATCATGGATCAGCGCTTCTGGACTTTGCTGATGAATCCTGGCTGGCACTGTTGCGTTCGAAGCTCATCCGGCATGGAACGCAGCGCTGAGCAGAACTGACTGGGCAGCCGGCAGCTTCCCTGCCCGCGCGTGCGCGAGAGTTTTTGTGTGCGGCAGGACGGAGAAACCTGGTTGTACTCCCTGGAGTACGGCGCCACGTCGGCCAGGATGCGCAGCTTATGGATATCCGGGTAATCCTCGGGGTTGAGTCCTTTCAGTTCCGGGTGGAGCGCCTCGTAGCCGGCGCCGGGCAGGCGGGCGTAGCCGTCGTCGATGCGGACGTAGGGATCGCCGACCTTGAAGTTGGTCATGTAGTCGTCGCCGGGGAGCCACGTATTGGGGATCTCGTTGGCCTGGGGCTCGAAGCTTTCGCGCTGGATGAAGCGGCGGAGGGGTTCGGAATAGCCGAAGTGTTCCTTGAGGGAGGGAGATGGTCCCAGGCCTGCACCCAGTTCCCGTTCGTAATAACGACGGGAGACGTTGGTCATTTACCTGGAGCTTTGGTCCTGGACCTCATTGAGTACATACTCATCATGGAGTCAAATTTACGTGGTTGTGGCCCCGGTCACTTGACAATATGGGCCAACAGGAGCATAAGTATATGAGCACAGAGTTGAAAATGTTCGCCTCCCTTCCTTCTTCCCATCTCCTCCGCCAGAGCATGGGCCGGTTGTTCGGCTCCTGCATCCAGGAGGCCCGCAAGACGGCCGGTCTGTCTCTCGAGGAAGCCGCCCGCCTGTCCGGCATGGAGGCTTCTGAGTGGATGGCCATCGAGGAGGGCACCGTGCCCCAGGACCCAAGCCGGCTGCGGGCCATGGCCGACGCGATGCAGATCAGCTTCGACCAGATCGGCAACCTGGTTCTGCTCTGCCGGGCGGCCTGGGAACTCTAATCGGGGCGCGCCCCTGGCGCGCCGTACTCATAACCGGATAATCTCACCTCTGGAGAGAGAGGAGGTGAGTCCGATCGTCACAGTCGCAGGACAACAGGTGAAAAGAATGAATCTGAACGTTCCCGTCGAGTTGCACAACGCCTTCAAGGCGGCGGCGGCCGCCCGCGGCCAGAACATGACCGACGAGTTGCTGAAGTTCATCCGCAGCTACGTCGATAAGCACTCATCGAAACCAGCAAGGCGGCGCAAATGAAACGGGCTGCCCTTTATATGAGGGTCTCGAGTCTGGATCAGCATCCCGAGACCCAGCTTCACGACCTGCATCAGATGGCCGCCCAGCGCGGCTATGAGATCGTGTAGGAATACACGGACCGGATCAGCGGAGCGAAGGCCCGCCGCCCTGGCCTCGATCAGATGATGGCCGACGCCCGCCGCGGACGCTTCGATGTGGTCTTGGTCTGGGCCTCGGACCGGCTCGCCCGGTCGGTGAAACACTTTTTAGAAGTGCTCGACGAACTGAACCGGCTCAACATCGAGTTCGTGTCGTTCCGCGAGCAGATCGACACTGCCGGTCCGTTGGGCCGCGCCATCGTCGTCATCATCGGTGCGATCGCTGAACTGGAGCGCAACCTGATCGTCGAAAGAGTGCGCGCCGGCATGCGGCGCGCCAAGCTGGAAGGCCGGTCCATCGGTCGCCCCGCACTCGTTCTGGACCGTGAGGCGATCCTTCGGGATCGCCAAAGCGGACACAGCCTGGGCCAGATCGCCAGAGCCCACCGAATCAGCCGCGCCACCGTTCACAAGATCGTCCACTCAGAAACGGCGTCTGAACAGGCCGTTCAAAATGGGTGCCAAAAACCCGCTGCCTAAACCCAACAAAATGAATGGCCGGATCTCGCCAATCCGGCCGTTCACAAACCTATACTTTGACGAACAGAGTCATCCAGAGAAACCGGTTGTCACTGTTGCCAACAGGGATTCATCAATCCGACGGCGTTTGAACTAAGCCGCTGGCGCGGCGGACGCTACACGTGCGATACTTCCGACATCGTGGTCTGCCTCGTGTCCGGAATCGCATCTCGCCTGTTTCTTCTATCTCTTTATTATTCTATTCGTTGCGGGCAGGAAATGATTCAATTCCCATAGCGCGACCGCATCCGCCGCAAACGCCACCGGCTCACTTCAAACCACCCTATCGAAACTGCCCCGGAGAAGAACGTGGGTCATCCCTGCTCATCGTGTCGGGGCAGTCCCGATAGGGACCTAACGTTTTCCGGGAGTGATCCAGCGGACCTCTACAGTGACAGAAGTGCTCTTGATCGTAACCCATTGAAACTATCGGCACTGACGGTAATCAAAAACACTCAAAAGCTGTGGGAAATATGGGTAGAAGCCTCTTCAGCAACCTAATCAGCATCCTCGACACGCTTCTCCAAACCTCCGCTGTGCAGCGGCAATTCACATGGGTAGTGTCCAGAGTTTTTCGCACTTTCGTTCTTTGTCAGCATGTTGGAAGGTTGTTGGGTTTGGGTTGTTTTGCTCCTGGCCCCATGGGGCCAGGAGCAAAGCGGTCAGGCGATGGCCACAACTTCTGCCAGCCGGTCCATCTGCAGATACCGTTTGCTGCCCCACTTGGTTGCTGCCACATGCCGTAGCCGCGCCGCCACCAGCATCAACGCGCTCTTCCCGTCGGGAAAGGCGCCCACCACTCGCGTTCGTCGCCGGATCTCCCGCATCAGCCGCTCCAGCGGATTGTTGGTCCTCAGGCAGCGCCAGTGCTCCGGCGGCATGGCATAGTAGCTGAGCGTTTCGTCGATGCCGGCCTCGACGATCTCCGCAGCCTTGGCCAGCCGCATGGCGCGCAGCTTTTCTATGACCTGGAGAGCTTTTTCCTGGGCTGCCTTGACGTCTTCCTGGGCATGAATAGCCTTCAGCATGGCTGCCACTTCCTTGACCTTGCCGGTGGGCACCGCGGTCCACACGTTGCGATAGAAATGCACTACGGGGCCGTTGAAAAAGTCTTGATCATTCACGTCGATCGAATCGATTCTGAGTTATGTTTGTGGTGTCAGGAGGATCGATGATCGGCAAGCAAGATCGCTGGCAGGAAGATCTGTTTGTAATCGGCACTTTGAGGGATCTCATTCCAGAGGATCATTTGCTACGCCGCATTGATCGGGTAGTGGACTTTTCGTGGCTGCGAGGCATGGTGGAGGATTGCTACGACGAGGGCCAAGGCCGTCCGGGGATCGATCCTGAAGCAGCACTCCGCTTGATGCTGGCCGGACTGTGCCAGGGAATCGTTCATGATCGGCGGCTGATGCGGGAAGCTCAGGTCAATTTGGTGATTCGATGGTTCGCCGGTTATCGACTTCATGAGTCTCTTCCGGATCACAGCAGCTTGACTCGAATCAGACAGCGCTGGGGAGCGGAGCGCTTCAAGCAGATCTTTCAGCACACGATAAGAATGTGCATTGATGCAGGGCTGATCAGCGGCGAGCTGATTCACGTGGACGCAACCCTGGTTCGTGCAGATGTCAGCTGGGATAGCATCGTCCTCCAGCATATTGAAAAGACCTGGAATGAGAATCAAGATAGCGAAGCGAAATCCACCACATTGGAGAAGCGCAGTACGACCGATCCAGAAGCAACTTTGGCGACATCCTGCCGTCACCAAAAGGCAGAGCCCTGCTACAAGCAGCATTCCGCTGTCGACGATCGCGCGGGTGTGGTCGTTTCCGTGATCACCACTACGGGCGCTGTAAATGAGAGCAGTGTGCTTTTGGAGCAAGCGGAGGATATGCAAGCAAATCTGAACAGAACGCCGACATGCATGACTGCCGACGCCGGCTATGCGTACGCAAAGATATACCGAGGTCTTGAAGAACGCGGCATCGATCCTGTGATTCCGGCCAAGGCCGAACTTCCCCCCGGACCTCGGATGCCAATGGCCCGGTTCAAGTACGATGCCAAACATCAACTTGTACGGTGTCCTCGAGGACAGAAGCTCCGCCGCTCCACTCGTGATCAGGACCGCTGGTATTATCGCACCGGTTTTCATCAATGCCGCGAGTGCCCACTCAGACAACGGTGCTTAAGCCCGAAGGTGGACCGCCGCACGATCGTGATCAGCGATGGCTATGATGCGCTGCTACGCGCTCGCCGCCGCAAGAACCGCGGGGATGAAGAGTTTCGGCAAAACTACGCCAGGCACCGCTGGCGTTCCGAAGGACTCAATGCTGAGCTTAAGAACCGCCACGGCCTACACCGGGCGACGCGTCGCGGGTTGGAGAACATGAAGATCCAAAGCTACATGACAGCCAGTGCGGTAAACCTGAAGCGCCTGGCGAGATAAGCGCAGGCCTTCCGAATCCACAAGAGACGGACCATCCATCAATGACAGGTAGTCCGTTGTCTTCCTCCCTCTCGCTCGGCTTTTTCAACGGCCCCACTGCGCAGCGCTGCCACTTAGCATCGGGATAGAAGTCCGCCAGGTTCTCCACCAGCCCCAGGCACTTGTCAGAGACGAACAACTCGACGCCCTTCAGCCCGCGCTCCTTCAGCTCGCGCAGGAACGCCGTCCAACTAGCTGTGTCTTCCTTGGCCCCTTCGCTCACCGCCAGAATCTCCCGGTAGCCGCTCTGCGCCACGCCAATGGCCACCAGCACGGAGACGTTCTTCACCTCGCCGCCCCAGCTCCGTTTCAGCCACAGCCCATCAAGAAAGACGTATGGGAAATCGCCCACCAACGGCCGCTCGCGCCACGCGTCGATCTTGCCGTAGATCTTCTGGTTCAGGTCGCTAACCGTGCTCGCTGATACCCGCGTACCCCAGAGTGCCTGCGTGATGTCTTCTACGCGCCGCACGCTCACCCCGGCCAGGTACATCTCGATCAAGGCTTCCTCCACCGACGACTCCCGCCGCCGGTAGCGTTCGATGATCGCTGTCTCGAACGGCAGGTTGCGCAGCTTCGGCACCGTTAACGTCACTTCGCCAGCCTTGGTCTGCAAATGCCGGTCATAACTGCCTGCCCGCGTGTCCTTGCGGCCTTCCGTGCGCTCGTACTTCCTGGCTCCGCACAACTGGTCCGCCTCCGCGTCCAGAAGTGCGTTCAGCGTCTCCTCGACCGTCGACCTTACTACCTCGTCCAGGTGCTCGCGGATGCGCCCCTCGTCGATCTTTACCACCGGCCCCAACGGCGCTCTTGCCTCGCCGGCCGGTTCTACTCCCGCTTCCATGGTTGGCTCCATCGTCCCTGCCTCAGAGGTCTCGCTCCTCCTGCCTGTACCAACCCCCAAGCATAAAACTTGAATCAAATGTGCGAAAAATAGCCTACGTTATCTCACATGACTTTACACGCAGACATGAAAAGTGCCGAATAATATCGTTTCGTGGGGCTTCCTTTGTGCAGTCGTGCATGCGGCAGACCTCGATTACCGTCTTGCCCAATTCCGCTTCCCTCAGGACGCGTAGAATCTCCTCTTCCGCATGCGCCGTTCCTCGCGATCTCCCGGCTCTCCTCTCCACCTTCAGAGAACCACGACAGTCTTCAATCTCTCAACTTCAAAACGGCTTAGTTCTTGGGTTTTGGGTCACGGCATTCAGGCGGCTCTTCCTTGAATCGATAACCAATATTTGGTTCGGTCAACAGGTATTCCGGCTTCGCCGGATCGTCCTCTATTTTCACTCGAATCTTCCTGACCATTGTTCGTAGAGTTTCAAAGGTAGCGTGCTCAAGACCCCAAACGGACTTCAAAATCTCGATATGTGAAACCGGCCTTCCGGCGACGGACATCAGGCAGCGAACCAGCTCAAACTCTTTGGGTGTCAGGTAGATTGCGCGTCCGTTCTTCACGGCCAGGTGGCGGGCAGAGTCCAGCAGAAATTCGCCGATCAGAATTGGTTCATTGTGTTTGTCCTCAATGTTGTTGCTTCGCATGGCAACTCGGAGCCGAGCAGCTAATTCTCCAAATCGAAACGGCTTGATGATGTAGTCGTCCGCTCCAGCGTCCAGCGCTTCAATGATCGTATCTTCATTATCCACGGCAGTCAGCATGATAATTGAAAGTCGCGGAGCCAGACCGCGCATAATCCGGCAAACCTCGATACCGCCCATTCCAGGAAGAGAGACTTCAAGGAAAACTGCATCAACCAGCTCAGTTCGTACCAGACTCAGGGCTTCTTCTCCTCGCACCGCTTCCACAATGGAATAGCCAGCACTCGCGAGGAACGTACCAAGTGACTTTCTAATTGGTTTGCTAGTGTCCACAATAAGGACATTGGGCGGATCAGACCTCAAGGCAGTTTCCTCTCGATTGACGATTACGCATTGAAAATGAGGGCCCTCCTACTACTGGAGACAGCCAATATTACAAATGCTATCGGGACAGTGAAGATTAGCATGCCAACCTGCCGTGTCGTAGGAAGTGAGCAAATAGCCCTCCTGAAGTTGAGTCATTGAAACAGGACAAAGTTTCGGCCTCGAAGAGGACACTCAGACGTCGATGATCGTCGATTTTTGCACTTGTCATCAAAGCGAGTCTGCTGACCCGGTATCTATTGCCTAGACGGGTGTACGACCGTTCCTAACAAAAGAGAGAAACCGCCGTGCGAGCTCATGAATGCGATCATCCTGACGTTTTTCGAGCGCATCGCGAGGGATCAATTCCGTCCCGACCCCGAGAGCAGATGCACCCGCAACGATAAAACTTGTTGCTGTCTGTTGATTTACACCACCTGCAGCGATCAATTTGACTTCCGGCAATGGCAACTTCAACGAACGAATGTAGAGACCGCCTCCTACCGGACCGACGGGAAATATCTTCACAAAGTCCGCGCCCGTCTTCATGGCGGCGATCACTTCCGTCGGTGTAAGAGCTCCCGGAATCGCAACAATGTCTCTCTTCAGTGCGCATTCAACCACTTCGGGAACGAGACCTGTACTGGTGAGAAAACGGGCCCCTGCATCGAGACAGCGCTCTGCTGTCTCCCGATCGAGGACTGTTCCGGCGCCAACCACCATCTCCGGGTACTTCTGCGCCAGTTCGCGAATTGCTTCGATTCCACCGGGAACGGTCATGGTGATTTCCGCTATTGGGATCCCGGCGTCATACAGGGTCTCAGCGGCATAAAGGGCCTGGTCGGCCGATTTCGCTCGAATTCCTGGAAAGATCCCGATTTCTTCAATGAGAGCGCTGACCTCTTCGCGTTTCATACAGTTTTCCTGACCTCACTTGGAGTCTATATGGCTGACTTCAACAACAGAGTAGAGCGGACACGGAATCTCTGCCGAACATTTCTACGGAAGTTTTTCGCTGCCAACGGCGAGAGACAATTGACCCTCCGCCGTTAGATAAGAGCCGAGTAACTGTGCATAAGCGAGTTGCACCTGGCGATAGTCGCTTTGCGCATTGAGGAAATCCATCAAGGACGCGCCACCATGCTCGTAGGCGAAAGTTACGGTGTCGCGCACGCGCAGCGCCTGATCGTTGTACTTCTCCTTGTAAGGCTTGAGAAGCGCAATATTGCTGCGAACTAACTCGTAGGCCGTGTCCACATCACTAAAGACTTGCGCCCGCGTTGCTTCGCTCGCCTGCTGGCTGCGGTCGATGTCGATCAGCGTGCGTTTCTTCTCGCCCTGATTGCGATCGAAAATGCGCAGTGGAATGTTCACGCTGACGCCGAGAGTTTGAGGGCCATTCGGGTTATTGGTCGAGGCGTTGTGTGTGTACCAGGCGCTGTACGTGGGATCGGTTGAACCGTTGGCAATGGCCAATTTGTGATTCGTCTGAGACTGCTGAATGGTTTGAAGCGCCGCCTGCAAGTCGGGCCGCGCAGCCAGCGCCGCATCGCGATAGGTTTCCAGCGGTTGCAGATTATCGCTGAAATCGAACGGACCCGTCACGTCGAATTGGTCGACCGGCGTGCGATCGTTGAGCATCTGCAAAAGCTGGATCTTGGCGGTACGCAGGTTGACGATTGCGTTCTCGATTTCGGACTCGTACTGCACGCGAAGCAGCTCAATGCGATCCAAGTCGATCTGCGCCAGATCTCCGGCCTTGAAGCGCGCACGGCTGATGTCGATGATCTTGTCGTAGTATTCGAGGTCGGCCTTCGCCAGATCGAGAATGAATTTCGCCTGAAGCGTTCCGACAAATGCCGTGCGCAGCGCAAAGACCATGTTTCGCTGCAGATCCTCGTGCTGCGATTGCGTGATGCGTGTGCCTTCCTGCGCGCTTTCCAGGCGCAGCTCGCGCTTGTGATCGCGCTCGTGCAGGTAACTGAAGCTGGGCTGTTCATAGGTGCCCTTGAAGGGAGTCCAGACCCCGTCATGCGGCGCGATTTGTGTTCCGTCGGCCAATAGAGTGAACTGCGGATTCGGCCGGAGGAAAGCTGTAATCTCTTCGGCCCTCATTTCGTCGACGTTGTCGGCATCGGCCTTTAAAGCCGGGTTGTTGGCCATGAACCTGGCTTTGACCTGATCCCAGTCAAGCGGCTGCTGGGCAAACACGACCGACGGAATCGCCGACGCGACGATTAATCCGCAAGCCACTGCGAGACTTCTGCTTATCTTCCGAAGATGCATGTGTGAAGAAATCCGGTCAATGTTCAAAGGACGCCCCCGTTTCCGGTTCCGACAGTGTGTCGCCTTCTCTTGCGAACCAAACATACAACGTGGGCAGCAGGAAGATGCTCATCGCGAGCGCTGCCACGAGTCCCCCCACAATGACAATGGCAAAGGGGCGCTGCGAGTCGGAACCAATGGCGTGAGACATCGCCGCCGGAAGAAGTCCCAGGGTAGCTACCAGCATCGTCATCATGATCGGCCGCAGCCGCAAAACCGCGCCCTCAACAGCGGCGTCTGCAACGGTATAGCCTCGCACCCTTAATTGGTTGATGTATTCAAGCATGATCACTCCGGTTTGCACAGATACGCCGAACAGCGCCAGGAAGCCGACTCCGGAAGATACGCTGAAGTATGTGCCGGTCACAAGGAGAGCGAGCAAGCCTCCAATGGGAGCCATGGCCACGTTGGCCAGAATCAGCAGCGCCCACTTGAAGGAACGAAACATGGCGTAGAGAATGATGAAAATCAAAAAGATGGTCAGGGGCACGATGAGGGCCAGCCTGCTTTCGGCGCGCTTTTCGCTGTCGTATTCTCCCGACCATTCGAGGTGATAGCCACGAGGTAGTTTGACATTCTTGGCGATCTTGTCGATGGATTCCCGGACCGTGGTGCCCAGATCGCGTCCGCGAACCTCAAAGCGGATGGCCACATAGCGGGAACCGTCTTCCCGGTAAATGTCGTAAGCGTCATCGCGAACCTGGACTTTGGTCACCTGAGCCAGCGAGACGCGCTCGCCCGAGGGAGAGAGCAATCGAATATTCTGGATAGCCTCCTTGGTATCACGATATGGTTTCTGATAGCGCACGACCACGTTGTAGACTGCCTCTCCCTGCAGGACCTGGCTAACAGGATTACCGCCGACCGCGGTCTGAATTGCATCCTGGATATCGGCGACATTGATGCCGAAGCGCGCAGCCGCCTGACGGTCAACGGTGAGATCGATATTCGGCTGACCCGTATCGCGTTGAATTCCCAAATCCTTGACCCCGTCAATATTGGACATAACTTCTTTGATCTCATCGCCCTTTTTCTCGAGAACGTCCAGGTCCGGCCCGTAAAGCTTGGCGCACAGTCCGCCTTTCGTGCCGGTCATTGTTTCATCCACGTTGTCCTCAATGGGCTGGGAGAAATTCCAGAAAGCCCCCGGGTGTTTCTCCACTTCGCGATCCATCGCCGCGATCAGCTCCTCTTTATTTTCATGAAAGATCGGTCGCCATTGATCCTTGGGTTTCAAGTCGATGAAATATTCCGTGTTGCCAAATCCTCCCGTGTCGGTTCCATCGTCGGGCGCTCCGGCTTGCGAAACGACCTTGGTGACCTCGGGGAACGAGGCGAAGATATAGCGGTTTTGCTGGGCGAAGCGCGTGCCTTCCGTCTCGCCTACGCTGTTCGCCATCGCGCCACGAGCCCAGATTGCGCCCTCATCAAGGTGGGGCAGAAACTCCGAGCCAATAATTCCGCTGAACGCCAGGAAAAGCGCGACGGCCAATGAAGCCAGGGCGCCGGTGACTACAATCGCGCGGTGTTCCACAGCCCAGCGCACACCGCTCCGGTAGCGTTTGGTGAGAAAGACCATGACCGGATTTTGCCACTCCGTGACTTGACCGCGGAGCAGGAGGCTGGCCAGGACCGGTGCGATCAGGATTGAGAACGTCATGGCGCCGAGTAGCGCGAAAGCAACGGTCCAGGCCATGGGCCGGAACAAGCGCCCTTCGACTCGTTGCAGCGTGAAGATCGGCATGTAGGCGGTGATGATGATGGCGATGGCGAAGAAAACCGGACGTTGAACCTCGTGACACGCCTCACGGATTACAGCGGAGACGGACTTGGGAAGCGTCATCCCCGTTTTCTGTTCGCCGGCTTGAGTTCCGAATTGAGTATGGGACCCAAATTCGCGGCTCATGTGGCGAACGATGTTTTCCACCATCACAACAGCGCCATCCACAACCATCCCGAAATCGAGCGCGCCAAGCGAAATCAGGTTTGCGGGGATATTGCTCAAATTCAGAAAGATTGAGGCAAACAGCAGGGAAAACGGTATCGTGATCGCAACAATCAAGGCCGCACGAACATTGCCGAGGAAGAGAAGCAGGATGATCGTAACCAGGATCATCCCCTCGCCGAGGTTGTGCAGCACCGTGTGCAGCGTGTAATGAAGCAGATCGCTACGATCGAGCATCGGAATGACTTTCACACCCTCGGGCAGGATGTGGTTGTTGAGCTCGTCCACCTTTTTGTGAATCCCGTCGAGTGTAGGGCCTTCTTCGGCCCCCTTGCGCATCAGCACGCCGCCCTGGATGACGTCGGGCTCATCGACAATGACGCCGTCCGGACGATGGTCGGCTCTGGCCATGTGCCCCAGCCGGATTCTGGGGCCCCATTCGACGACCGCGATGTCCTTTACGCGAACTGGAGCTCCATTCGAAGTGGTCAGAACAGTATTCTCGATATCCTGCACACTGCGGAAAAGTCCCAGTGCGCGGACGTTGAGTTGCTGCGAGCCCTCTTCGACAAAGCTGCCGCCGGCATTCACGTTGTTGTTTGCGAGTTGCTGCTCCACCTGGCTGATGCTCAAGCCATAGGAGATGAGCTTATTGGGATCGACGCGCACCTGATATTCGCGCGCGGTGCCGCCGAAGTCGCTCACGTCCACGACGTTGGGAACTTTCCTGAATTCCTTGTACAGAGTCCAGTCTTCGATGCTCCTCAAATTCATCAGGTCATACGCTGGATTCGTGCTCCGGATTGTGTACCAGTAGATCTGGCCCGTCATGCTCCAGTCCGTACCGATTTGCGGCTGCACGCCCGCCGGAATGTTGACCTGCGTGAGCCTTTCGAGCACCTTCTGGCGGTTCCAATCGTTGACCGATTGGTCGTCGAAGATCAGCGTAATCAGGGAAAGACCAAAAATCGATTCCGACCGCACAGTCGTGAGATGCGGAATCCCAAACACCTGAATTTCGACGGGAACCGATACTTGCTGTTCCATCTCTTCGGCGGAGTGCCCGGGCCACTGGCTGATGATATTCACGTAATTATCGGCAATGTCCGGATAAGCCTCTACGGGCATGTTGTGAAACGACACCGCTCCCCAGCCGAGCAATAGCACCCCAACCGCCAGCACCACGTACCGATTATTGAGAGCAAAATCTACGAGTCTGCGAATCATGCTTTCTTCCTCGAGTCCCGGCGCCGGGCGTTATTCATTGTCGATTGCATTTTCGAGATTGATCGCGTTTGTCACAATCTGCTGGCCCGGCTGCAACCCGGATAGAATCTGCTGCATGTTGTTCGGCAACTGTTCACCGCTGACGACCTCAACCCGCTTAAACTTCCCTTGCACGGGGATGTAGACCCAATCGCGGTCGTGCAGATGCACAATCGCGGACGCCGGGACAGCCGCGTAGGTTTGCTTCTCCTTGCCGAACAAAGTGGCCGTGGCGAACATGCCCGGCCGCATCATCTCGCCCGGATTGGCAACTTCAATTCGAACCTTCGCGGTGCGGATATTCGGATCGAGAATCGAGCCGACGTTGCTGATCGTGCCCTTGAGAATTTTGCCCGGATAGGCGTTCAGCTTGATGTCGGCGGGTTGCCCCATGCGCACGTTGGCCATGTCGTTTTCGTAGACGTCACAGACGATCCACACGGTAGTCAGGTCCGAAATAGTGAATGGGTTCGGCGCAGAGTAGGCCTGCACGGCCGCCCCGATCGCCACTTCCTGATCGGTGATCACGCCGGAGACAGGCGCGGTGATATCGACAAGTCCCTTGGGGTTATCGGGATCGCTGCCGAGCAGGCGGAGATGCTCCGTCGCGGTATCGAGGGTGGTCTTGGCGTCGTCCTCGTTGTCTTGCGCGACCTCCAGGTCCTGTTGCGCAATGGCCCCGTGCTCATACAGCAGCTTGGCTCGATCCAATTGCTTGCGCGCAAGGAGCTCGTCGGAGACTGCCTTGCGGTAGGCGTCGAAACCCCCCGAAATGTCGTCGCTGCGAACACGCAGCAAGAGCTGGCCCTTCCTTACTGTGTCGCCGAGGCGAACGCGGATGTCCACAATGCGGCCGGAGGCAAGCGAAATCACCGGAACGGTTCGTGAGATGTCCGGAAATACTGTGCCGGTCACGGACAATTGTGACGGGGCTTGGTATTCGGTCGCGGTTACGATCGGATACAACTCCGGATGCTCGACCGCGAAAAAGGTGGGGTCCACTCCCGGAACCACCTTGGCCGGCGGCGGCGCTTCGGCGTCCGCATTGACCTTATCGCTTTTGCAGCCACTGATGACGAGAGTTGCGATCAGCACCATCGGCAGCAGTGCAAATCCCATAACTTTGCTTTTCATGATGATTCCCGCCCCCTTGTGCCTTTCGGCCATCTGGATACGCGGATACCTTCAAATAGCGGTAGCCGCCGTTCACATGGCCGGATTGTGGAACAAGTTCCATTCTTAAGCGGCCTCTGCGCATTGCTGGGCGCAGCAGCTGCAGGAAGTAAACCAGCCTGGAGTTTGATCGAATGAGAGGAGTGGATCAGGCCGCGGGTGGGGGGCGATTCTGAATGGAGGAGAGAACGGGAACCTTCACAGTCGGGATAAGGAGGCTGCCCGGCGCAGCAAAGCGAAACGTGTTGTAAGGAAGCTCCGCGGCAAGCGTGGGAGTCGACGCCACGACCGGATGAAGTGGGGCGTGCGCATGTGCGCCTAAATCATCCTCGCGCTGGAAACAGCGTGTCTCCGCAGGATTCTGCGCCATCGCCATGTCGTCATACATCGTGATGACAACAAACATCATGACGAGGACTAACCCCAGGGCGACGAATTGCGCCGAGCGTCCCCGGCCCTCGCGCAGGGCAGGGTGGTGCACCCACAGCCAGCACATCAGCGTGGCCAGCACCACCCATTCGAGATTGAGGACCAACTCCATGAGCAATCACCCTTGTACTTCAGCAGCATCCCTGAGTAATAATCGCCGGATGCTTTTCCGCTCGGGACCAAGCTGCGACGACTAGAACCGGACCATGATCGCGATGGTGCTGACTGTCTGGTTGGTACGCAGGTCGGGCCACCAGATCGAATTGAGACCTGCGGGTGTACCTGCGGCTGAGCCTGCGCCGCAGGCGAGCTCCGCGTTGTACAAGCCCTGGGTGCCGTAGCCGAAACCCGAAGCACTGCCGCTGGCACAGGCGTATTGCGCCGGCGCGCCGTTATTCCCTCCTGGCGGGGTGATGCCGCCGCGTCCAGTCCAGTAGGGCGTATCCGAGTAGCGATAACCCTCTTCCAGGCGGAAGGTGATGAACTGGCTGGGCATGTAGTCGAAGGTGATCGTACCGTCGTGCATCTGGGCGCGATCGCCGGCATTCTCTGTGTAGTACGGAGTGCCGGTAATAGCCGTGGCGCCGTTGATTGGCGGCAGCAGGGTAAGGTAGCGGCCGGGATTGTTCATTTGACCACCACCAAGGGTAACTGCAAAAAGATCGTGCTTAAACCAGTAGCGGTTGTACATCATCCAGCCGATAAAGGCCTGCTTCGGCCGGCCATTTTTCGAGTTGCCGTGGCAGTTTACGCCGCCGTTGTAAGAACTGGTCGTGCCTTTTTCCGGCGACAACCCGTGGGGGTCCAGCTTGCCATCGGGCGTGGCGAACGAGGCTGGACCGCCGCCGTATTCGCACCCCGCATCGCCGGTGATCGTAAACGCGATCTTGTCCAGAACTTTCGTGGGCTGGTCATACACCTTGACTTGAGCGCTATAGTCGGCGTGGATGCGCGAGCGGCCGAGATTTGTCGAGTCGTCTTCACCCAGACCGTAGTTATTCCATACGAAGTCCAGGTACGGCTTGGGACGCCAGAGAATCTGTCCGCCAAGGCCAGGCTTGCTGCCATAGCGTGCGTACGATTGCCAACCATTGATAATCCATGGCTCGATCTTCAGCTTGGATGTAGGGAAATACTGTATGCGCAAGCCGTTGAAGAACCACGGCGTATTCGAGGAAACGAAGGAAGGCTGATACGTCCAATTGTCGAAGTTGTAATAGCTGAAGAGACCGATATAGGAAACGAAGATACCGGCATCGACGTTCAGCCCGTGAGCCACATCCCAGTGATAGCCGCCCCACGCTTCGGAGACATATTTGTATGCGCCCCCCAGATCCCACTGACCGCGGTTGGGACTGCCGTCGTTCCTCACGGTCGTCGTGGCGAACAAACCGTCCATCGTTAGAATACGTCCGCGCACATTGTCAATATGAATGTCGCCGCCAATGCTGATCTGTTCCAGTTGCCACTCATCCGAGCGGAATGTTTCTGTAGATCCGCCCAGGCTGTCGTCATCTGGATGGTTGTAATCGAGCGTGTAATTTGCGTCAGCTCTGAACTCCGGCGTGAAGTACTTGGTGGCCATGGGGCTGTCTGTCTGGTGTCCATTGCTGTTCAGCCAGGTCCAGTCTCCCGGGAACGGTTCGCCCTTGGTGGTCCTTTGAGCGCTAATCTCCGGCGCCGCCGGCGCGGTGGGGGCAGCCGGTGTCGCGGCCTGTAAAGATGACGACGTGCCGGCCGCGGGCGTCACCGAACTCAGTACCGCGCTACCGTTTCCAGCGATCAGCTCTTTTTCGGCCGCAGTCAGCCGGGCAGCATCGCTGCTGCCTTCAGTAATGGCCGCGCGCTGATCTTTGACTTCTTTTTCCAATTGGTCAATGCGGGCTTTCAGGACTTCGATCTCCTGTTCGAGAGGCGATGGGGCCGCAGGTGTGGCCGCGGTTGAGTGGCTGGTGGTATCAGGAGCGGCGGCGCCTGGCGGATTTGATGCCGCCAGCAAAGCCGGCTGAGGCGCGCTTGCCGGGTTGGCCTGTGCCGATCCGATACAAGCGGTTGCGGCGGCGATTGCCGCCAGCGTCATGGCTTTCCAAAGAACCCTTCTCATATTCACCTCTCGCTTTGTGCAGAGAATTAAGAATTCGTTTTGTGATTTGTCAGGCTGGCCGAATTCGCTCCGGTATCGACGATCCCTGTTTGCGGGATACTCGCGCGGCGCGCAATTGGATCAGAAAGAAGGACAGACAGCGCAAAGTTGCCGCGAGAAAGAGTAACTCGATTGAGATCGTTTGAAGTCGTCTTCACGTTCCTATTGCATGACAGTGGTCATAAGCGAGACATAAAGCAGTCGTAGTTTGTTTATTAAGAGACGAGCGTTTTTGAGAGGTCTGCCGGGTAAAAAGATTAAAATTCGGACACAACCCCGCGCGCGCCGCGCGTGCCTCCAATCTCGCGTGCTTCGGAAATCAAAAGTGTTGAGGCTGCTACCAACGGTTAAGGTTGCACCGGACGCAACTCACCCTAGCGCACCCGACGCGTTGCGACAGGTGCGTTTCATGCATGGATTCACAATAGAGCTAGGTTTAACGGTTCCGTATAAGGAAGGCATGAATGACTTCTAAAGGTTGTCTAGTGATCCAGGAATTCCATTCGATACGTAGAAAGATGAGCCGGCTCAGCAAATTCGGACAGGGGTTTAAGTGGAGGTTCTGTTCTTTGGCAGCCTAAGATGGCTGAGAAGAGGAGAATCGATGAGCGGACGTCCACGCAGGAACCATTCGGCGGCGTTCAAGGCCAGGGTGGCTTTGGCGGCGATGGGTCCGCTGACATTTCTTGTCAGGTCCGTTTCGATCGTTCCAGAAGGTATAGGTTTGTGAACGGCCGGATTGGCGAGATCCGGCCATTCATTTTGTTGGGTTTAGGCAGCGGGTTTTTGGCACCCATTTTGAACGGCCTGTTCAGACGCCGTTTCTGAGTGGACGATCTTGTGAACGGTGGCGCGGCTGATTCGGTGGGCTCTGGCGATCTGGCCCAGGCTGTGTCCGCTTTGGCGATCCCGATGGATCGCCTCACGGTCCAGAACGAGTGCGGGGCGACCGATGGATCGGCCTTCCAGCTTGGCGCGCCGCATGCCGGCGCGCACCCGCTCGATGATCAGGTTGCGTTCGAGTTCAGCAATCGCTCCGATGATGACGACGATGGCGCGGCCCAACGGGCCGCCGGTATCGATCTGCTCGCGGAAGCTGACGTACTCGATGTTGAGCCGGTTCAGCTCGTCGAGCACTTCTAAAAAGTGTTTGACCGATCGGGCGAGCCGGTCCGAGGCCCAGACCAAGACCACATCGAAGCGTCCGCGGCGAGCGTCGGCCATCATCTGATCGAGGCCAGGGCGGCGGGCCTTCGCTCCGCTGATCCGGTCCACATACTCCTGCACGATCTCATAGCCGCGCTGGGCGGCCATCTGGCGCAGGTCAAGAGATTGGGTCT
>Ga0326728_10006096_pt1 | contig 32971 bp, 32 predicted proteins | sample MB3enrmetagenome_FD_207602 | JGI IMG/M metagenome (GOLD analysis project Ga0326728, IMG submission 207602) | Lab enriched peat soil microbial communities from McLean, Ithaca, NY, United States - MB31MN | ecosystem: Environmental > Terrestrial > Soil > Wetlands > Peat | place: USA: New York... | reverse complement strand
AACCCACATCCCGCTCAAAAGCCTCTGCGTGCCCTTTGGCAAGCCGCTGATAAATTTCATTGGCCCGTTGCGTCACCTGTAAAGCTTCCTGTGGCCTAGCTGCTTCATAGTATCGGTTGCCCAGGTTTATCAAGTTCCTGGCCAAGTCGGCCTCGAAGGCGTCGGGGTACCGCTGGGCCAATGGTTCACATATCGCTAACGCACGCTCCAAAGTCTCCAGCGCTTCCTTCTGCCTACCCACTGCGCTATATAAGGCACCAAGGTTGTTGAGGCAAGTGGCCATGACGGGCGCAAAGGCGTCGGGCCGTTGGTGCGTCAGCCGCTTTAGAATCAATTCCGCACGCTCCGTCGCGACCACCGCCTGGCTCTTCTGCCCAAGGGCGCTAAAATAGCTGCCTACGTTGATCAGGCTTTGCGCCAAGTTCGGCGCGAAAACATCGACGTTCAACTTCTGCAGCCGGTGATAAATCTTGCTTGCAAGCATAGCTGACTGCAGTGCCTCCTCGCTCCTCCCCACCTTGTTGTAAAATGTGCTTAAATTCATCATGCTCATAGCCAGGGCTTGCGCGAAGAGGAACGAACTCCATGGACTTCGCTTCGATAGCCGAATGTAGATCTCACCCGCCCTTGTGCCCGCCGCCAGCGCATCCTCCCTCCTCCCCACATTGCTAAACCGAATGCCCAGGTTTGACAGGCCCACCGCCAAGCTAGGCTCAAACACCTCCGGGTTCTTCTTCGCTAGCCGCTCGTAAATGTCCACTCCCTGAATCACGGCAGCAAGCGCAGCATCCCGTCTGCCTAGCTCGCCATAGAAAGTGCCCATGTTAATCAGACTTAAAGCCAGGTGCGGCTCGAAGGTGGCGGGGTCCCGCTTTGCCAATCGCGCGAATATCCGATTGGCCCCTTCCGCCGCCGCGAGTGCGTCCTCGTGCCTGCCTAGGGCACTGTACCGGCTTCCTAGTTTGTTCAGAAGTATACCCCTCATCGGCTCTGTATTTTCCCCAGTGGGCAAGGACTTGACCAGATAGTTCCCGATTTCTGCCGCAACCTGCCCCAAGGCTACGCTCTGAATGGGAATGAGTGCTTCAACAACGATCATCAACTTCGGCTCAGGGCGCTCGGTGAGCACCGAGAGGAGCCACGATTCAATGATTCGATATGTCGGCAATTCGTACAAATCAACAACGGCGCGCAACCATCTGGCCCAAACCACCAGAGGCGGCGCACATTTTATTGTCTCTGCTACTAGGTAGACTGGGAGTCCCCCTCGCGCGCTAAAGACCTTAACTGCGAGGGCTTCCGCCAGCAAATCAGGTTCAAGAGGAACGATTCTTGAATCGAGGGCATTCGGGGTCTCTCCCAGGTGGGCAGCAACATCCGTGCTCACCTCTCCCGGCTGAGCGTTCGGAAATCCTAGATGGTGCGCATCCTTCCCTAGCAGGTTGAGCCACCTCTCGTCATCTTTTGCAATCGACCCGGTGAAGGTCAGGAAGGCGATGCCGCGCTCCACTAATGCCGCGCGCGTCGTACCAGCGCCAAGGAGCCTAGACCGAGCGCAGGGATGCTCACGTATTCGTCGCGCACTTGCGCCAAGAACCTAATGATAATTTTCCGGGCTGCCTCTTTGCCTCCCTCTGGAAGATAAAACTGGGTGTCCGTTAGAAACGCTTCGGTCAGTGGCTCCAGTCCGAGATTCTCCTGGTCGCTGAGCCCCTTCAGGTAGAGGTATAGAACCTTGATGACATCCGGGGATTCCAGCCACTGCCGGAGGGTTGTGGAAAGGTCAACGTATTGCGGAAATGCCTCCGCGGTTTTCGCGATGGCGTTATCAATTGGGCCGCCAGGCTTCTTGGCCACCCACTTGACCAGGTCAGTTGCCAGATTGCCCAAGACGCCTATAGTGATTGGGTCCATGCCGGAATTTCTTGTGGTGGGAAGATATTAACATATAGACGGGGAACCCCATCGTCACTTGGACGTGTAGTCGCCATACTGCGCTCCAAGGCGCTTCGCGCATTTTCATCGCCATGGATATACTTCGGATTGGTTGACAGCTTGGTTGGCGTGTGCGAGAATTCTGCCTTTTAGAGTGGGACGCAAAGGCTTATCTATCACCTGAGGCCAATGACCGACGAAAAACAGGGGCCGCCCCAGGCGGCCGAAGGGGCTGGGACTGAAAAGCCTGCTGCGCAGGGCGGCGGCGCGAGTGCTGAAATCAAGCCCGAGGCCGCTCGGCCGGCTAAGCCCTCTGCCTTGCCGCCTAAGCCTCCCGCGCCGGTGGTGGCAGGTGGTGAAGCGCCAGGCGCCGCCCCCAAACCGCCGGTTGCAGCGCCCGCCAAACCCGCGGCCGCGGCTCCGGCCAAACCACCGGCGGCAGCCGCCAAAGCTCCCGTCAAGCCCGATCCCTGGACGAATCCGCTTCTCGATTTGCTGCACAAGAAATTTCCCGGCGCGATCAGTGAAGCTGTGATTTTTCGCAACATGCCGTCATTGAATGTCGCGAAAGAGCACTTGGTGGCGATGTGCCAATTCCTGAAAAGCGCGGAAGGCGGCGGGTACACACTACTGACCGACGAGACGGCAGTCGATTATCCCAAGCGCGAAAAGCGCTTCGACATCATTTACCATCTTTACTCTTTCGAGAAAAACAACCGGTTGCGGCTGCGCCTACAAGTTGGCGGGGGCGAGAAAGTTCCGTCGGTCACGTGCGTGTGGCGCACGGCGAACTGGCTGGAACGCGAAATCTACGACATGTTCGGCGTAGTGTACGAGGGCCATCCGGATTTGAAACGGATCCTCATGCCGGATGGATGGGTGGGGCACCCGCTGCGCAAGGATTATGACATCCTCAAGCAGGACGAAGATTGGGTGAAAAACAACCTGGGGATCAAGAGCGCACAGTAAAGCAGTGACCAGTGCCAAGTGACGAGCAATCGAAAGAGCATTGACCTATGAGCGAATACGCACATCAGCGGTTCGAGGACGGAGAGTAACGAATGCCGGACGCCACTTTCCTCGACGCCAATGAGCTGGTCATCAACATGGGGCCGCAGCATCCCGCCACGCACGGAGTGCTGCGCATCAAGCTGAAGCTCGACGGCGAGCGGGTGATCGGCACCGAGTGCATCATCGGCTACCTGCATCGCGGGGTCGAAAAGATCGCCGAGAACCGCACCTACGCGCAATTCGCTCCCTACGTCGACCGCATGGATTATTGTGCCGCCGTGACCAACGGCATGGGATACGTGGAAGCGGTGGAAAAGCTGCTGGGCGTGGAGATTCCTCCTCGGGCGCAATACACGCGGATGATCCTGGCGGAATTGCAGCGCATTGCCAGCCACCTGCTCTGGCTCGGCACACACGCGCTCGACATCGGCGCCATGACCCCGGTTTTCTATACGTTCCGCGAGCGTGAGGAAGTCCTGAAGATCTTTGAGAAGTATTGCGGCGCCCGCCTCACCACGCACGCCTTCCGCATCGGAGGACTTCAATACGACCTCTACGACGGGTTCGAGAGGGAAACGGTGAAGTTCTGCGATTACTTCCTGCCCAAGATTGATGAGTACGAACAACTGCTCACCAAGAACCGCATCTGGCTGAAGCGCACGCGGGAGGTGGGGGTGATCTCGGGAGAAGACGCCATCGCTTACGGAGTTACGGGGCCGGTGCTGCGCGGCTCGGGCGTGAAGTGGGACATTCGCAAGGCTCAGCCCTATGAGGCCTACGACAAGGTGGAGTTTGATGTTCCCATCGGCGAGTTTGGCGACACCTACGACCGGTACACCGTGCGCATGCAGGAGATGCGCCAGTCCGTGCGCATCATCCGGCAATGCGTGGAACGCCTGGGACCGGGGCCGATTTTTGGAAAAGTCGGGAAAGTCATCAAGCCGCCCGCCGGTGAGGTTTACCATTCCATCGAGGCGCCCAAAGGCGAGCTCGGCTATTACGTGGTCAGCGACGGGACGGTGAATCCTTATCGCGTGCGGGTGCGGCCGCCGTCACTCATCAACTTGCAGGCTTTCGATAAAATGGCCCAAGGCCATTTGGTGGCTGATATCGTGGCCATTGTCGGTACGCTCGACATTGTGCTCGGCGAAGTCGACCGGTAAGGAAAGGGTAAGGGATAAAGGATAAAGGGTAAAGGGTAAATGGTACTACACCGCCTTAGGTTTCAGCCTTTCTTTACCCTTTAAACTTCGGAAACATGCTAGAAAGCACACAGAACTTCCTCGTTGCCAACCCGCTGCTGCTCGCCTTCATCAAGATCCTCATCATCTTTACGGTTCTCTCCTTAATTGTTGCCTATTTGGTGTACATGGAGCGCAAGGTTTTGGCGTTCATGCAGGCGCGCCTGGGCCCCATGCGCGTGGGCCCCTGGGGGTTGCTCCAGCCGGTTGCCGACGGATTGAAACTGTTGCTGAAGGAAGACATTATCCCCGCCGGGGCGGACGAATGGCTGTTCCTGCTGTCGCCCGCCATCAGCATCACCGCGGCCTTTACGGTTTTTGCCGCGATTCCCTTCGCCGGAAACTTTTACGTAACCGACATCAATATTGGGCTGCTGTTTATTCTCGCGGTTTCGTCACTGGGCATCTATGGAATCATTCTGGGCGGCTGGTCGTCAAACAGCCACTACCCTCTGCTCGGCGCGCTGCGTTCCTCCGCGCAACTGGTGAGTTACGAAGTCGCCGCGAGCATGGCTTTGGTGGGCGTCCTGCTGATTTCCAACTCCCTCAGCATGGTTGAAATTGTGAAGCGGCAACTCGATATGGGGATTTGGAATGTATTTCTACAGCCGGTGGCCTTTTTGATCTACCTCATTGCGGCCGTGGCTGAAACCAATCGCAATCCTTTTGACTTGCCCGAGGCCGAATCGGAACTGACCGCCGGGTTCCATACCGAATACAGCGGTTTCCGTTTCGCGCTTTACTTCATGGCCGAGTACACCAACATGGTGGTGGTGTCGTGCATCGCCGTGACGCTTTTCCTGGGCGGGTGGCTGCGTCCCTTCGCGAGCTTCGCCGCCCTGGATTTCCTCAAATACGCGCCCATTCTGGCTTTCCTCGGTACGGCAGCGTTTGTGCTGTGGCTGGGGCTGAAGAGTTCGGTGCCGCTGGAGCGCTACTTCTTTATAGGCTTGGCGGCAAGTTGCGTGGTGCTGGCGATCCTGGTGGCTTACCCGCCGGTGCTGAATGCCATTCAGGGAATTTTCTGGTTTGGCGCAAAAATTCTGGGATTCCTTTATGCCTTCATCTGGTATCGTGCGACTTTCCCGCGTTATCGCTATGACCAGTTAATGAACGTGGGTTGGCGTTGGATGATTCCCCTGGCCATCGTCAACTTGATCGTGACCGCGGTGGCCCGGTATCTTTGGATGTCACATCACGCCGCGACCCCCCTGGCGTGGCTGGGTAGGTGAGGATGGACTGGAAGGATTTTCTGCGGCGGATATTTTTCGTTGACCTGATCAAAGGTCTGCGGCTGACGTTTTCCTATCAGCGTCCGGAGGCGACTTATACGGAGCAGTATCCCCTCGAGCGCCCACCCGTGGCGGAGCGTTATCGCGGCGCGCCGCGTCTGAACAATCATCCCCAGTCGGGGGAGACGCTGTGCATCGCCTGCAACCTGTGCTCCATCGCCTGTCCGGAGAACTTGATCGTGGTGGGGTGGGCGCGCACGGAGGATCGCAAGAAGCGGCTGACGACCTTCACCTATGATCTGTCGCGCTGCATGTTCTGCGGCCTGTGCGAGGACGCGTGTCCGGTCGACGCGCTGGAACTGACGCAGGACTTCGAGATCGCCCAGTACTCGCGGGAAGGCATGATTTGGGACCGGCAGGCGCTGGAGGAAGGCCCCAAGCCCGTGCGCTATACGCGGTAAGGCTGGAGTTGAAGCCGCAGGTTTTTCTATGCTGGAGCTCATTACCTTTGCAATTCTCGCGGCGGTAACGCTGGGTTCGGCAATCCTGGTGATTACCCGCCACAATGCCATTCATAGCGTAATTTGGCTGGTCGTGACGCTCTTTGGGGTCGCGGGGATATACCTGTTGCAGCATGCGGAGTTCCTCTTTGCCGTGCAGATCATCCTCTACGTCGGCGGCATCATGGTGCTGTTTCTCTTTGTCGTCATGCTCGTCAACATTGACGTGGCCATAAAGCAGGCGCGCTTTGCGCGGCAGTGGCAAGTGGGGTTGTTGACCGCGGCGATCGTGCTCGCTGAGGTGGGCTATGCGCTTTACAACCGCGGCCACGGCCTCAATTTACCGGCGCGTCCCATGGTTGCCGCTCCCGCCGGGAACACCCAGGCGGTGGGAATGACTCTTTACCAGAATTATATGTTACCCGTAGAGATAGCCTCTATTCTATTACTGGTGGCCATGCTCGGGGCAGTGATCATGGCCAAGCGGAAGCTGGAATGATTCCCGCGGAGTATTACATTTTTCTCGGGAGCGGCTTGTTCACCATCGGGGTCATTGGTGTGCTCACCCGGCGCAACATTTTGATCATCCTGATGTCGATTGAGCTGATTCTCAATGCCGTCAATATCAACCTGATCGCCTTGTCGCAATACTTTCGGTCGGTGGATGGCCAAGTCTTCGCGATCTTTGTCATTACGGACGCGGCGGCGGAGGCAGCCGTGGGCCTCGGCTTGATCATCGCGTTCTTCCGCAATAAGGAAACCGTCAATGCGGATCAGATTGATCTGCTGAAGTGGTGAGAACAAGGGTAAAGGATAAAGGTTGAAGGCTGAAGGCTGACCATGCTCGACAACATTTGGCTGATTCCGCTGCTCCCCGTCCTGGGAGCCGTCTTGCAGCTTCTTTTCGGCCGCCGACTCTCCAACAAGGCCGTCTCCGCGATTTCCGTGGGGCTGCCGGGCCTGTCGTTCCTCTGGGCCCTGGGTTGTTACATTCAATTCCTGAGCCTGCCGGAATCTTACCACCACGTATTCCTGAAGCCTTTGTACACATGGCTGCCCCTGGGGGCATTCCACCTGTCGGACGGGTCCCTCGGGAACCTCAACATCAATGTCGGAATGCAGCTCGACCCGCTCTCCTGCGTGATGATGCTGGTGGTGACCGGTGTCGGTTTCCTCATCCACGTTTATTCCATTGGTTACATGGCGCACGAAGGCGGGTATTACCGTTTCTTCGGCTACCTCAACCTGTTCATGTTCTCCATGCTGGTCCTGGTACTGGCAGACAACTATCTGATGATGTTTGTTGGCTGGGAGGGCGTGGGTCTCTGTTCTTATTTGCTGATCGGATTCTACTTCCTGCGCAAGTCGGCCGCGGATGCCGGAAAAAAGGCTTTCATCGTCAATCGCATCGGCGACGCAGGATTCCTACTGGGCGTGATGCTCATGGCGGTGACTTTCGGGACGCTGGCCTTTCAGCCCATCACCGAAGCCGCCCGCAGCGGCCGCTTCCCGGTGGGAGATGGAGTGATTACCGCCATCTGTATTTTACTTTTCATCGGCGCCACGGGGAAGTCCGCGCAGATTCCCCTGTATGTGTGGTTGCCGGACGCGATGGAAGGCCCCACTCCGGTCAGCGCCCTGATTCACGCCGCCACCATGGTGACCGCGGGTGTTTACATGGTGGCGCGTTCGAATGCTCTCTATGTTCTCGCGCCGACTGCCCTGGGGCTGGTGGCGGCGATCGGCACAGCGACGGCGATTTGGGCAGCATCGATCGGCCTGGTACAGAATGACATCAAGCGCGTGCTGGCCTACTCGACGGTCAGCCAGTTAGGGTACATGTTCCTGGCTTGCGGCGTTGGCGCCTTCGGCGCCGGTATTTTCCATCTGATGACCCATGCCTTCTTCAAAGCCCTGCTTTTCCTTGGCTCCGGCAGTGTCATCCACGCCCTGAGCGGAGAACAGGACATGCGCAAGATGGGCGCTCTTTGGCGGAAGATTCCGATCACCGCCAAGACCATGCTTGTTGCCACGCTGGCCATCAGCGGCGCACCGCTGCTTTCCGGCTTTTTCAGTAAGGATGAGATTCTCTGGCAGTCCTTCTCCAGCCCTTACGGAAACAAGCTGCTCTGGGGCGTGGGCCTGGTAACCGCGGGCATGACCGCCTTTTACATGTTCCGGCTTTTTTTTCTGACTTTTGCAGGAAGCTCGCGGGTGCCGCACGAGGTGGAGCACCATATCCACGAGTCTCCGCCTTCCATGACCGTGCCGCTCGTTTGCTTGGCAGTGGGTGCGGCCGGCGCCGGATTCGTGGGCTGGCCGGAAGTACTGGGTGGCTCCAATGCTTTCGGGAAATTCCTCGATCCGGTGTTCCAGAATCCCGCCCTCCGCCCGGCACTCGAGCACACATGGAGCCTGGAGTTCGGCCTGATGCTGCTCTCGGTGCTAGTAGCTTTTGCGGGGTTCTTCGTAGCGTACCGCTGGTACGTGAAACAACCGGGAATCGCGGAGCGCGTGGCGGCCGCGGCGAGCGGCGGGTACAGTCTCCTACTTCACAAGTATTATATTGACGAAATCTATGACGCCCTATTCGTCGACCGGGTCAAAGACCTGGGCAGTGGTCTGGCGGCGTTTGACCTGGATGTGGTCGATGGTGGCGTTAATGGCGTGGGCTGGTTCACCCGCATGTCGGGGGAGCTCTCGCGGCTGTGGGACATCTGGGTGATCGACGGCCTGGTCAATGTCACGGCCTTTACCGTGAAACTGCTGAGTTATCCGGCAAAGTTGTTGCAGACCGGCCTGGTGCAGAATTATGCGTGGTTTATTACTCTGGGCGTTTTGATCTTTATGGCTTACTACCTGGTGCATTTCTGAGGAACGCCGGCAAGGGAGTTTTTGCCTTGAACTGCTTTTCCGAGGTCAACGATGCCGTTCTTTCATGACCATATTCTGAGCATCATCCTCTTTATCCCGGTGGCGGGGATGATTCCACTGTTCTTCATCCCGGGTGAGAACAAGCAGGCCATTCGGTGGTGGGGCAACGTCGTGATGTTGGTGGATTTCCTCGCCTCGCTGCCTTTGGTCTTCTGGTTTTCGAGTGAGACTCCGGAGCAGCAGTTCAAATTCATCGAACAGCACCCGTGGATTCCCTCCATCGGCGCGCAGTACCACCTGGGCATCGACGGCATCAGCTTCCTGCTCATCATGCTGACCACGGTGCTGGGTTTCCTCGCCGTGCTCTCTTCCTGGACTTCGATCCAGGAGCGCGTGAAGGAATACTACGCCATGTTCCTGCTGCTCCAGGCGGGCATGCTGGGCGTTTTCATGTCGCTGGATTTCTTCCTCTTTTATGTGTTCTGGGAAGTGATGCTGGTTCCGATGTATTTCATCATCGGGGTCTGGGGCGGTCCCCGCAAGCTTTATGCCGCCATCAAGTTCTTCCTCTTTACGTTGGCGGGGTCGGTGCTGATGCTGCTCGGCATCCTGACGCTTTACTTCCGCTACCACACCGACACGGGAGTGTATACCTTCAACCTTCTTGACCTGATGAGTCACAGCAACGTCTGGCCGCTCAATATTCAGCATTGGGTCTTCTGGGCTTTCATGATCGGTTTCGCCATCAAGGTGCCGATGTTTCCGTTCCACACCTGGTTGCCGGACGCCCACGTGGAGGCGCCCACGGCGGGCTCGGTGATCCTGGCGGGCGTTTTGCTGAAAATGGGCACATATGGTTTCATCCGCTTCTCGTTGCCCCTGCTGCCACAGGCGAGTTCCGACCCCACGGTTGTGAAGATTATGGTGTGGCTCTCCCTGGTCGCCATCATTTATGGGGCGCTGGTCTCGCTGATGCAGCGCGATATGAAGAAGCTGATTGCATATTCGTCGGTCAGCCACCTGGGCTTTTGCACATTGGGAATTTTCGCCCTCAATCCCCACGGCTTGCAGGGAAGCGTTGTCCAGCAGATCAACCATGGAATTTCCACCGGCGCGCTCTTCTTGATTGTCGGCCTGATTTATGAGCGCCGCCACACACGGGAGATCAAGGAATTGGGTGGGCTTTCCAACGTGATGCCCGTGTACGCGACGCTTTTCATGATCGTTATGCTTTCCTCGATTGGCTTGCCGCTCCTCAACGGCTTCATCGGCGAGTTCACGATTTTGCAAGGAGCATACGAGGTCAACTGGCATTGGGCGGCCTGGGCCGTCTCGGGGATCGTTCTGGGCGCTGCTTACATGCTCTGGCTCTACCAACGCACCATGTTCGGGCCCTGCGAGAATCCCAAGAACCAGATCCTGAAGGACCTGAGCTTCCGCGAGATCATGACGCTGGTTCCCTTGGTGATCTGGGCTTTCTGGATCGGCCTTTACCCCAAGCCCTACTTCGAGGTCTTGGATAAGCCGGTCAATGCGATTGTTGAACGGGTCAATCCCAACTTTTTCAAGGCAGCGCAATCGGCGCATAGGATTACGACAACACCTCAAACGGCGCAGGCCAAGCTCGCGGCCCCCCCGGTTGCGGCGGGAGCAAGCCACTAATGTGGAACGCCTTCTTCCAACCGACGGATTACCTGGCGATTAAGCCGGAAATTCTCCTGACCATGTTTGGCCTGGCCATCCTCCTGTTCGACTTCCTTCTGGAGAAGAGCGACAAGTATTTAAACGCCGTGCTCGCGCTAATTGGATTGGGTTTCGCGGGTTTGCAACTGGGGATGTTCTGGCGGCACCTGCTGGTTCGCCAGACTTCCTATTTGGGTTTTGGCGGGACCTTTACGCTCGATACCTTTGCCGTGCTTGCCAAGCTGGTCATCGTGGTGGCGACGGCCATCGTGGTGCTCATTTCCGTGAAGTATCTGGAAATTGAGGGTGCCCACCTCGGTGAGTATTACGCCCTCCTGCTCTTTTCCGCGGTTGGGATGATGTTCCTGGCATCGGGTTCCGACCTGATCGTTCTTTTTATCGCCTTGGAACTCATGGCCCTTTGTGAGTACGTGCTCGCGGGATTCCTGCGGGGGAGCCTGCGATCTAACGAAGCGGCGGTGAAGTTCTTTCTGCTGGGGGCCTTCTCCTCCGGGCTGCTTCTCTACGGGATGTCGCTGCTCTATGGAATCGGCGGCTCGACAAAACTCATGGTCATCGCCCAGCGCCTTACGGAGCGTCCCTCACCCGATCCGCTTGCCTGGGTTGCCTTGATCACGTTGCTGGCGGGCATCTATTTCAAGATTGCCGCCGTGCCTTTCCATCAGTGGACGCCCGACGTGTATGAAGGCGCCCCGACTTCGATCACCGCCTTCATCTCGGTTGCTCCCAAAGTCGCCTCGTTCGCATTTTTCATCCGCATCCTGATTATGGGACTGTGGCCGATGCGGGCGGAGTGGCAGGTGTTGACGATCGGCGTCTCGATCGCCACGATGACGTTGGGCAATCTCGCGGCCATTACCCAAACCAATATCAAGCGCTTCTTCGGCTACTCGACGATCTCCCACGTCGGATATCTGCTCCTGGGGCTCGTCGCTACCGCCGACGGAAACCGTGAAGGGCTGACGGCCATCGTGATTTATCTGGTGGCTTACGCATTTATGAATCTCGGGGCATTTGCCGTGATCATCTTGATGCGGCGGAAGAACCTGATCGGCGACGAGATCGATGACCTCTCGGGCTTGATGGCGCGCGCCCCGGGGTTAGCCATCCTGATGCTCATCTTCCTGCTCTCGCTGGCGGGCATACCTCCCCTGGCGGGCTTCATCGGGAAATATTTCATTTTTCTTTCCTTGATCGAGACGGGGCATTATTATTTGGCGGTGCTCGCCGTCGCCTACTCGGTCGTGGCGCTGTATTACTACTTCCGTATCGTGGTCGCGATGTTCATGAAGAAGGAACTGGAATCGGTTCCCCTGGCGACGGGCCCCGGCCTGACCGTGGCGCTCGGCGTCACTCTTGCCATGACGTTGTGGATCGGAGTTTATCCCGAGCCGTTCATTATCATGGCGCGCGAAGCCGTGCGGCCCTTCTTTTCGTGATCGGGTGGGATCGTGCCTAAGACTCCGACCAAGCCGATGAGTCTCTGGGCGCAAGTGGGGTTTTACACCGGCCTGGGTTTTATCCTGCCCGCCAGTGTGGTGGGTGGATTTGGGTTGGGATGGTGGTTGGATCGATGGCTGCACACCTCACCGGTATTTTCGCTCCTGATGGGCGTGCTGGGCGCCGTGGCGGGCGTCGCGGAGATTCTGAGGATTCTGACTCGCGCGGAGAAACGTGACGACAGAAACCAGTCAAGCGATGGATCTGGCCCGAGCTGAGGCGCGCCTGCCGCGCTGGATGGCCGGGTGTGCAATTGTGGCTGCCGCGTTGATTCTCGCCTCCGGCCACCTACGCCTGGCCCTGGGCTTTGCCTTGGGAGCCTTTCTAGCCGTGCTTGGCTACTATTGGCTCCACGAGGTGATTGCCACGCTGATGTCCGCGGGCCAGGTTAAAATTCCCCGGCGCGTCATCGCCAAGTTCGTGGTTCGGTATCCTTTGATGTTTGGTATCGTTTTTTTGTTTTACAAGACCGGTTGGCTGCCCATGGTGGCAATTCTGGGCGGGCTGTTCGTTCCGGCCGCGGGGGTGATGATCGAAGGCGCAATCCAGGCTGCGCAATCCTATCGGCAAACCTGAGGTGAGGGCGGATGGGCAGACCCATCCGACGGGCTTTTAACCATGGAACATAAAATCTGGTTCACGGTGCTCCTGAACAAACTGCTGGCGTGGGTGGTAACTCCACTCTTGACCGCCCTGCACTTCGCGCCCGCCGACCCTGCCTATCCCATCCCGGATTACCTGGCGATGCAGGTGTTTGTTATCCTTCTCATTGTGATTGTAGCCCTGATTTTGCGCAGGAAACTCTCCGTGGAGAACCCTGGGAATTTGCAGCAGATCGTGGAGGAAATTGTCGGCTTCACCCGCTCGACGGCGGAAGAAATCATCGGGCATGGGGCCGGGCGGTATACGGCGATGTTGGGGACGCTTCTCATTTTCGTGACCTTGTGCAATATTCTGAGTTTGTTTCCCACTCTTGCCGTGCCCAATTCGGCATTAGGGATTGAAGTGAGCCCTACAGGCTTGATTCAAACCACCCTCGGCTGTGCGGTGGTGGCTTTCCTTTATTACAACTACCAGGGCGTTCGCCAGCATGGAGTGATCGGCTATCTTCGGCATTTCTGCGGACCGCTGATGGCCATCGCCATCATCATGTTCCCCATTGAAGTCATCGGGAACCTGGGCCGCTTGCTTTCACTCAGCGTTCGTCTTTACGCGAACATGCTGGTGGGCGGGATACTGGAGCAGGTGTTTGGAGCAATGGTTCCGATCCTCCTCCCCGTGATATTCATGGGGCTGCACCTCTTTGTTTCCTTGCTCCAGGCGTACATCTTTATGCTGTTGCCGGCAGTCTACGTCAGCATGGCTGTGGCGGAGGAGCACTAATTTTAGGTAGCAATCGCCAGTGTGAGCCCCGCCTGCACGAGGGATGGGGGGCACCACCTCCTGGCGATATCTTAATCAGGGGCTGAACCCGTGAATGCGGGAAACGCCTTCAAGGAGGATTAAAGTGAAACATTATGTGACGATCTTGCTGTTGAGTCTTGTGGGTGTGCTTCTGGCGGCACCGCTCTACGCCGACACCACCCCGGGTGGGGGCGGGGCAGAGGACATAAAATGGGTGATCATCACGGCGGGCTTTGCCATGGCCATCGCCTCGGCGGTTTGCGGCTATGCCCAAGCCAAGGCAACGGCGTCAGCCTGCGAAGGGTTGGCGCGTAATCCCGGCGCTCGCCCGGCCATCCAGTTTGTGTTGATCTTGGCCTTGATTCTGATCGAGTCGGAGGCGCTCTATACCCTCGCCATTATCTTCCTCAAGGTCAAGTCGGGCTAACAAGTTCCATCTGCGCCAGATCGGCAAGGGGGAGGCATCCGCCTCCCCTTTGTATTTGAGGGTAGCTTCGGCAAGATGACCTGCGGTGGGGGCTAGGATGAAGCCCCAGGCGACGGATCGTTGGCGAGGCGACAATGAGAGCAGCCGTTCTCGAGAAACCTAACAGTCCCCTTGTTATCGAAGAACGCGAAGTTCCCCAGCCGGGTCACGGCCAAATCCTTATCAAAGTGAAGGCGTGTGGCGTTTGCCACACAGACGTGCACCTTGCAGCCGGCGAGTGGCGGCTGCCCAAGCTGCCGGTGATTCTAGGGCACGAAGTCGTGGGCATCGTGGAAGCTACAGGCCCCGACGTCGCTAACTTCAAGGCCGGCGACCGTGTCGGCATTCCTTGGATCTATTCGATCTGCGGAACGTGCGAGTTCTGCACTACTGACCGTGAAGCCCTTTGTCCAAATATTGTGGTTACAGGATTTATGGTGGATGGCGGCTACGCCGAGTATCTTGTGGGGAATGCCTCGTATGCGGTCGCCGTTCCTGACTCGCTGAATCTTGTTGAAGCCGCCCCGCTCTATTGCGCGGGACTTACCCCTTACCGTGCTTTGAAGGTTTCTGGGGCGCGGGTCGGTGATACGGTCGTCATCTGGGGGGTGGGCGGGCTAGGACACTACGCAGTCCAGATTGCCAAAGCCATGGGCACGCGCGTAATCGCCGTGGACGTCCAGGAGGAGAAGCTGGAACTGGCCCGCACCCTCGGGGCCGAGGTTGCCATTGACGCGACAAAGGAAAAAGCGGAGAAAACCATTCGTGCCCTGGGTGGGGCGCATGTTGTCGTCTGCCTTGCCTCCTCCGCCGAAGTTATTTCCAAGGCCTTTGAGGCCCTGAGACGCGCGGGGACCTTGGTCCTGGTGGGGTTGCCCTCTGGAACTTTCACTTTGCCTATCTTGGGGAGTGTGGCCAAAGGAATTCGGATTCTTACTTCCGCCGTTGGATCCCGGCAGGACTTGCGTGAGGTGTTGGGTCTGGCGGCGGCAGGGAAGATTCGCACGGTGGCCGAGACCTGCCGGCTGGATGACCTTAATGAAATCTTTGACCGGATGCGTGAAGGGAAGGTTTCAGGACGCGTCGTTTTGGAGTTTTCCTAGCGGCGAGGCCGGCGGCAAGAGACCTGGACTATGCACTTACTTAAGGAATGGCAAGGTTGCCAGCGTGCTGAGGCCGAGGATGCGATCGGGCGCGAGCCCGAGGTAGAAAATCCCCAGAATGGTGACTCCCAGAACGGTGCGCACCGGCCACGGCAGTACGGCAGTCGCGAGTTCGGTTTTCTCCTCGCGCATATACATGGCAACGATGATTCGAAAATAGTAATAAACCGATACGACGCTATTCAGCAACGCCAGCACCGTGAGGCCGATCAGGTGCGAGTGGATGGCGGCACGGAAAAGGAAGAGCTTTCCCAGGAAGCCCGCGGTCGTGGGAAACCCGGCGAGCGAGAGAAGCAACACGGTGAGGCAAGCTGCCACTCCCGGCCGTTGGAATGCCAGTCCCGTGTAGTCCTCGATTTCGACCAGCCGCTCGCCTGATCCGGCCAACTGCGCAACCAGGATAAATGCCCCAACATTCATCAACGCGTAGGCCATAAGATAGAACATCACCGCCGACATTCCGCGTGATCCGCCCGCAGTCACCCCCACCAGGATGTAACCGGCGTGGGCGATCGACGAGTAGGCGAGAAGCCGCTTGACGTTCGTTTGCCAGAGCGCCGCCAGGTTACCGAGGCACATGGTGAGGGCGGCCGAGATCCAGAGGACCCGGAATGCCGACGGTCCCGCCGAGCTGAAGGTTCCTAGGAAGATTCGGAGGAGGATGGCAAAGGCGCCAGCCTTGGGTCCGACGGATAGAAACGCGGTAACCGGCGCCGGCGCGCCCTGGTAAACATCGGGCGTCCAAATCTGGAAGGGAACCGTGGAGAGTTTGAAGCCCAGCCCAACAAACATCAAAACCAGGGCGAACCGGGCGAACACCGTCCATTGCGAAGGCTCACTCAGGCGCGCACCCGCGCCCAACAGATTCACGGTTCCCGTCAGACCGTAGACGAAGGCGATTCCATACAGGAAAAACGCGGTTGCAAACGAACCCAGAAGGAAATACTTCAGCGCCGCCTCGTTGGAAGCCCTGTCGGTCCGCCGGAATCCGGCCAGGATGTAGGTCGAGATCGACGAGATTTCGAGCCCCAAGAAAATCATGATGAGATCCGTGGAGGCGGCCATGAAGCACATTCCCACCGTTCCCAGCAGCACGAGTGAGTAATACTCGCCGTGTTGGGCGTGGTCACGCTCCAGGTAATCCATCGACCCCAGGATGACCAGCGCCGCGACAAGCAGGAAGAGGTAAATGAAATAGAAACTGAATCCGTCGGCAGCAATGGAGCCCCCAAACGCCGGCCCCGGATCAAGAGAAGTCAGGGCGGTCGCGGCGCCTGCCCCCGTTACTCCCAGGAGGGCCATCCAGCCCAGGAGGTTCTTGCGGCCGGCGGGAACGAAGGGCTCCAGAACCATGATCATCACACCGAAAAGCGCGAGAATGATTTCCGGAAGGATGCGGAGCAGGTCGGTAGTCTGGAAAGTGATCATCGCCCCCCTCCCAGGTGTCCGGCCGGCGCTCGCTCGGCATAGATCATGGGCGCCTTCTGGAGGCGCAGCATAATGGCGGTCACACTGTGATCCATCCGCCGCAGGAAAGGCTTCGGGTAAACTCCCATCGCCAGAATGAAAGCGGCCATGATTGCGAGCATCAATTTCTCGCGGAAATTGCAATCCGGCAGGGTGCGATTGCTTTCTTTCGAGATATCGCCGTAAAAGACGCGCTGGTACATCCAGAGCAAATAGACGGCGGCCAGCACCACCCCCACCGCAGCACATGCGGTGTAAGCGGCGTGGCTATGAAAGGCTCCGATGAGGATCAGAAATTCGCCGACAAAACCATTTAACATGGGGAGACCCAGGGAGGACAAGGCGACGATCAGGAAAAATGTGCTGTAAACCGGCACCAAGGTTGCCAGCCCGCCAAACTCACTGATCAGGCGTGTATGCCGGCGATCGTACAGCATGCCGACCAGCAAGAAGAGCGCTCCCGTTGAAACGCCGTGGCTGAACATCTGGTAAATGGACCCTTCCAAGCCCTGCGCGTTGAACACGAAAATCCCCAGCACACAGAATCCCAGATGCGCGACGGAAGAGTAAGCCACGAGCTTTTTCAAATCCGGTTGCACCATGGCGACCAATGCCCCATAGATTATTCCGATGATGGCGAGCACGCAGACGACCGGGGCGAACTCACGCGAGGCACCGGGGAAGAGCGGCAGGCAAAAACGCAGCATTCCATAAGTCCCCATTTTGAGGAGAACTCCCGCCAGGAGGATGGAGCCGGCGGTGGGCGCTTCCACGTGAGCGTCAGGCAACCAGGTGTGAAAGGGAAAGAGGGGAACCTTGATAGCGAAGGCAATGAAAAAAGCCAGGAAAAGCCACCTTTCGGCTTGCGGAGATAATACGGAAGCCGAGGTCAAATGGTTCAGGACGCGCGGCAGGTCGAAGGACCCCGTGACGTTATAGAGGTAAAGAATCCCCGCCAGCATCAGGGCCGAGCCCGCCATGGTGTAAAGGATAAATTTGATCGCTGCGTAAATGCGCCGCTCGTGCCCCCAGACGCCAATCAAAAAGTACATGGGGATGAGCATCACCTCCCAGAACACGAAAAAGAGGAGCAAATCGAGCGAAGCGAAGACTCCGATCGTTCCCGTTTCCAGTGCCAGAAGGAAGATGAAAAACTCCTGCACGCGATGCGTGATGCTGCTCCAGGAGGCAAGAACGGAAATCAGCGTCAGCAACCCCGTCAGGAGAATGAGCAGCATGCTCAGGCCATCGACTCCCAGGTGGTAATTGACGGGAGGCAGGGGCATCCAGACGTGGAGCTCTTCAAACTGCATCCCCATACGATGGGGGTCGAGAGCGGCATAGAGCCAGGCGGCGAAGAGGAAAATCAGCAAGGAGGTAAGGAGTGCGACCCAGCGAATGGCCGGCGTCCGCTCGCGTCCCAGGAAGGCGATGATGAGCGCGCCCAGCAACGGCAAAAAGGTGACAATCGTGAGGGAGTGCGCGCTGATCCAGGACATAAGCGTTATCTAAAGGTGCAGCCTTTCCGGTCCTAATGGATTACAAATATGTACAATAGCCATAATACAGCGCCGAGCAATACCCAAGCCGCGTAGCTTGGGATATTCCCGGACTGAATACGCCGCAGGAGGCCGCCCACGGTCGAGCAGGCTTCCCCCGTGCCGTTGACGAGGGTGTTGTCGATGGCGCCCACATCGACAACGCGCCACAGAAATTTGTCCGAGACGACGCAAATCGGCCGCACGATGAGCCAGTTATAGAATTCGTCGATGTAGTATTTGTGAATCAATATCGTGTAGAGGTCGGCGAACCGCTCCGCCAATTGCTCCGGAATTTCCGTGGACTTCAGATACCACCAGAGAGCTATGCCAATGCCGATCGCGGCGGCGAGAAGGGCGAATCCCATGAGCGCACCCGGGCTGAGATCCTCCAGGTGGTAAGGGTGAGCGTTGCGAAGGGCATCCTGCGCGGGAGCAAAAACCGGTGCGAGGTACCGGTCGAACGCCTCACTGCCATGCCAGGCACGGGGCCAGCTCACATAACCGGCGACGATGGAAAAGAACGCCAGCACGATGAGCGGCACCGTCATTTTGGAGCTGCTTTCGTGCAGGTGGTGCTCGGCCGCAGGTTCGACCCGAGACTTCCCCCAGAAGGTCATCGCCAGTGCACGAAACATGTAGAAAGCCGTCATGCCGGCGGTGAAGGTTCCGGCCCAATAAAGCCATGCTTGGCCGAGGGGCCCCTCATAAGCTCCCCCCAGGATCTCGTCTTTGCTGAAGAAACCGGAGAAAAACGGCACGCCACTGATGGCGAGGGTGGCAATGAGGAACGTCGCGTGGGTGATTTTCAATTTGTGCCGCAGCCCGCCCATCTTGCGCATATCCAGCTCGCCGTTCATCGCGTGCATCACGCTTCCGGCCGCCAGGAAGAGCAGAGACTTGAAAAACGCGTGAGTCATCAGATGGAAAATGCCGGCCGCGAAGACGCCCACCCCACAGCCCAGGAACATGTATCCGAGCTGGCTGATCGTGGAGTAAGCGAGCATGCGCTTTAAGTCGTTTTGGGTGAGCGCAATGGTCGCCGCGTAGAAAGCGGTCAGACAACCGATGACGCCGACCACGGCAAGGGCAGCGGGAGCGTGCGCGTAAATGATGCTGGATCTTGCCACCAGGTAAACGCCCGCCGTCACCATGGTGGCAGCATGAATCAAGGCGCTCACCGGCGTGGGACCTTCCATGGCATCGGGGAGCCATACGTAGAGAGGGAGTTGCGCTGATTTCCCCACCGCGCCCAAAAAGATAAGCAACCCGATGGCAGTCAGCACGCCCGCGAATTCCCCCTGCGGCAAAGCGGCGATCCGCCTGTACACGGTGTGAAAATCCAGAGAGTGAAAAGTCCAGAAAAGCAGGGCCACGCCCACGGTGAAGCCGGCGTCACCAATGCGCGTCACGATAAAGGCTTTCTTCCCGGCATCGGCAGCGCTCTTCTTGCGGAAGTAAAAACCGATCAGCAAATAAGAGCAGAGCCCGACGCCCTCCCAACCCACAAACATTAGCGGGTAGTTGGCGGCCGTGACGAGGGTGAGCATCATGAAAAGGAAGAGGTTCAAGTAACAGAAAAAGCGATAATACCCGCCTTCGTGCTCCATATACCCGCGCGAATAAAGGTGAATCAGAAAGGCCACCACGGTAACCGTGAGGGTCATGATCAAGGTGAGGCGATCGTAATAGAACGCATAGTCCGCTTGTAATTCGCCCACCTGAATCCAAGTGAAGTAGGGATAAGTGAAAGGGACGGGCTGGCTGCGGGAAGCCGAGTATACCCATGCCGCAAGCAGCGCGAAAACCATGGAAAGCCCGGCGCCTCCGCAGGCGATCAGCGAAACGACGCCTTGGGAGAATCGCCGCCCGAAAATCCCATTCAAGGCTGCACCCAGGAGTGGGGGCAAGACCATGAGCAGCAATAGGATTTCCAGGTTCATGAAAGTACCACGTACCGTCTTGCGGTTGCCCTTCTCCGCCCGGGTCTTCGGGACCCGAGACATGGGCGCGAGCGCATCTTCACATCTTCATAGAATCATAGTCTTCAATATTCAGCGATTCATGATTGCGGTAGAGCGCGATGATGATCGCCAAACCCACCGCCGCTTCGGCAGCGGCCACAACGATGACGAAAAAGACAAAAAGCTGGCCATCGAGATTTCCCAGAAACCGCGAAAAGGCCATAAACGCCAGATTGACGGCGTTCAGCATCAATTCGATACACATGAAAACCGTGATGATATTCCGGCGAATGATAAATCCGGCAGCGCCCAAAACGAAGATGATGATGCTGAGGGCGAGATAATGCGAAAGTGGAACGATCGGCATGACCTCAGAACTCCTTTTTCGCCAGGACCACCGCACCGAGTATGGCGACCAGAATCACAATGGAAGTCACCTCAAAAGGCAGCACATAGTTCCGAAAGAGCAAATGGCCGATCGCCGCGGGACTTGCATCGAGTGGCGCGGGTAAAAGTTTCGCCGTCGCGGGAAATTGCCCCCAGATCACCGTCAAGAGTTCGACTAGGATAGCGGCGATGAGGGGAGCACCCAACCACCGTGCCATGCGGCTGCGGTGGGTGGTGGTTTCGTGGCCGGCATTGAGAAGCATGATGACGAAAACGAATAAAACCATGATGGCGCCAGCATAGATGATGACCTGGATGACCGCCATGAATTCTGCGCCGAGAAGCAAGTAGACACCGGCCAGGGAGCAGAGGACGACGATCAGCGAAAGCGCGCTATAGACGGGGGTACGCTGCAAGATGACGTTCAGCGCCGCCAGCACCGCAACCGCCGCACAGATGTAAAAAAGAATCGCCATATCCGATCATCCTGCCTCGTGCCAGGCGATGGCCAAACTCGTCACCAGAATATTCAGCAAACCCAGGGGCAGCAGGAACTTCCATCCCAGAGACATGAGCTGGTCGTACCGGAAACGGGGGAGCGTTCCGCGCATCCAGATATAGAAAAAAAGAAAACCGAAGACCTTCAGACAAAACCAGAAAACGGGAAGAAGAATCCGCAAGAGCGCCGGCCCAAACACCGGGCCATGCCAGCCTCCGAAAAAAAGCAGGGTGGCGAGGCACGATACGGTCACCATGTTGGCGTATTCCGACATAAAAAACATGGCGAATTTCATGCTGCTGTACTCGGTGTGGAATCCGGCGACCAGCTCGGTCTCGCCTTCGGGCAGATCAAAAGGGACGCGGTTAGTTTCCGCGACCGCGGCAGTAAAGTAAACAAAAAAAGCCACGGGCTGAACGAAGATGTTCCAATGCGGCAGCCAGGTGTTCACACCGGCGATATGCCAGAAGCCGCTTTGCGCATCCACGATGCCGCGCAAGCTGAGCGTTCCCGCCAGCATCACCACCCCCACCACGGCCAGCCCCAGTGAAAGCTCGTAGCTGATCATCTGGGCCGAAGACCGCAGGCCTCCGAAGAGAGAATACTTGCTGTTGGAGGACCACCCGGCGAGCGCGATGCTGTAAACACCGAGGGAGGTGACGGCAAAGATAAACAGCAGTCCAATGTTCAAGTCGGCGATCTGAAGCTCGATGGGATGGCCGTGGAAGGTGAATCCCCTGCCGAAGGGGATGACGGAGATGCAAAGAAACGCCAGGACAAATCCCAGAAACGGCGCCAGCCAGTAGACCACGCGATCGGCCTCGAGGGGGAGGATGTCTTCCTTGAGAATGAACTTCACCCCATCGGCCACCGGTTGCAGCAAACCGTGGGGGCCCACAAGGTACGGCCCCCAGCGCGCTTGAATGTGGGCCACCACCTTACGCTCCAGCCACGTCAGGTAGGCGACGGTGGTCAGCAAAACAAGCAGGACCACCGCAATCTTCACGCAGGCGACGAGAAGCAGGAATCCCATGTCAGAATATGTGGCCATGTGGTCTCTTGGCTTCGTCCACCGAATTCAGCGCCCAACTATAACGGCTCAAGGTTCCGGAAGTGAAGAGCGAATCGTGGGAGGAGAATACCAGGTCCGGGCCGGCCAGTTCCGGCGGCGTCCCAGACGCCTCGGTCGCGACGGCGCGACCGATGAGAAGTTGGGGCAGGGCGATGGCATAGCCGGGGACCCACGCGATGATTTCCCTGAGCACGTCATCCGAAGACCGGTAATTCCATTTGTGGCCCAGCAATCTTGCCAATGCGAACAGGATCTCCAGATCGCTGCGGGTACCCGGTTTCCGCATCGTTTTCCTCAGGGCCTGCACCTGGCCGCAGGTGTTGGTGACGGTTCCTGATTTTTCGGCGAAGGTTGTCGCCGGCAAAACCACGTCTGCGGTTTCGGTAGTCTCGGTCGGGAAGAGTTCTGCCACCAGCAGGAACGCCAGTTTGCCCAGTTGATCTTTGGCAAGCTGGAATGTCTTCACAGGATTTGACCCGAAGACCAACAACGCCTTGATCTCGCCGGATTGAACGCCTTGGAGGATCGAGCGGATATTGCGGCCGGGCTCGGTGGAAAGGCCGGCCTGCCAGGCGGATTCGCAGCGCGCGCGGGCGGTTGGGTCAGAGAGCGCTCCGTAACCCGGCAAGACGTCAGGTAATAAGCCCATGTCCGAAGCGCCCCGCGAATTGGCATAGTCTCCAAGCGCCACGAAGCGGGTCCGGCCGGGAAGAGTGAGTCCCCAGCGAACCAGGTCCGCCACATCCTTTCCGCGTATTTCGTCCCCAAAGAGGATGGTGGTGTTGGATTCTTTCTGTAATTTCTCGCCGAGGGAGTTGAGCGCAGCCGCATCTCCAACCACGAGGCCGGCGGCAGGGGATTCGACCCCCGCCAGGGCGCGAATCGCCGCAGCTTCCCCCTGCGCCTTGACGATGACGCCCGAAGCCGCCTGGCGCTGCAACTTGATTTCCCGGCTGTTCAGCAAGTACAAGTGTGTGTTGTGCTGGCGAACCGCCTGACGAATCTGATAGGCGATGAGCGGATGTTGGTGCGTGGGATCGTTCCCGATCAGGAGAAGGCTGGGAGCCTCGAAAATGTTCTCGATGGTTGCATAACGATCGGCCGCCTTCGCTTGGGTCAGCGCGCGGACGAGCGAGCCGTAATCTGCCGTGCGATGGTGGTCAAGGTTATTGGTTCCGAGCACGGTCCGCGCGAAGCGGCCGAGCAAGTAATCCTCTTCGTTGGTGGTACGATTGGAGCCGATCACGGCGACGGACGCCGGCCCGTGCTGTTTCAGGATCTCGGTAAGGCGATGGGCCGCCAGCCCCAGCGCCTCCTCCCAGGTTCCGGCTTCCTGTGAGCCATTCCTGCGGATCAGCGGCGATGTCAGGCGCCGGCCGCTATTGACGAAGTCCCAACCGAACCGGCCTTTGACGCAAAGAAACTCACCGTTAAAGCCCGAATGGTCGCGGTTGTTGGCGCGAATGATTTCGTTATTCCGAACCGAAAGCGTGGCCTTGCAGCCATCGCCGCAGTGGTTGCAGATGGTGCCCGTGTAGGTCATTTCCCAGGGGCGTGTCTTGTAGCGATATGTGCCACTGGTCAGCGCGCCCACGGGGCAGACGTCAATACACATCCCGCATTCTTCGCACTCCAGCTTTTCGCCGTAATTGGGAATGATCTCACTATGCGCGCCGCGGAAACCGATGCCGTAAGCATTCACGTCCAGGCCCTCATCGCAAACCCGCACGCAGCGATAGCAAAGAATGCAACGCGGCCAGTCGTAATAGACCAAGCTTGAGAACGGGCGCTCATCGTGATGGAGCTTGGCTTCCATGAAGCGCGTCTCCGCCGCGCCGTACCGGAAAACCGCATCCTGCAGCTCGCATTCGCCGCCTTTATCGCAAACCGGGCAGTCGAGGGGGTGATTGGTGAGAAGAAACTCCAGCATGGCCTTACGGGCGTTCTTCACTTCCTCATTCTCCGTGTGCACGACCATGCCGCTCGTGACCACGGTGGTGCAGGCGGTCTGCAACTTGGGCATCTTTTCAATCGCCACCAGGCACATGCGGCAGGCGCCCTGGAGCGTCAGCCCGGGATAATAGCAGTAGGAGGGGATCTCGATCGCCGCTTGCCTGGCGGCTTCGATGAGCAGCGTGCCCGCGGGGACGGTCACACGCTTGCTGTCGATGGTCAGGGTCACGGGTTCCGCGGCGGCGTTCACGCCGGGAGAAAGACTGGGGCTGCGTGTGTAGGGTCCTGCGACCTGGAGGTTCTCCTCCTTGGGAGGCAAGTCCAGGATGACGAAGGGCGATTTGGGCGTTTGCTTATTCATACGCTCTGAAATGTTCTCAAACCGTCACCGCCGTTTTCTCGTACGGGCAGCATCCGAGTTTGAGATGCTCATCGAACTCGTGCCGGAACTTCTTCAGGATGCTGATAGTCGGCATGGCGGCGGCGTCCCCCAGAGGGCAGAGAGTTTTGCCCAGGATGTTGTGGGAGACGTCCAGCGCCGTGTCGGCATCGTCGGGAAGCGGCCCGCCGGAGTGGAAGCGATCGAACAAATGCTTCAGCCAGGAAGTGCCTTCCCGGCAGGGAATGCACCAACCGCAGGATTCGTGCGCGTAAAACCTCATAATGCGGCCTGCGAGTTTCACCATACACGAGTCTTCATCGATGACGACAACACCGCCGGAGCCCAGCATGGAACCGATTTTGGCGACCGAATCGTAATCCATCGCCACATCGATTTCATCCGCCGTCAACACCGGACAGGAGGAGCCGCCCGGAATCACTGCCTTGAGCTTCTTGCCGCCCACCATGCCCCCGCCGATTTCTTCGATCATCCGGCGCAGGGGAAATCCCATCGGCAATTCGTAGACCCCCGGACGCGCAAGGTGGCCGCTCAGACAGAAAAGGCGCGTGCCGCCATTTTTGGGTGAACCCAGCTTGGCATACCAGTCCGCTCCGTTCAGGACGATGTGAGGAACGTTGGCGAGTGTCTCCACATTGTTGATGATGGTGGGTCCACCGTAAAGCCCCACGACCGCGGGGAAGGGAGGCTTGATGCGGGGGTAGCCGCGCAGGCCCTCCAGGGAATTCAGCAGGGCGGTCTCTTCGCCACACTCATAGGCGCCCGCGCCCGTGTGCGTGCAAAGTTCGAAATCGAACCCGGAGCCGCGCAGGTTGTTGCCGAGATAGCCACGTTCGTAGGCTTCCGCCAAAGCCCGATCGACAATGTCCAGGAGATACCGGTACTCGCCACGAACGTAGATGAATCCCTGATGCGCCTGGATGGCATAGCCCGCGATGATAATGCCTTCAATAAGCTGATGCGGGTCGTACTCCATCAACGGGCGATCCTTGCACGTGCCGGGCTCGCTCTCATCGGCATTGCACACGATGTACTTGGGCTTGGCCGATTGCTTGGGGACGAAGCTCCATTTCATGCCGGTATTGAAGCCGGCGCCCCCACGGCCGCGCAAGCCGGAGCTCCTCACCTGATTGATAATGTCTTCAGGCGCCATGGCCAGGGCCTTTTCGAGTGCCTTGTAGCCGTCATGTTGAAGGTAGACGCCGATGGAAGTCGAGTTGGGCAGGCCAAAGCGCTTGCTGATGACCTTCACCTCGAGCGGGCTGTTGCCCATCGGATTGTTATAGCCAGGCATATTCGAAATTCGAAACTCGAAACTCGAAATTCGAAACTCGCGAGCTGTCCATCGAATTTCGAGTTTCGATTTTCGAGTTTCGTCCTTACATTTTTGTTCTCGGCTCTTTCTTCGTTAATTCATCAATCAGTGCATCGATCTTTTCCGGGGTCAGGTTTTCGTAGTAGTCGTAATTGACCTGCATCGCCGGGGCGCCGCAGCAAGCTCCCAGGCACTCGACTTCTTCCAGCGAAAACAGGCCATCCGGCGTCGTCTGCTTATTCTTGATTCCCAGCTTCTTGCAGCAATGTTCGAAGATCTCGTCCGCCCCGCGCAACATGCAGGAGATGTTCGTGCAGACCTGAACATTGTACCTGCCGACCGGATGGCGATGGAGCATGGAGTAAAAGGAGACAACTTCGGTGACCTCGATGGGCCGCACGTCCACGCGCCGCGCCACCTCGGCGATGACCTCGTCACTGACACAGCCGACTTCATCCTGGGCGTAGAGCAGCAAAGGAACCATGGCCGAGCGCTTCAGAGGGTAGCGCGCGATGAGTTGATCGAACTTTCGAAGTAACGATTCAGAAAGCATTTTTCAAAGGTTAAAGGCTAAAGTCTCTGTTCTTTACCTCCGCCCGTTTTCCAAACCTCCGAGAGGATCCACTCAGCTAACCTAACTATATATTCCTTTGCCCTTCACCCTTTAACCTTCACCCTTTACCCTTTCTCATCGATCCACTTCTCCCAGGATGATGTCGAGGGTGCCGATACACGCGACGACGTCAGCGATCAAACGTCCTTCAATCATTTTCGGCAGGGCCTGCAAGTTGGCGAACGAAGGCGCGCGCACGTGGCAGCGAAAGGGTTTCGGCGATCCGTCGCTGACCATGTAGAAGCCCAGTTCTCCGCGTGGCGACTCGATGGCCTGGTAGACTTCGCCGAGCGGTGGATGGAAACCTTCGGTCACAATCTTGAAGTGATAAATCAACGCCTCGATGGAAGTCTTCATGCTCTCGCGGTCGGGCATGACGATGTGCGGAGCGTCGGCTTTGACCGGCCCTTCCGGCAAGCCCTCCAAGGCCTGCTGCACGATTCGCAGGGATTGGCGCATTTCCTCGACGCGCACCAGATAGCGCGCGTACACATCGCCTTCCGAGCGTGTCGCGACTTTGAAATCAAACTTGCCGTAGCTGGAATAGGGTTGTTTTTTGCGGATGTCCCAATCCACCCCGGAGCCGCGCAGCATGGGGCCGGAGAGGCCGTAAGCGATGGCATCCGCCGCGGAAATGTACCCGATGCCCTGTGTGCGGCGCCGCCAGATGGGATTTTTAGTGAGCAGTGCCTCGTATTCGTCGACGCGCTGAGGAAACTTCTGCAAGAATCTTTCCACCAGCTTCAGCCAGCCCAGTGGGGGCTCGAGCGCCAGCCCTCCGACCCGGAAGTAGCTGGTCATCATGCGCTGGCCGGAGACTGCCTCAAAAATGTGCAGGATTTCCTCGCGCTCGCGGAAGCAATATAGGAAGACCGACATGGCCCCGAGGTCAATGGCGTGTGAGCCGAGCCACACGAGGTGGCTTTGGATGCGGGTCAGTTCGGTCAGGAGCACACGAATCCACTGGGCGCGCGGGGGGATTTCGAGGTCCAGCAGTTTTTCGATCGCCAGGCAGAATCCCAGGTTGTTGGAGAGCGGCGCAAGGTAATCCATGCGGTCGGTAAGCGTGATCCCCTGGGAATAGGTCTTGCTCTCGAAGGACTTTTCGAAACCGGTGTGCAGATAGCCGATGTCGTAGATGGCGCGGATAACGGTTTCGCCCTCGAGCTCCAGCACCAAGCGCAGCACGCCGTGTGTCGAGGGGTGCTGCGGGCCCATGCTGAGGATGACCCGTTCCTCCTGGCCCGGAATTTTCTCCAGCGTGATCGGCATTTAGCGATAACCCTCGGTGGGGTAATCTTTGCGTAAGGGGTATCCGTCCCAATCCTCGGGCAGCAAAAGCCGCCGCAGGAAGGGATGACCCTCGAATTCGATCCCGAACAGGTCAAATACCTCACGTTCGAACGCGTTGGCGGAAGGCCAAACGGGAACAAGCGAATGGACGCGAGGTGTTTCGCCGGAGACGCGCACCTTCAGGCACAGCCGCTCGGCGGTTTCCATCGAAAGCAGGTGATACACGACCTCGAAGCGAGGCTCCTGGGGGTGGAGATCCAGCGCTGTAACGTCCGCGAGAAAACTGAACTTGAGGCCGGGTTCGTCGCGGAGGAATTCACAGACGCGGATAAGATGGCTGGGCCGGATGTAGAGTGTTACCTCGCCGCGGAAGACCTGTGAATTTTCCAGGGCCTCCGGGTCAAATGCCCACAGTTTCTTGAGAGCGAGATGGTTTTCAAGGTCGGCGGCCATAGAATCGGTTGATCCGGTGATCGGGAGACCGGCTGAACGACTGGGGCGACCAGTTGATCGGGCGAGCAACAAACCAGTTCGATCTCGTTCGGTCTTTGTTCACCCGAGAATCGGATCTCGTCATCACCCGGTCTCTAGCGGGTCCATTCCAGAGCGCCCTTCTTCCATAAATAGACGAACCCAGCCAGTAAGATGGCGATGTACATAAACATCTCGACGAAGCCGAACCACTTCAGGCTTTTGTAAACCACGGCCCAGGGGTAGAGAAAAACCGCCTCGACCTCGAACAATATGAAAATCATCCCGATGAGATAAAAGCTGACCGAAAAGCGTCCACGGGCGTCGCCGACGGGAGGGATCCCACACTCATAGGGGGATAGCTTTTCCCGTGATGGCCGCTTCACCCCGACCCACCAAGATAAACCCAAGATGGCGGAGGCGAGGAACACCACCGCTATAAAGTGAAGCAAGACGGGGATATAAACTCCAACCATTCCAGTCACTTACGGGGACTTTTATGTTTAACCCCGAACAGAAAACTATACGGGGCGGGTCCGAACAGTGTCAAGTTTTTTCTTGCCTGCGTCGAGTCGAGTCTGTAACATTTAACATATCGACCGGGAGGGCTAGCCAGTCGCAGGACTTGTCATATGGTGATGGGGTTCAACACCGACATCAAACACGAGGGCGTCGTATATCACATCCAAACCGAACCTCGCAAAGACGCGGGGATTGATACGACCGTATATACGCGGGGCGCCGTTATCCACAGATTGAAGAGTTCCTACCAGGACTTGCTGGATTCCCCCGATTTCCGGGACGAGAAACTGAAACAACGGATCGAAGATCAGCACCGGCAAGTCATCGCGCGCATTCGCGCGGGCGAGATCAAACCCCCTGTTCCGCAAGCGGACCCTCTCTAACCGGGAGCCCCCTTTGGTAAATATTCACCTGAATGGAGAGCTTTGTGACGTCCCCGAAGGGCTGAGCTTGGCCGCTCTGCTCGATTGGCTGAAGTTGCCGGCTGATCGCGTCGCCGTGGAGCGTAATTTCGAGATTGTCCCCAAGTCCCAATGGGCAGATACGATGATCCAGGCCCATGACCGCTTGGAAGTGGTACACTTTGTGGGTGGCGGCGCGCTGGATTTCACTGCGCCGAGGGCAAAGGGCATCGCCGGCTAGGCCTCCCATGAAGTTTTGAGCCCTCACCCACTGTGACCGCTTCGCGCGCGTGGCCGCAAACACCAAGATGAGCTCCTTTACCGTCGTTGACCTGTTGATTAAGCTCGCGGTCATGGCCCTGGTGGCGGGCTTTATTGCGCGCTTCGGGATGTTCCGGCGCCTGCTGCTGATCGAGCAGCGCGGCCCCCGCGAAAAGATCGAGTTTGCAGCTTTTCTGGGCCTCCCGTTCATGGTGGGCGTGTTGGCCCGCTTGCTGGCTTCTTATCCCACCGCCGATCTCAGTTTGGAAGTGACCGTGGTGGCGGGATTGTTGGGAGGAACAATCGTGGGCTTGGCGGTGGCCTTGATTGTCAACCTTCCGATTCTGTTGATTGCTTCTTGGGGTGCCCTATTATCACTCTCGCCAGCCTTTGCAAGCACTTTTCCGCCCTTGCTGATACCACATTCCCGTCCCGAGCTGTTGGCTTTGCCGATGGCCACGTTATACGCCGTGGCGGCCGGCACGGCGCGCTGGGTCTGTCCCGACAAGGAAGAGATTTGGAAATTCTCGCCGGCTTTTGATTTGAGCCTTTACCGGTCGATCAAGCAGCGCTTCAGGCACCCGGCTATTGACTGGCAAGTGTTCTTTACTCTCGTCTGCATCATTCTGGAAATCATCCGCATGGAGGTGGGGCACATCTCCCGTGGCACGTTGTTCTACCCGAGTTCATCGCATTTCTGGACTCGCGTCCTGATCGTCCTGGCCACGCTCATTGGCGTGGGCTTGCCGGTGAGAATATGGAACACCACGCGCATCGAGCGCAAACTCGTGGAACAAGAGAAGGCCCTACTCCAGGCGCGAATGAACGCGCTGATCAGCCAGATCAATCCCCATTTCCTCTTCAATACTTTGAACACGATATCCTCGCTGATTCGTTTTGATCCCGACACGGCGCGCACGGTGCTGCTCAAACTGTCAAAGATTCTTCGCCGCCGATTGAAAGACCAGGTCCACTTCTCCCCCCTCCAGCAGGAACTGGAGTTTATCGACGACTACCTGGATATCGAAGTCGTACGGTTCGGGCGCGACAAGCTGCAAATCCGCAAAGAGATTGAGCCGGACACCCTGGAAATGGTGGTGCCCAGCATGATCTTGCAGCCTTTGGTGGAAAATGCCATTCGGCACGGCATTGGGCCGAAAATCGAAGGCGGCGCGATCACCTTACGCGCCAAGCGTAGTAACGGCCGGCTGATGATTGAGGTCATCGATGACGGCGTGGGCATTTCCGAGCCGAGGCCGACGGGAGTCTATAGCAGCGGGATTGGCATTAGCAACGTGCGAGAGCGCCTCAAGGTAGTTTACGGTCAGGACTTCCTGCTGAAGATAGATAGCCAGCCAGGGAAGGGAACCGCCATCCGTTTTGAGATCCCCGAGTTGGTCACCATGCATCCGACGGGGCCGATGGAGGCCGCGCCGGTCTCCTCCTGACGGCCCCATTCCACAGCGTGGGTTGTTGACGGGCCCTGCCTGCCGCGGCTGGAACTCTGCGGGGAGGCGACTCCGCGCGACCACTTTGAACTCCTCGACCGAAAGACCTGTGCTAGTATCTTGCAGTTGTGCACGAAGGGCGGTTTCTCGAAATTAGCCGGGGGCGCGCGCAAAACCTCACGGTGATCGCCGGGCGGCGCCGGCGAGTAGGGGCGTGAGTTCGTGCTCCCCACGGCATTGCAACTTCCCAGATCGTTCGAAGGCTTGGAAGTCCGGATTCGATTCTCTTTTGTCTAAACTTCCAGAAGCGAGGGTTTGGCATGGCGAATGACGGGCCCGACGACAAGAAAAACTTCCCGGCTTCGATGAGCATGATCGAGCCGCGGATTCGCAACATTTACCTGTCTTTCTATAAGGAAAGCTACTTCTCCCCCTCCGCGCTGGATTTGAAAACCAAGGAACTGATCGCCATCGGCTGTTCCCTGATAGCGAAGTGCGAGGGCTGTATAGAGGGACACATCAAGAAAGCGTTGGAGTTGGGCGCCACCAAGCAGGAAATCAGCGATGCCATTGTGGTCGCTATTGGCATTGGCGCTGCCAGCGTCATGGATCAGGCCGACAAGGCGGCCATCAAGCTCGACTTGCATCATTTCGAATAAAGCCGGGAGACGGGAAACGGGAAACGGGTCACGGGATTCGGGAGCAGCTCGCAGCTTTCGAAGGATCACTCTATCGGCTCCAGAAATCTGATTCTCGCCGTGATTCCCACTTGCTAACTTCATGTCCCGTATCCTGTGTCCTGCACCGCTATGGACTCCCTGGTCATCGCCAACCTATTCCTTCTGCTCTTTCTGGGCTTGGCCGACAACCAGATGATCGCCGCGCTGTTGCCGTCGCTAGTGAGTTCCTTTGACATCCAGGTGGCAACGGCGGGTTTGCTGGTCGTGGTGTATTCGGCGGCGGCGGCGATTTCGGCATTCCTCTCCGGAACGCTCTCCGATCATTACGGGCGGCGGCGCTTCCTGCTGGCGGGCGTGGCGCTTTTCGCCTTGGCATCCTGGGCAGCCGCCGAGAGCCGGACTTTTCGGGAGTTCATGCTGGCGCGCGCCGTGACGGGCTTGGCAGCCGGGACGCTTTCCACCTGCTCCATCACCTTTGCCGCCGATTGGTTTGCCTACAACGTGCGCGGGCGTGCCATTGGGCTGATCTCTTCCGCTTACTTTGCCGCGCCCATCCTGGGTGTGCCGATTGCTGCACAGATTGCCGACCGCTTCGGCTGGCGACGGGCTTTCCTCTTCTTTGGGGCGTTGGCGGCAGTGACGATGCTCGTCTCCATCAGCCTCCCCCGGGAGCGCCTGAGCCCCCTCCCCTCGACCGAGAAGCTGCGGAGCACGGTCGAAGCTTTCCGTTCCTTTCTCTCGCGGCGCGACACCGCGGCCGCCCTGGTGATTGCCTTCCTGGTGTCAGGCGGCCTGGTAGGTTTCCTGACCTACATCGGCCAATGGTTGAACAACCGTTACGGCCTTCCCACCCGGATGATTGGTTGGGTCTTTATGCTGGGTGGCATGGTCGCCGTCGGCAGCGCTCCCCTGGGTGGAATACTGTCTGACCGTTGGGGGAAGCGCAACATTTCGATTGCCGCCAATGTCCTGTTGGCGGCTACGGTGGCTGCGGTCCCGTTCTTGCCGTGGGGCGGGTGGTTGCTCGGCGTTTTCGCCTTCGCCAGTTTGGGTGCGGCATTCCGGCAGGGGCCCTTGACAGCGCTGATGACCGAACTCGTGCCCACCGCGCAGCGCGGTGCGTTCATCGCCTTGCGAAACATCTCCTCGCAGGTCGGCATCGGAGTCACCGCTTACGCAGGCGGCATGCTGTTCCAACAGTTTGGTTATGTTGCCGTCACTTCGCTTTGCGCGGCGATGACCGCGGTGGTGGCGGTTTTGCTGGCGACCCACATTGTTGAACCGCGGGGAGCCTTCCCGGCCCTCGAGGGTGATTGATTTCCTGCGTGTGAGGAGGAAGAAGTGCCGTCGCGGTCGCGAATACTGAGAGGCGTTCGAAATGTTTTGTTGATGTTGGCCGTGCTGGTGGCTGCATTCTTTCTCATCGTGGTGCCCTGGTTTTTCACCTCGATCATCACCCGCCGTCAATATCACTACCCTGATCCAAATGACGGCAAGACTCCGAAATCTTACAACCTCGACTTCCAGTGGGTAGAATTCCCCGCGCCGGATGGAATCACACTCAAGGGCTGGTACATTCCGGCGGAGGGCGTGGCGCGCGGTACGATGGTCTATGTCCATGGGCTGAATCGGACGCGCATCGAGATGCTGCCCGACG
>Ga0326728_10006095_pt1 | contig 32971 bp, 27 predicted proteins | sample MB3enrmetagenome_FD_207602 | JGI IMG/M metagenome (GOLD analysis project Ga0326728, IMG submission 207602) | Lab enriched peat soil microbial communities from McLean, Ithaca, NY, United States - MB31MN | ecosystem: Environmental > Terrestrial > Soil > Wetlands > Peat | place: USA: New York... | reverse complement strand
CGGAGGAAGCAAATAGCCCTGCTCCGGGCTGTAAACCTTGAATCGCGACATACTTCTGTTGTCGCCCAACCGCAATGTGAATTACAAGTGCCTCGTGCAGTTCTCACGCAGACACTTTAGCCCCTGAGGGAAATTGCTTTGGGCCAGACGCAGATCATCGACGAGGAGAACCTGTACATCGAGCTCTGGACCTCCCTCGCTTCCCTGCTCCGCAGCTACACCGCGGCACACGGCTTGCATGGCAATCGCCACGCCACCGTCGAGGCAGGCGAGGAAGATATTTCGGTTCGCCACGAAGAAAAGTGGCTTCATCTCGAGCGCGACGGCGCATTCGTTACCTGGTCGCGAGAAAATGGAAGCAGTGGAAGAATGGAATTCTCGGACTCCGGCCGATTGCGGAGCGGGGCGAGCGAGGAAGAGATGGATCTGGCAGCAGAAGCCTGGGCACGGGAGTTGATGCGATGAGCCCGAAAAAGAAAAGCTCCGAGACCATGTCGGTCTTCTCGCCCAAGCTCGCCAAGCGCTTCGACGCGCTCGTCGAGAAGTATCCCGTGAAGCGTTCGGCGCTCATCCCCATGCTGCTCTACGCGCAAGACGAAGTCGGCTATCTTTCTGATGCGGTCGTCGCAGAGGTGGCGCGGCGCATCGGCATTACGGAGCTCGAAGTGCGCAACGTCGCCACCTATTATTCGATGCTCCGCTTCAAGCCCGGGGGCAAATTCAATATTCAGGTCTGCACGAACATCAGTTGCATGCTGCGCGGCGGCTACGAAATCTACGAGCGCTTCCAGAAAGAACTCGGCATCGGCCCCAAGGGCATTTCGGCCGACGGCCTCTTCTCGCTCGAAGAAGTGGAGTGCATCGGCGCCTGCTGCTGGGCGCCAGCCATCCAGGTGAACTACGACTTCCACGACGAGCTCAAGCCCGATCTCGTCCCCGGCATCCTGAGCGGCTATCGCGAGCAGGCCGGGGTCCCCAGCGACAGGTCTTCGTCGCCGGGGTGGGAGACGAAGGCGAAAGGCAAGGCCAGCGATGCCTAGGCTCGTCTCGCACCCCGACGAAGTGAAGATCGTCTCCCGGCGCTTCGGCATGGGCGCGGCAAACATCGACCGCTATCTTGAGCTGGGCGGATATCAGGCCGTGAAGAAATGCCTTGCCCAGAGCCCCGAGTGGATCATCGAAGAGATGAAGGCCAGCGGCCTTCGCGGGCGTGGCGGCGCGGGCTTCTCGGCGGGCATGAAGTGGTCCTTCGTCCCCAGGCAATCCGCCAAGCCCAAGTACATCCTCATCAACGGCGACGAAAGCGAGCCGGGAACCTGCAAGGATCACCTCATCTTCCTGCACGATCCGCATGCCGTGATCGAGGGCACTATCATCGCCGGCCTGGCGGTAGGCGCGCGCATGGGCTTTATCTACCTGCGCGGCGAGTACCGCTATCTTCTCGAAATCATGGAGCGGGCGGTCGCCGACGCTTACGATCGCGGCTTTCTCGGCACGAATATCTTCGGCTCCGCCATCGAGTTCCAGATCATCACGCAAACCGGCGCGGGCGCCTACGAAGTGGGCGAAGAGTCCGCGCTTATGGAGTCGCTCGAAGGCAAGCGCGGCGTACCCCGCATCAAGCCGCCCTTTCCCGCTGTCGTCGGCCTCTACGGCGGTCCCACGGTCATCAATAATGCCGAGACCATTGCCACAGTGCCCCACGTCATTGCCATGGGCGCAGCGGCCTACGCAGGTGTGGGCACTCCGCGCAATGGCGGCACGCGCCTGTTCGGCATCAGCGGCCACGTTGAGCGCCCTGGCGTGTACGAACTGCCCATGGGCTATAACCTCAAGAAGATGATCTACGATGTAGCCGGCGGCATTCGCGGCGGACGCAAGTTAAAAGCTGTCGTCCCCGGCGGTTCGTCCACGCCTGTCCTCCTGCCCGAAGAGATCGATATCGGCATGGATTTCGACCAGGTGGGCAAAGCCGGCTCCATGCTCGGCTCCGGCGGCGTCGTGGTTATCGACGATCAAACGTGTATCGTCGAGTTCGCACTCCGCACTATCAGCTTCTATCAACATGAAAGTTGCGGATGGTGCATTCCCTGCCGCGAAGGCACCGACTGGCTCAAGAAATCGCTCACGCGCTTCCACGCCGGCTTCGGAACTGAGGCCGACATTGACAACATGCAGTACCTCGCGGAGAACATGCTTGGCCGCACCTTCTGCCCGCTGGGCGACGCCGCGGCCATGCCGACCATCGCGTTCGTCAAGAAGTTTCGCAAGGAGTTTGAAGATCACCTGAACGGAAAGCCGTGCCCGTTCGCCCGGGAAGGCGTACCGCAGTTGACCGTGGTATAGGCAGACAATGGCTTTGAAAGGGCACGGCTTCAGCCGTGCCGAGAAGGCTGATTGAGGATTGGGGCTTTAGCCCCTGAGGGACAGCGAACAAAGAATGCCCGACGTCACATTCACAGTCGATGGGAAAAAGCTCACCGCTCCGGCGGGGACGCTGCTCATTGACGCTTGCCGCAAGGCCGGCATCGAAATTCCTGCCTTTTGCTACTATCCCGGCCTTTCATTGCAGGCCGCCTGCCGCATGTGCGTCGTGCGCCAGGAGAAAGTGCCCAAGCTGCAGACCGCCTGCACCACCACCGTGGCGGAGGGCCAGGTTTTCTTCACCGACTCTCCCGAAATCGCCCAGGCGCGCAAGGCCACCATTGAATTGCTCCTCGGCAATCATCCGCTCGATTGCCCCGTTTGCGACGCGGGTGGCGAGTGCGAACTGCAGGACATGACCTTCAAGTACGGCCCCGGAGAGAGCCAATACATCGAAACCAAGCATCATCGCGACGAGCAGCAGTGGTCGCCCGCTGTCTTCTACGATCGCCCGCGGTGCATCCTCTGTTACCGCTGCATCCGCATGTGCGGCGAAGGCATGGACGTTTGGGCGCTCGGCGTATGGAATCGCGGCGCCAACTCCGTCATCGTACCCAACGACAATCATCAACTCGACTGCGAACAATGCGGCATGTGCATTGACGTGTGTCCCGTGGGCGCCCTCACCAGCGGCAGCTATCGCTACAAGACCCGCCCCTGGGAGATGAGCCACGTTTCCACCGTGTGCACGCATTGCGCCGACGGCTGCAAGGTGACTCTCGGCGTGCGCTCGACGAATGATGGCGCGGAAATCGTGCGCGCCGACAATCGCGACAAAAGCGGCATCAACAACGACTTCCTGTGCGCCAAAGGCCGCTTCGGATTCGACTTTGTCGAGAGCCCCGACCGTTTGACGCAACCGCTCGTCCGCAACGCGGCCGGCAAACTCGAACCCGCCACGTGGGAGCACGCGCTTCGCTTTGCCGCCGGCAAGCTGAAGGAGATTCGCGATGCGCGCGGCGGCGCGTCGATCGGAGTCATCGGTTCCAACCGCACCACCAACGAAGAGAATTACCTGCTGCAGAAATTCGCGCGCACGGTGCTTCAGACCAACAATATCGACCACGAGCGCAGCACCGATTACGCGACCTTTGCCCGCGCTCTCTCGGGAAGCGCCGGAAAGACCGCGAGCCTGCGTGACATCTCCACGGCTTGCGCCATTCTGCTCGTTGGCGGCAATCCCACGGAGGAGCATCCACTTCTGGCCTGGCTGCTGCGCACCAACGTGTGCCTGAACCGCGCGCGTCTTTACATCGCCAACTCCAGGCCCATCAAGCTCGACCGGCAAGCGAAGGCGACGCAGGAGCTTCCACCCGGCGGCTTTAAAGACCTCGCCGCCTTTCTCGATCACAGCACATCCGACTTCAGCAAGGCGCTTCTTGTCGAGGAATCGCTCGTCGTGCTTTTCGGCGAGGAGTTCCGCGGTGAGGCCGTCGAGAATCTCGTTGCCTGGGGCCTCAAGCGCGGTAATGTCCGATTCGCCTATCTTGGCGACTACGCGAACTCGCGCGGTGCCGCCGATATGGGCCTGTTCCCCGACCTTTTACCCGGCTACGTTCCGGTCTCTGCGCCGGGAGCGTTCGCGGAATATCCCAACCTGCCTGCCGCGCCCGGCAAAACGCTGCCGCAAATGCTCGAAGCGGCTGCGAGGGGCGAACTCGGCGCGCTGCTGGTAGTTGGCGCCAACCCGGTTTCCCGCGCCAAGCTCGATCCTGCCGCCCTCGAAAAGACGTTTGTCGTCGTGCAGGACCTCTTCCTCACTGAAACCGCGGCTCTGGCCGACGTCATTCTTCCGGCCGCCAGTCTTTACGAGAAGTCCGGCACCGTGACCAACACCTACGGCGACATCCAGATGGTGCGCAAGGCCGCTGACCGCGCCGGCGTCAAGCCGGAATTCGAGATCCTCGTCCGCCTCGCCGGAGGCATGGGAGTCGACGTCAGCACTCTGGTTCCCTTCGGCCAAAGGCTAGACTTGCTCGGCGTCACCTCCGATCTCGGCCAGTCACGCGGCGCACAGTCCGGCGAGGCCGACCGTCATGCCGTCTGGCTCGAAGCCAACGGCCTCGAACCCAAACTCAGCCCCTTCGATCCACTCGCGCTTCTCGACGAGATCGAGCGGCTCGTCCCCGGTTATACGCTCGATCGCATCAATCTTTTCGCAGGCAACGATGTGCATACAAAGCTCGAGGCCACGCCCGGATTTGTGCCGTTGAAGGCGCTCACCAGCCCGGACCTTGTGGTTCCTGCGCACGATACGCTTTTCACCTCGGGAACGCTGGGCCGTTGCAGCACAGCGCTCAAACAGCTAACGCAGCACCAAACCAAAGAATTGGCCGAAACCGCCGCCGACTGAGAATTCGCTGGGTGCCCCATCCTAAACGCGTCTTTTGCGTTTAGGGTGGGACAAGATAAATCAAAACTCCGTAGGAACGTTTCACCTGCAAAGGCTAAGACGCACGTGACCATCCTCGCATTCTTTCTCTGGAGCCTGCTGAAAGTCGCCGTGGTAACGGTGGTGATGCTCCTGGGCGTCGCCTATACCGTCCTGCTCGAGCGCAAGCTGGTGGGCCGCATCCAGAACCGCTGGGGACCCAGCCGCGTTGGCCCCTACGGGCTTTTGCAGCCGCTCGTGGACGGCGCCAAATCGTTCCTCAAAGAGGATCTGATTCCCACCGCCGTCTACCGCCCGCTCTATTTGCTGGCGCCCATCATCTCCCTTGGCTGCGCGCTCATCACCATCTCCGTGGTTCCCTTTGGCGCGCCCGGCATGGGCCCGCACGGTTTCGATTTCTTTGAGATTTCAAATATCAATGTCGGCCTGCTCGTGATTCTCGGCGTCACTTCCATGGGCGTGTACGGCATCGCCCTTGCTGGCTGGTCGTCGAACAACAAATACTCGCTGCTTGGCGCGCTGCGCTCTTCCGCGCAGATGATCAGCTACGAGCTGGCTCTTGGTCTTTCGCTTGTCGGCGTGGTTCTTCGCGCCGGCTCGCTCAATCTTCGCGAAATCGTCAACCAGCAAGCCACCTACGGCATCGCGACCTGGAACATCTTTGGCGGATTCCAGTTCATTGCCTTCTTCATCTACTTGATGGCGGCCTTCGCAGAGACCAACCGCTCGCCCTTCGATCTGCCTGAGGCTGAAAGCGAACTCGTCGCCGGCTATCACACCGAATACAGCTCGATGAAGTTCGCCATGTTCTTCATGGCCGAATACGGCAACATGATCAACGTGGGCTGCGTGGCTACGCTCCTGTTTCTCGGCGGCTGGACCAGCCCGCTCGGCGACTTGATGGGGCCATTCGACAGCACCTGGATCAATGCACTGCTCCCGCTCTTCTGGTTCGTGACCAAGGTCTTCTGCTTTCTCTGTCTTTATGTCTGGGTGCGGGGCACATTACCCCGCTTCCGCTATGACCAGCTGATGAACTTTGGCTGGCGGTTTTTGCTTCCGCTGGCCATCTTGAATGTTGTAGGAACAAGCCTCTGGCTTGCGTATCGCTGAGGATCGCGAGCGCGCCACACACATTGATCCAAGCGCATCAGCCATGCGCCGCAAGGATCAGATTCGCGAAGTTACGAAGCCGCTCTTCATGCCTTGGGGACGGCGCTCGCCTTGGCTCCCAGAAAGTTCTTGACGCCCATGCCTGCAAAATAGAGGCACGCGAGCACCGACAGATACACCCCAAAACCAATGGAGATCGCCTGCGATACCTGTTGCTGAACCTGCTGGGCCAGCGGATTATTAGGGTCATTGGCACCGCCCATCCCCAGTGCGGAATTAACGCTGCTGTGGGCAATAATCCCGACAATCAGCATGAAAAGCAGCGGCAACACTCCGCCAAGCACTGCGCGCTTGTCCTTCCACAAGTAGTGAACAAACGGTCCAACAAGCGACACAAACGCCAGGAATCCGTAGATTCCTGTGCTGGCCGTGCCCGTGCCTGCCTGCATCAAGATGTCGAGCGCGTTCTTGGCATTTATGAAACCCAGCAACTGCCAGAAGGTGAAGCTCATCGAACCACCTGGACTCTGGATGGAAACAGCGCTCAAAAAGAACCACCCAATGATGAGCAGCAACAGCGCAATCAGGTTGAGCGCGCCAAATCGGGCCACAATCCCCGAGAAAATCTCCGCTCCCTTTCCTTTTGCCGCCGTCAAGGCAGCCTGCGCTTGTTCCTTGGTCAGTTGCGACTCCGGCACCACGCGCAGCGACGCAATTTGCCCCGCATCGTTGAACTCCGCATCAACGGTCATTCCCACGGCTGGTGGCGCTTCCGATTTCCACGTCCCTTCCAGCGTGAAGGAATACTGTTGCCCATCGACAACGATCAGACCATTGCCGGCACTCGTGTCACGAAGAATCTTGCCTCGCTTTGTCATACAAACCTCCAGGGATTTTGGTCCGATGAACCGACCTAGCATGGTTCAGCTTGGCCCAATAGATTCTGAGGTTGGCCGTTGGAGCTGAGGGGGAAGCGCCATCCAGGGGCACACTGACTTGAAGGCAAAGCTAGAACACTTGCAGACACTTTGTCCAGTAAAAATTGCCCGAACGTCTTGCGCATGAGCGCGTGCCCGCCCTCCGAAGAGTGATTGAACGGCACTGCTCGGAATCGTTATGCTTTCGGAAAGCGACCTCAGGTGCCTCTCCGCCTCTCGCAAACTCTGACGGAAGACACGCTGAAAGAAACTGCCCTGAGTACCGCTGAGCTCCGGCGGACACACGTGCATCACAGAGAAACGGAGCAGTTGGAATCACAGCCAGAATCCCCGCCCGCGCGGTCCTTTCCCGTCCCTCTCACGGCTCTTCGACCGTGATATTCTTGAACTTCCGTGTGCTCTGTAAAGAAGATGAACCTGTTCCTTGGACCTCTCAAACTGTGCCGGCTCGTAGAATTGTAAGCGCTCGATTTTGCTGGGTCATTGACGATGCACCTGATTTTGTTTTTCCTCTTTGCCGGATTCTGCCTCGCCGGAGCCATCAATCTCCTGCTGCAGACCCATCCCATCAACAGCGCCCTTTCGCTGATCGTGGTCATGACCTCGCTCGCGGTGCTCTACCTTCTGCTCGGCGCTGAATTTCTTGCCATCGCGCAAATCATTGTTTACGCGGGCGCCGTGATGGTGCTTTTCACTTTCGTGGTCATGCTGCTCAATGCCGGCCGCGAAGAACGCACGCTTGGCAGCCGCGCCGCGGGACGTATCGGTTTTCCCGCCGTCGTCGTTTTCCTGGCCGTCCTTGCCACCATCATTCTCCGTGCTCAGGGTCTCGCCTCAGCGCATCTCGGTCAGGGGCTCAACGCCGCGCCTGGAATTGGTTCCGCAGCCCAGGACACATCCAATCTCGCACTCCTTAGCCAGGTGCTCTTCCACGAACTGCTTCTGCCCTTTGAACTGACATCGGTGCTCATTCTCATTGCCATCCTCGGCGCAGTGGCCATCGCCCGCCGCGAAGGCTCGGAAAGGACGGCCGAAAAATGAGCTTTCTGCAACACGGTGTGCCCCTCAGTTGGTATCTCCTCCTGAGCGCTGTGCTCTTCTCGCTCGGCGTCGTCGGATTCCTCATCAAGCGCAATATCATCACCGTGTTCATGTCAATTGAGCTCATGCTCAACGCCGTCAATCTCTCCTTCGTTGCCTTTGCGTATCAATGGCACGCGGTGAAAGGGCAGATCTTTGTCTTCTTCGTCATGATGGTCGCCGCCGCCGAAGCTGCCGTCGGTCTGGCCATCATTATTGCTGTCTTTCGCGTACGCGCCACGTTGGCCGTCGACCGTATCGATTTGATGAAACTATGAACCAGTCTCTCCATCTCTGGCTGATTCCGCTGCTGCCCTTCGCCGGCTTCCTTTTGAACGGAATCCTTGGCTCGCGGATGCCCAAGTGGCTCGTCTCCGCGATTGGCCTGCTTGCGCCTTTTCTCTCTTTCGCGCTGGTGCTGAACGCTTACGCGCTCACCTCGATCTCTGCCGCGAGCTGCGCCGGCTGCGGACCTGTCGCCGCCGTGGTGCTACCCTATATCGAGACCTGCCCATTGCCCTGGTTCGCCATCGGTTCACTTCATGTTGATTTCAGCTTTGTCCTCGACCAGCTTTCTCTGGTCATGCTGCTTGTTGTCACCGGCGTCGGCTTCCTCATCCACATTTATTCCGTCGGCTACATGGCGCATGAAGAGGGCTACGCGCGTTACTTCAGCTTCCTCAATTTGTTCCTCTTCTTCATGACCACTCTCGTTCTCGCCGGCAACGTGCTCGTCATGTTCGTCGGCTGGGAGGGTGTCGGCCTCGCCTCCTATCTCCTTATCGGCTTCTGGTTCCAAAAGCAGTCGGCCGCTGCGGCCGGCAAAAAGGCCTTCATCGTCAACCGCATCGGCGACTTCGGTTTCCTCATCGGGATCTTCCTTCTCCTCGCCAGCTTCGGCACGCTCACGTTCAGTGAAATCTCCGCCAAGCTCGCCACGAACCCAGCCACGAACCCAGCATTGACGGGCGGCGTCCTCACCGTGATCTGTCTCTGCCTGCTGCTGGGCGCTACCGGCAAGAGCGCGCAACTGCCGCTGTATGTCTGGCTGCCCGACGCCATGGAAGGCCCCACGCCGGTCTCCGCGCTCATTCACGCGGCCACCATGGTCACTGCGGGCGTCTACATGATCGCGCGCACGCATTTCCTCTTCGATCGCGCGCCCATTGCCCTCACTACAGTCGCCATCGTCGGAGCGGCCACGGCATTGTTCGCGGCCACCATCGGTCTCGCCCAGAACGACATCAAACGGGTGCTCGCCTACTCCACCATCTCGCAACTGGGCTACATGTTTCTGGCCTGCGGCGTTGCCGCGTATTCGGCGGCGATCTTTCACCTCGTCACGCACGCATTTTTCAAGGCCCTGCTGTTCCTCGCTGCCGGCTCTGTCATTCACGCCATGGGCGGCGAGCAGGACATGCGCAAGATGGGCGGCCTGCGCAAGAAACTTCCCGTCACATTCTGGACCATGACGGTAGCCGTCTTCACCATCGCCGGATTCCCTCCCCTGGCCGCGTTCTTCTCAAAGGACGCCATCCTCTATGCCGCGTTCGTCAGAGGGACCGGAGGCAAAATTCTGTGGTTCGTCGGGCTGCTGACCGCCATGCTGACCGCGCTCTACATGTTCCGCCTCTGGTACATGACCTTCTTCGGCGAGTTGCGCACAGCGGATACCCATCCGCATGAGAGCCCCTGGTCGATGCGCGCGCCGCTGGTGATCCTGGCGCTGCTCTCCATTTGCGGCGGATGGATCGGCATTGAGAGTCTCAGTTCGTACCTGGCGCCCTCGGTCGGCCTGCACCCGGCAGTCTCCAGCACGCTGCATCTCGAGCTGATTCTCACCGTCGTTGCCGTTCTGGTGGCGCTCGAAGGCTGGCTGATCGCGGACAAGTACTACCGGCGCAAGACAGAACGGCCGGCTCAACTGGCCGCTGCAATGCCTGCCGGCTACAATCTGCTCGCCAACAAATATTACGTCGACGAGATGTACGACGCCGTCCTGGTTAAGCCGCTATTTGCAGTTTCGCGATACGTGCTGGGTTGGATCGTTGACACGGGAATCCTGGGCGGCATTGCCTGGCTGCTTGCCGGGATTGCCAGCCTCACGGGAATGATTCTGCAGCGCTGGCAATCGGGCAACCTGCGCTCGTATGCGGCCTGGTTGGCGGCTGCGGCCACTGCGGTTCTGCTTTTCGTGCTCCTCGCACAGGGCGCGATCCCGATGGCGGAACCTTTGACGCGCAGCTTGCACTTCACTGGAGCGGGGCACTGAGAAGATGACAGCGCCAATGGCAAGCATCGACCAATCCATTCTCACCCTTATCCTGCTGGTACCTCTGGCAGGCGCCTTTCTTGTCGCGCTTGCACCCGATCGCGCCAAACTGCCCAACTGGATCGCGCTCCTCACCTCACTCGTCACCTTTGTTCTCACGCTCCATCTTCCCGCGCACTTTGTTAGCGGCCAGAGTGGCTTCCAGTTTGAAGTCAACATACCCTGGATCGAGAGTCCCGCGATCTGCTACCACGTCGGCGTCGACTCACTCAGCCTCTGGTTGATCGTCCTCGTCGGGCTTCTCGCGCCGATCGGCGTTGTCGCCAGTTGGAACGCTATCCAGACCCGCCGCAAGGTCTTCTACTCGCTATTTCTTGTCCAGCAGACCGCCATGTTTGGCGTCTTCGTCGCGCTCGACCTCATGCTCTACTATGGCTTCTGGGAGCTCTCACTGGTGCCGATGGCCATCCTCATCGCCATGTACGGCCGTAAGGAGGGCCCAAAAGCCGCACTCAAGTTCTTCCTCTTCACCTTCATTCCATCCGCGCCGCTGCTTGTCGCCATTCTGTGGCTCTACGCGCGCACACACACCTTCAACTTCAGCGAACTGCAGTATCAGACTGCCAGCGGTGTGCTCCCCGCAGGAGCGCTCTTCTGGGTTGCGCTGGCGTTCCTGTTCGCCTTCGCCGTCAAGGTTCCCGTTTTTCCGCTGCACGGCTGGCTCGCCGACACCTACAACGAAGCTCCTGTCGCGCTCGCCATGGTGGTTGCCGGCAAGCTCGGTCTCTACTCGATGATGCGCTTCCACGTCGGGCTTTTCCCCGCCCAGGCGCGCGCCATGGCTCCGCTTCTCCTGGTTCTTGCTGTCGTCGGCATTCTCTACGGCGCGTGTCTGGCTCTGGTGCAGCGCGATTTCTGGCGCCTGATGGCCTTCGCCGCGCTGAGTCACCTCAGCCTGATCGTGCTTGCCATCTACGGCCTCACATTCACTGGATGGTCAGGCGCGGTCTATCAGATCCTCTCGCATGGCGTGGTCGATGGCGCACTCTTTCTGCTGCTCGGCGCGCTCGAAATCCGTTACGCCACCAGCACGATTGCTTCTTATGGCGGGCTCGCGGCAAAACTGCCCCGCACAGTTTCCATCTTCGTCATCGCCACGCTGGCCATGATTGGCCTGCCTATGCTGAATGGTTTCATCGGAGAATTCATCATTCTTTCGAACACCTTCGGCGCAGTAAACCGCACTGCAGCGGTCCTGGCAGCTCTCGGAGTAATTCTCGGCGCGGCCTATATGCTTTCGCTGGTGCAGCGTCTCTTCTACGGCCCCGAAAGCGAGCTCGCCCGCTCCAAACCCTCCAACGATCTGCGCATCGGCGAGATGGCCGTGCTTACGCCGCTCGTTGTCCTCATGCTCGTCATGGGTCTTGCGCCGTCGCTCTGGCTCAACTCCATCCAGGCTGGTGTGCACCCGCCGCCGCAACCACAGCAGGTGCGCTACATCGACATCTTGCAAACGCCCGATAAGATTCCTGCTTCGATTCGTCCGGAGGCCCAGCGGTGAATCCCGTTCCTGACATCTACCGCATCCTCCCCGAAGTGATCCTCACGCTCACCGGCGCAGCCATCATGGTGATTGACGCCTCGATTCCGCCTTCCTGGCCGCGCCGCCCCCTGGGCTGGGTTGCCGCCATCGGCACCACCATCGCTCTCTGGGCCAGCCTCTGGCAGCTTTCTCTGGCTGAAGGAACCGGCTTCTTCGGCACCGTCGAAACCAGCGCCTTTACCGTGTTCTTCCATGTCCTCATCTGCGGCATCGTTCTCGTGGCCTTGCTGCTCTCGCTCGATACGCTGCCGGAGCACAGCCACCACCAGGGCGAGTTCTACGCGCTCATCGTATTCGGCGCCGTCGGCATGTGCCTGCTCACCAGCGCCGTCGAGCTGCTCGTGGTCTTCATCGCCCTCGAAATCTCCTCGATCTCCACCTACATCCTCGCCGGCTACCGCAAACAGACCGGCCGTGGCCCTGAAGCCGCGATCAAGTACTTCCTCCTCGGCTCTTTTGCCACAGCGTTTTTGCTTTACGGCATTGCCCTCATCTTTGGCGCCACCGGCACTACGCAGATCTATCAAATCGCGGCGCTCGCCCCCGTCGCGCAGAACCAGACATTCGTCCTCTCCGCCCTGGCGCTGATGCTGGTCGGCATTCTCTTCAAGGTTTCCGCGGCGCCTTTCCATGTTTGGACGCCTGACGTCTACGAGGGCGCGCCCTCGCCTGTCGTCGCCCTGCTCTCTACCGCGCCCAAAGCCGCCGCCTTCGCTCTGCTCCTCCGCGTGGTCTACGAGATCTTCCCCAATCTCCGCTCCATCTGGGCGCCATTGCTCTGGATCGTCGCCGTTCTCTCCATGACGGTCGGCAATCTCGCCGCACTCCGCCAGCAAAACGTCAAGCGCATGCTGGCTTACTCGGCCATCGCCCACGCCGGCTATCTGCTTGCTGCGTTCGCTGGCGTCGGCTCCATCGGCATCGCCGCCGCCAGCTTTTATATCGCGGCCTACGCCGCCATGAACGTCGGCATCTTCGCCGTCATCACGCTCGTCGCCGGATACGACGAACATCTTTCCCTCATCGACGACTTCCGCGGGCTAATCTACCGCTCGCCCTTCCTCGCGAGTCTGCTCATCTTCTTCCTCATCTCGCTCATCGGCATTCCCTTCACCGGCGGCTTCTTCGGCAAGTTTTACTCCTTCACTGCCGCGGTGGACGGAGGCGCCATCGCTCTGGCCATCATCGGCTTGCTCAACTCAGGATTAGCCGCAGCTTATTACCTGCGTTTAGCCCTCGTCTGCGCGCAGCGCCCATTCCCCGACCAAACCCCGCAGCCCAAGCCCATCGTTGGCATCGCGGTCGGAGCAGCTCTGTTCCTCGCCGTTGCCGCCACACTCGTTCTCGGCATCATCCCCGGCGCTACCCTCCATGCCGCCCAGTCGGCCGCGCACACATTGCAAGTTCCACCACAACCGAGCGAAGTCCCCAGCGCTCCGCTACAATCACCTCAATGAAGCTAGGTGAATTAGCAAGCCGTCTAGGCGCCGAACTGCGCGGCGATCCCAACCTGGAAATCACGGGCGTCAAGGGCATTGAGGAAGCGGGACCCTCCGAGATTACCTTCGTCGCGAATCCCCGCTACACTGCGCTCGCGCGCACCACGCAAGCCGCGGCGATCATTGTCGAGCCGGAGTTCCAGGAGATCGCGGCGGCCACGATTCGTATCAAGAATCCCTATCACGCCTTTTCGCGCGCGCTCGGCCTCTTTTACCAGCCGCCCTCTTACGCTCCCGGTATTCACCCCACCGCCGTCATCGACCCCACAGCAGAGATTGGTCCGGATGCCCACATCGGCGCCTACGCTGTCGTCGGCCCCAACGTCCGCATTGGATCCCACGCTACGCTCCTGCCCCACGTCGTGCTTTATCCCGGCGTCCAGGTCGGCGACTACTTTTTCGCGCATGCCCATGCAGTGGTCCGCGAAAATTGCGTTCTCGGTGACCACGTCACGCTCGAGAACGGCGCCATCATCGGCGCGGACGGCTTCGGTTTCTCAAAGAACGACGCTGGCCAATGGGAGAAGATTCCGCAATCCGGCCCGGTTCGCATCGGCAGCCGCGTAGATGTGCAGGCCAACGCCACCATCGACCGCGCGACCGTGGGCGCGACGGAAATCGGCGACGGCACCAAAATCGACAATCTCGTCCAGGTGGGCCACGGCTCGCGCGTCGGCAATGAAACGCTGCTCTGCGCGCAGACCGGCCTGGCCGGCTCCTCGATGATTGGCAACAATGTGATTCTTGCCGGCCAAGTGGGCATTGCCGGCCATTGCACCGTCGGCGACGGCGTCATCCTGACCGCACAATCCGCGGTCTCGCACGACGTCCCACCGGGCAAAATGATCTCCGGCTCTCCCGGCTTCGACAACCGTATCTGGCTCCGCGCCGTCGCCATCTTCCAGCGCTTGCCGGAGCTGCTCAAGCGCCTCGATCGCGTGGAAAAGGCGGTGGCAAAACAACTCGCCGCATCTGAGGCTGCGCCGCCCGACGAGGAGACCGGCAAGTGAGCCGCCGCGCCGGATTGCGTTCTCCGCTGTACTCGGCCACTCTTCTCTCCGCTTTCCTCTTTTCCGCCTGCCACTCGTACCACATCGACGCTACCATCGAAAACCGCACGGGCGCGCCCATCCAGCTCCTCGAGGTGGACTATCCCGCTGCCAGCTTCGGCGCCGACTCGCTAGCCGCAGATGCCGACTTCCATTACCGGTTTCAGGTCCGCGGCAGCGGCCAGCTCAAAGTGTCGTACACCGCGGCAAACGGCCAGACGGTCCAGATCTCCGGTCCCATCCTGGCAGAGCGGCAGCAAGGGACACTCGAGATCGTTCTTGAGCCCGGCGGCAAAGCCGAATTCCACCCGCACCTGACCCCTCCTGCCTGATCGGCCAGGCCCAAGATTGCCCCCAACCGTTACCAAGACCCTGAAAATCAACAACAAATCCTTCAGCTCCGTCTGATCTTGTCAAAAATCCCTCCGATAGGACATGTGGAGGGTGAGTTGCGCACGACCTCTGCAACTCGTCACAGGCGCCCCTTGGCCCGATGGCTACGGTCACATGCCCTCGCGCTGCGGTTCGCAGGTTGCATGCTTTGCGTCTCGCTGGCGACCGGCCTTGCGGGCGCCATGGCCGAAGGCAATTTGATCTGGGTCGCCAATGGCGTCCTTCTCGCTTACCTCCTTTTGGCCCCGCGCCGCCTCTGGCCCGCCTATCTCTGCGCGCAGGCCTGCTGGGCCACGCAGTCGGCACCCTCGCGATTCATGTTGCCTGGCAGGTCAACCTGATGGATACGCCGCTCGACGTGTTTGAGGCGTTGCTGGGCGCTCTGTTTCTGCGCCGCCGTTCTGCACAGCTTCCGCGGTTTACTCAGGGCAAATACCTGCTCCGCTTTGTCGCCTTCGCTGTCCTGGCCGCCCCGCTCATTACGGGGTTGCTCCATGGGCTCATCGCGATGCTGTGGCAACATGCGGCCTTTTCGATGCTCTTTTTGCAATGGGTCGCGACCGACAGCCTGAGCGCATGCGTCGTCACTCCCGCATGCGTCGCCATCTTCCGCACCAGAATTCCCCGATCCATTTACTCCGGCAGAAATTGGGCCTACCTCATTCCCATTGCGGCGGTCACCATTGCCGTTCTCTCCCAGGCAAAGGTGCCGCTGCCCTTTGTTCTTTATCCGTTCCTCGTTCTGATCCTGCTCCGGCTTGGCCTCGGATGGGCGGCAACAGCCACACTCTTTGTGGCTGCGGTAGGAAGCTGGTTTACCGTTCACGGAGAAGGACCCTTCGCTTCCTCCCTGTCACTCTCACGGCTCGAGCCGACTGTCATTCTGCAGATCTTTGTCGCGACCGCCATGTTCATGCTTTATAGCGTGTCCGTGGTGATTGAAAACGTGCGCTGCACGGAACGCAGGCTGCAGGAGATCGCCTCCCTGCACAAACTCGTGACGGAAAATTCGCGCGACGTCATCATCATCGCCGATTTTGAAGGGCATAGAAGCTTCGTCTCAGCGGCCGGCGCCTATTGGGGAGGATGGAGCCGTGAAGAGTTGCTCAACCTGCACAGCCTCGCGCTGATTCATCCCGATGACCGGCCGAGGTTGGAGGAGACGGTTCGCGCGTTGCGTTCCGGCAAGGATGACGCATTAGCCGAGTGCCGCGTCAGAACGTGCGATGGCAACTACGTCTGGATTGAGGCCAGCTTGCGCACCATCCGCGATCCCGCCACCGGCGTTCCCACCGGAATCCTGAAGAATGTGCGCGAGATTACGCAGCGCAAGCTCGCCGAGCAGCAACTTGCCGAGGCCTACCACGCCGTTGAGGCGATGGCCATCACCGACGCGCTCACTGGACTCGCCAATCGCCGCCGCTTCGACCAGTGCCTCACCACCGAATGGCGGCGCGGCATGCGCGAGCGCAAACCGCTTTCGCTTCTGCTCATTGACGTAGACCTCTTCAAGGCATACAACGACGCCTGCGGTCATCTGCGCGGCGACAATTGTCTCAAGCAGATTGCCGAGGCGATCCAGGACGTGGTCTCAAGACCTGGCGATCTGGTGGCTCGCTTCGGGGGCGAGGAGTTCGCCGTTATCCTGCCGAATACTCCCGCGCCCGGCGCTTTCCAGTTGGCGAAGGACATCTGCGCCGTCATGCGCAACCGCCAGCTTCCGCACTCCGGCAACCCCGCTGGCATCGTTACGGTATCGGCAGGTTGCGCCACGCTTGTTCCGCAATTGGGACAGCACGCCGTGGCCCTCATCGACTGCGCCGATCAGGCGCTCTACCAGGCCAAGCGAAGCGGACGCAACCGCGCCTGCGCGTACCGGCTCGACGCCGCCGGCGAAAGCGCCGACAAGAGCAGTCACGATCTGATCGCGATGAAGTCCGCCTGACGTGTTAGAACAGGTTGCGCAGATCCAGTCTTGAAGGGGCACGGCTTTGTGTCCCTGAAAGTTTCGGGAAGGCACGAAGTGTCAGGGCACGGCTTCAGCCGTGCCGCAAAAGCCCCAAGATTGGGGCGGGGCTTTAGCCCCTGAGGGACGTTCTTCAATTGGCTCCGAGGACTTATGCAACCAGCTCTAGTGCACCATGCTCTTGAAGAGCGGCGATTGCAGGAGGCTGTCGAATTCTGCGTTTGACGTCGCAAAGTGGACGGTCAGGTTTCCGGAACTGGAGCCGATATCGGTATCGTTCAGGGCCTCTTTTTCGGCATCTGATGCGCTCATCTTGCGCACCATCACCGCCGCTGACAGCAGCGACGAAATGGTGGCAGCCGCGAACGTGTCGCCGGTTTCGATCGTCAAATCAAACCGGACCCCGTGCTGAAAGTCCATCGAGTACCAGGAAGCATCCAGCCGCTTGCGCACGCTGTCGAAGTCGGTCACCGACCCGGCCTCGCCCAAAAGCTGTTTCATCATCGTCTGGGTACCCTTGTCGTCGAGAATGCTCCACAGCGGGTAGGTGTCCACGCTCTGCATTGCATTCATCATCGAGCTGTTGGTAAGCATGCTTGCAGCCATTCCGTCGCGCGCATCCAGAGCCTTGGTGACGGCGTCCCGGTTTCCAAAGATCATGGTCGAAGGATCAACAAAGCAAAGCACCATGCCCGTACGCGCCATGGGGTACACATTGTTGGTCCGCACCATGGTCGCTTTCACCTTCTGGCGGCGGAAATTGGCCAGGATCGTCTGCGTATCGAACTGGCCCTGGGCGATACCTACCGTTTGCAGCGCATCGCTGCCCGGCGAGGGCCGAAACAGCGCAAAAGCGAGCTCATCCACGTCGTGATTCTCGTTCAGACCCGAGTGGCTCAACGCTTCGTCGAACTGCTTCAGCTCCGGCGGCATCACGCGATTCCGTAAATCCATCGCCGCGGGCGAGTTCTGCATCGCGTGGTAGTCGATCACCACCAACTGCTGAACATCGTGCGGAATGACTCCGCGCGCATCCGTGGTCAGCTGTGCCGCAAAGGCCAGACTGCCTGCCGCCGCCAGCACGGATGCCATCGAATACTTCATCAAACACTTGAACAATTTCTTCCTCCAACCAGATAACATGCTCACTAGCAATTACTTACTAGCGACACTGCCAAAAGACTTGCGCCTCAGTCAGAACCCAATAAATGCCGGCCCCTACCAACATTCTACCGGCAAAATCGTCATCGACGCCCATCAAATGGCTCGAACTCGTCCTTAGCTTCCCGGCCACGCCAGCGGGCGTTTTAGGCGACGTTCGAGGATTTTCGTCTCTTCGTCGAACCCAATTAATTGACGCATCCACTCGCTCTCCCGCTCACAAGCCGCTTCGGGAATCAGGCCGATCACCTCTCCCTCGGCGAGGCCGACCTTGTGCCGGGCAGCCAGGCTCGACACCTTGCGGTGCACCTGCGAGATCGGTGTCGCGTCGAAATCGGTGATGTTCATGGAAAGCTGGGCGCGCCCATGGGCCATGACGCCCATAGCCTTCACGCCCTTCAGGCCTCCGCCCGTGGCCCGGATCTCGCGCGCTATGGCCCGCGCAATCGCCACGTTCGCTGAATCGAAGTAAATGTTGTATGCCACCAGGAACTTGCGTGCCCCCACCGCGCAGGCGCCCGCTGTGGGATGCAGGCTCGGCCCTCCCTGATCGGGTCGCCGCGATGGTTCCTTCTCCACGGCATCTCTGAGCCCTTCGAACTGCCCGCGGCGCACGTCTTCCAGATTCACTCGGTCCGGCCGCATCGCAGCCGCCTCGTAGAAGAACACGGGAACCCCGAAACGCCGCCAGATCTCCAGCCCGGCCTGCCGCGCCAACAACACGCATTGCTCCAGCTTGATCCCCTTCACGGGCACGAACGGAATCACGTCTGCCGCGCCGATGCGCGGGTGGACGCCCTGCTGTCGGGTCAGGTCGATGGTCTCCGCTGCCTTGCCTGCGGCGCGCACCGCCGCTTCCACCACCGCCGCCGGATCTCCTGCAACCGTCACCACCGAGCGGTTATGATCCGCGTCCATCGACCAATCGAGCAGATGCACGCCATCCACCCGCATGGCGGCCACAATCGCCTCCACACACGCGGCGTCAATCCCCTCTGAAAAGTTGGGAACGCACTCGATGAGCGGTCCACTCATGATCGATTCACCCCTGAGGGTCGGCTACAACCGTCAACTGCGGGGCCTCCATCATCTCCAGAACGTATAGCCAACCTGTATCTGGATGCTGGCGTTCACGCCCGGGTTGCGGTCGCCCAGTGAGGCTGAGGAGATGTGCACTCCGTTCACCCCCAGATCAATCGACCGTCTTGGGCGGTAGAAATAGTGAATCCCCCCCCCGCCCTGCGGCCCAAAATTCCACACCGACGTTCCGCCGTCGATTCCAAGCGCCTTGTTGGTCAGGATATTCGGCGGAAACTTGTGCGTGGTGTAGATCAGTCCGCCTGCCGCCTGGAACCAGGGCTGAATCCGGTGCGACCTGGTGGCCAGATTCCAGCGCAAGATCACCGGGGTCAAGCTGACTCCATAGAACGTCCCGCCGCCTGTAGGCAGCTGGCAGCTATACGATTGCCCTCCACTGGTAATGCAGGTGTACGTCTCCTGATGCGGAGACGGCGTATACGCCTGCCACAGAGGCATAACGTTGCCTGCGAACTCGAACTGCCCGCTGAAGATTCCGGCGTGCACCACAGGCGTCATCACCTTGCCCAGCTCAAATCCGGCCGAGAGAAACTTATAGTCCGAACGATTGCCCACGCCAAAGCCCCCATTCACAAAGGGGCTGTACTCCCAGCCCTGCTGTTTCCGCACCTGGGCCACGGGATTGTTCAAATCATCGCTATTTGTTGAGGAACCGGCCGGCGTCTGCGCTACCGCCGTCATCGTTCCTGCCATCCAGGCAATCAAAAGAAATCTCTGGACTTGCTTCAAGGTCCTTCTACCCCCGGTCCTGTTTCCTCTCAAAAAAAGACCGCCACACTCGGGCGGCCTTGTCTTTTGCTGCCAGATATCCGCTCAACGGGCTGCGTGCTCCATCTGCTCGGCGTCCATATCGAAGTTCGAGTGGACATTCTGCACGTCGTCGAGATCTTCCAGGGCCTCCAGCAGGCGCACCATCTGGCTAGCGGCATTTCCTTCCAGCTTGTTATAGGTAGAGGCCAGCATCGTTACTTCGCTCATCACCGTAGGAATGCCCGCAGCCTTCACGGCGTTGGCAACCGCTTCATACGCGTGCGGATCCGTAATGATTTCCCAGGTGTCGCCCTCGTCCTTCAGATCCTCGCCGCCGTGTTCCAGCACGATGTCCATCAGCTTCTCTTCCGTAGCTGCAGACTTCTCGACGGCAATCAAGCCCTTTTTGGCAAACATGAACTTCACTGAGCCGGTTTCACCCAGGTTTCCGCCGTTCTTGCTGAACGCATGGCGGATTTCGCTCACCGCGCGATTGCGATTATCGGTCAGCACGTCTACCAAGACAGCCACTCCGCCGGGTCCATATCCCTCAAAGGTCGCCTCTTCGTAGCTGACCCCCTCCAGTTCTCCGGTACCGCGCAGAATCGCCCGCTTGATGTTGTCCTGCGGCATGTTCTCGGCCTTGGCGGCGGCTATGGCGGTGCGGAGCCGGGCGTTGCTGTCAGGACTGCCACCGCCCTTTGCAGCGACAGCAATTTCTTTGAGGAGACGCGTGAAAATCTTGCCGCGCTTGGCGTCCAGCGCGCCCTTCTTGTGCTTGATGGTGGCCCATTTCGAATGGCCAGACATAGGAACCTCAAAAGCGAAGAAAATAACGGTGTTCTTTAGACACCCGACAAGTGAGTATACCATTCGCGACGATGGGCAAAAATGCCGGCAGGGCACGGAAATGTCCTAATTTGTCCTGTTTTGAAAGGGCACGGCTTCAGCCGTGCCGAAGGTTCAGCGAGATGGACCGGGCTTCAGCCCCTGAGGGACGCTCTCATCGAAATTCGGACGCTGCCCGAAGGCTCTTGGGTTGGAGTTGACCGGGGGGTTTTCTGATTGCTTTGGCAGGCTTGGCCTTAGGCGAAAACCTCGGCATCCCGAAGTCTTGCGCCTTTCCGATCCTTCTCGGAAACGATCAGGCCGCCCTCGGCGGCCGGCCACGGAATCGCCAAATCCGGATCGTTCCACAGAATCGTCCGGTCACCCATTGGAGCGTAATAATCCGTCACCTTGTACGCAAATCCGGCCACTTCGCTCAACACCAGAAATGCATGCCCGAAGCCTTCGGGAATCCACAGCATCTTGCCGTTTTCCCCGCTCAGCTCCACAGCCACGTGCCGGCCGAACTCCGGCGAGCTGCGGCGCAGGTCCACAGCCACATCCAGCACCGCACCATGCGTCACGCGCACCAGCTTTCCCTGCGGCTGCACCGTCTGATAGTGAATGCCGCGCAGCACATTCTTCTTCGAGAGCGAGAAATTGTCCTGCACCCACCTGGTGGGCAGGCCGGCCTCCGTCATCTGCCGCAAGTTGAAGGTCTCTGAAAACGCGCCGCGGTCGTCTCGGTAGATGGCCGGGGTCAGCAGCAGCACGCCGGGCAAGGAAGTGGCTTCGGTCTTCATGGCTATTCGATCCCGGCTCCAAAATACGGCTCGCGCAGCAGCGCCAGCAGGTATTGTCCGTAGCCGCTCTTCGCGATGGGTGCGGCGAGGGCCTCAAGCTGGGCGGCACTGATGAATCCCTGCCGGTAGGCAATCTCCTCCGGACAGGCGATGTTCAGCCCCTGCCGCCGTTCGATGGTGTGCACAAACAAAGCGGCTTCCAGCAGCGAATCGTGCGTGCCCGTATCGAGCCACGCCATGCCGCGGCTCATGATCTCCACCTTCAGCTTCCCTGCTTCCAGGTAGCGCCGGTTCAGGTCGGTGATCTCGAGCTCGCCCCGCGCCGAAGGCTTCAACGTTTCGGCAATACGCACCACGTCGCGGTCGTAAAAATACAAACCCGTCACGGCATAACGCGACTTCGGCGTCTTCGGCTTCTCCTCCAGGCTCACTGCGTGGCCCGCTTTGTCGAACTCCACCACACCGTAGCGCTCCGGGTCTTCCACCGGGTACGCAAATACTGTCGCGCCATCCTTCAATTGCGCGGCCGTTTGCAACTGTCTCGAAAATCCCTGCCCGTAGAAAATGTTGTCGCCCAGCACCAGCGCACTGGCCTCGCCGGCAATAAAGTCGCGTCCGATCAGAAATGCCTGGGCCAGCCCATCCGGGCTCGGCTGCACCGCGTAGCTGATATCGAGGCCCCAGCGCTGCCCGTCACCGAGCAGATCCCTGAAGCGCCCCGTGTCCTGCGGCGTGGAGATGATGAGAATCTCCCTCAGCCCGGCGAGCATGAGCGTGCTCAGAGGGTAATAGATCATCGGCTTGTTGTAGACGGGCAGAAGCTGTTTCGACACCACATGTGTCACGGGATAAAGCCGCGTCCCTGATCCGCCTGCCAGAATAATCCCCTTCATAAACGAACCCTCTTAACCGTCGATCCCGGTCCCTGGTCCCTGTATTCCCGCCCGCTCCGCGTAGTTCTTTACGATCCAGTCGCGGTAGGCGCCGGTCCGCACACTGTTCACCCACTCGCCATTCTCCAAATACCAGCGCACCGTTTTGCGCAGCCCGCTTTCAAATTGTTCGGCTGGCTTCCATTTCAGTTCGCGCGTAATCTTGCTTGCGTCAATGGCGTACCGCCGGTCGTGTCCAGGCCGGTCCTGGACATACGTAATCAACCTGCGCCGCGGCCCTGCCCCTGCCTGCGGCCGCATCTCATCCACCAGGTCGCAGATGGCCGTCACCACATCGATATTGGCGCGCTCGCTGTTTCCGCCCACGTTGTACGTCTCACCGGGACGGCCGCTTTCGAGAACCCTCCGGATCGCGGCGCAATGATCTTCGACAAACAGCCAATCGCGCACATTTTTCCCATCGCCGTATACCGGCAGCGGCTTGCCCTCGAGCGCGTTCAGAATCATCAACGGGATCAATTTCTCCGGAAACTGAAACGGCCCGTAGTTATTCGAACAATTCGTGGTCAGCACCGGAAGACCGAAGGTATGGAAGTAGGCCCTTGCCAGGTGATCCGACCCGGCCTTCGACGCTGCATAGGGACTGTTCGGCGCGTAAGGCGTGATTTCACTGAACGCCGGATCGTTCGGACTCAACGTGCCGTAAACCTCGTCCGTCGAGACATGCAAAAAGCGAAATGCCGCGCGGCCGCCCTCGTCCAGTTCCGCGCAGTAAGCTCGTGCCTGCTCCAGCAGCGTAAACGTCCCCATCACATTGGTCCGGATAAATGCTTCCGGCGACACAATGGAGCGGTCCACGTGGCTCTCTGCGGCAAAATGCACGATCGCCCGTGGCCGTTGCTTGCGCAGAAGCGACCCCACCAGCTCGGCATTGCAGATGTCTCCGTGCACAAATGTGTAGTGCGGATCGGCTTCGACAGACGCAAGGTTGGCGGCGTTGCCCGCATACGTTAGCAAGTCAACATTCACCAACGCTGCGCTGCTCGTCTTCATCCAGGCGAGTACAAAGTTCGAGCCAATGAACCCCGCCCCACCCGTCACCAGAATTGTGTCGTTCAAAGTGCCCATTCGAACCGAGTATACGGTACAAAACACACTACATGCGCCGCACGTACCATCTCAGCCATCCGGGCCCGTCCCGCGTCCCTCATCCTGTAAGGAAGACGAGTGTCTCAGGCTCAACTTGAATCAAGCTTGGACGCAGGTCTGGACCGTCGCATGCGTCCACGCATCAAGAGGCAGCTACGGCGGCTTTCCAAATCATGGGAAGTCCTAAGCGGGGTGGAGAATGGCGGATTCTTTAGGAAAGCGCCAATTAAGGGCTGCAGTCCTGCTCTACATCATTTGAAGGACCGCCTTAGGCGGATGGAAAGCGATTCTTTTGCACGCGCCAAATGAGATACGGCAGTGCCGTAATCGGAAGGACCAGCATCTGCAGCAGACCGAAGGGGCCGCCGTGTGCGGACAGCGCGAAGGTGAAGCTCATACTAATGTGGCCGATCCCATGGGGGACTGCGGAACGCCCGGCATGAACCTGCGACATCCCGCTCACCAGTCCAATCACGACCAATCCAATCGCAGGCCATAGCGCCTTCAATCTCTGACGAGCTGCGACGATTCCGATTGTCCAGCCGACAATAATCGGCGCTCCAAAATAGAGCAACCTATCGAGTTGGAAATAGAGATTCGCGAGCTCGAACAGAGGATGCGGACCTGTGGCGGGCACGCGAACAAAGGGTGTGTCGTACCCCGCGAGAAAGACTTGCCATCCAGTCCATAAAAGAAACAAGGCAACGGACCAGACCGCGGCCAGAAGCAGGAGCGGAGCCACGCCAAAGACCGCCCACGGCGCTCGCGCGCTCCAGGACTGGAGCTGGCGCTGCTCGATCATCGCCCTGGCGAGATCGTCCACCCCGCCGAGTCGGATGAGCGCAGCGGATTCCGCACCCGCTCGGCTGCGACCCGCGCGCTCCTCTTCCGCCCTCAGGTCGGTCAGGTGATCGGCAAGTTCAGCCAGATAGCGTCGCACATGCCGGGGCGCGATGCCGCCGCGCAGCAGGCGCTCGCGAAGTTCATTGAAGGGATTCGCCACGTTGCCCCCCTATCATCAGCATTTGAATTGCGCCCGTGAGATTGATCCAGGCCTCCTTGAGATTGGCCAATCGGCGCGATCCGGCGGGAGTTAGCGAGTAATAGATACGGCTGCGGCCGCTGACGGTCTTGCGCCGCGACTTGAGCGCGCCATCCTGTTCGAGGCCGTGCAGCACCGGATAGACCACCCCTTCGCCGAGTACAATCACCGCGTCGCTGCGACTGCGGATGGCCTGAACGATCTCATAGCCATACATTTCCCCTTGCTGGAGCAGCCTTAGAATCAGGAGCTCTGGAACTCCGTTCATAAAATTCGGGTTGGCCGTTCGGGATGGCATCGAGAATTCATAATACCTCGCAGTTCGATGTATTGCAAGAGTAAAGTGCCCCACTCACAACGGCCGCCGCTCCCGTTTCTGGCGAATAGCGAAATCTCAATTTGAGACGTGACCAAAGGAAGTGCTGCATGGCGGGCAGTTTTTCGTTATATTAAAAACAGCGCAGTTTCCGGATGCGGCCGGAGCTGCTCAAGCAAACCTCTCGATCCAGCGCCAGGGGCGATTTTCATACCTGAAATCGCAGAGTGGCTGTGTATTCGGAACTTGAAGGCACTCCGCATCGAAAATTCTGCACGCAAAGGCTGCCATGGAACCCTCAGACTTCCGTCTCCGCGCTCCGCAACCGCAAGGCCTTTATCATCCACGGGATGAACACGATGCCTGCGGCATGGGCCTGGTCGCAAACATCCGCGGCGAAAAGAGCCACGAGATCATCCGCAAGGGCCTTGAGGTGCTCATCAACCTCACCCATCGTGGCGCGGCAGGTTGCGACCCGGAGACTGGCGACGGCGCCGGCATCCTCATTCAAATTCCCCACGGTTTCTTTGTGCGCGAATGCGCCGAACTCGGCATGACGTTGCCCGAGCCGGGGGCCTACGGCGTGGCCATGTGCTTTTTGCCGGTGGAAAAACACAACCGCCTGCAATGCGAGGGCGTCTTTGAGCGCATCGCCCAGGAAGAGGGTTGTCTGGTCCTCAGCTGGCGTGACACGCCGGTCAACGGCGATGCCATCGGCCGCGAAGCCCGCAGTTCCCAGCCTTACATCGAGCAGCTCTTTCTCGGCCGCCCCCAGGGCCTCGACGAAGAGGCCTTTGAGCGCTTGCTTTACCACGTGCGCAGGCGCACAGAGAACGAGATTGCGGCCTCGGAGATTGAGGACAAGGAGACCTTCTACGTCCCCTCGTGTTCCTGCCGCACCATCATCTACAAGGGCCTGATGCTGGCCCCGCAGATCGAAAAGTTTTACTTCGAGCTGGCCAATCCGCTTGTCACGAGCGCGATGGCCCTCATTCACCAGCGCTTTTCTACCAACACGTTTCCCAGTTGGAAGCTGGCCCACCCTTATCGTTATGTCGCGCACAACGGCGAAATCAACACCATCCGCGGCAACATCAGCTGGATGACCGCACGACAATCCATTCTCGCCAGCTCGCTCCACGGCGACAAAATCGGCGATCTGTATCCGGTCATCATGCCGGGTGGCAGCGACTCGGCCTCGCTCGACAACGCAGTCGAATTCCTCTACCAGTCCGGGCGTTCCCTGCCCCACGTCATGGCCATGCTCATCCCCGAGGCGTGGTCGGGCAACCCCGACATGGACGAGGATAAGCGCGCCTTTTACGAGTACCACGCCTCGCTGATGGAGCCGTGGGATGGCCCCGCCGCTATCGCCTTCACCGACGGTAAGGTCATCGGCGCCACGCTCGATCGCAATGGCCTTCGCCCCGGCCGCTACATCGTGACCAAGGACGATCTGGTCGTCCTTGCCTCCGAGGCCGGCGTCATTGAAGTTCCCGCCGAGGACATCCTCAAGAAAGGCCGTCTGCAGCCTGGACGCATGTTCCTCGTCGATACGGTGCAGCAGCGCATCGTCTCCGACGCCGAGATCAAGAAGGATCTCGCCGGCCGCAAGCCCTACGGCGAGTGGCTGAAGCAGCAGCAAGTCATCATCGACGCGTTGCCGGAGCCGGCCCGCATCATTGCCTCGAATCCCGAGACGCTGCTGCGCCGCCAGCGGGCCTGCGGTTACAGCGAAGAGGACCTGCGCATCCTGCTCGCGCCCATGGCCGCCAATGGCGAGGAGCCGGTTGGCTCCATGGGCACAGATGTGCCACTGGCCTGCCTCTCCGACCGTCCGCAACCGCTCTTTAACTACTTCAAACAGCTCTTCGCCCAGGTCACGAATCCGCCCATCGACCCTATCCGCGAAGAGCTGGTCATGTCGCTCATCAGCTACATCGGCACGGAGCGCAACATTCTGGATGAAGCGCCGGAGAACTGCCACACCCTCAAGCTGCCTCATCCCATCCTCACCAATCGCGATCTCGAAAAGTTGCGCCGCGTTTCATCCGGCGACCTGCTCGCGACCACGCTGCCCGCGCTCTTCCGCGCCGAAGATGGCGAAAAGGGCCTGAAGCAAGCGCTCGATGAATTGAGCGCCCGCGCTTCGCACGCCGTCAACTCCGGATACACGCTGCTGATCCTCTCCGACCGCGGCGTCGATCCCACCTACGCGCCCATTCCCAGCCTTCTGGCCATGGCCGCTGTGCACAATCGCCTAGTCCAGGAAAAGACCCGCACCCAGGTTGCGCTGATCATTGAGAGCGGCGAGCCGCGCGAGGTGATGCACTTTGCCTTGCTCATCGGTTACGGCGCCAGCGCCATTAATCCGTATCTCGCCATCGAGACCATCCACGATCTGAAGCGCCGCGGGCTGCTGCCGGAAAAGGTGACAACAGAGTATGCCGAAAAGAACTTCATCAAGGCCATCAACAAGGGATTACTGAAGACTTTCTCGAAGATGGGCATCAGCACCCTGCAGAGTTATCGTGGCGCGCAGGTCTTCGAAGCGGTGGGCCTGAACAAGTCGCTGATCGATGCTTACTTCCCCGGCACCGCGTCGCGCATCGAGGGCGTCGGCCTCGGCGTACTCGCCCGCGAAGCGCTGATGAAGCACCAGTACGCCTTCCAGCCGCTCACGGATTCTGAAACCGAGTTGGTAGTCGGCGGCCAGTATCAATACCGCGAGGGCGGGGAGTACCACCTGCTCAATCCGCTCACCATCAGCAAGGTCCAGCACGCGGTGCGGCAGAACAGCTTCGCCACGTTCGAGGAATATACCGAACTCATCGACAATCAGAACCGCAACCTGTGCACGCTGCGCGGACTGCTGAAGCTCAAGTACGCCGAAAAGCCCATTCCGATTGAACAGGTCGAACCGGCCAAGGAGATCGTCAAGCGCTTCACCACCGGCGCCATGAGCTTTGGGTCGATTAGTAAAGAAGCTCACGAGACCCTCGCCATCGCCATGAACCGCCTCGGCGGCATGTCGAACACCGGCGAAGGCGGCGAAGAGGAGGAGCGTTTCAAGCGCGATGCCAATGGCGATCTGCGCCGCAGCGCCGTGAAGCAGGTGGCGAGCGGCCGCTTCGGCGTGACCACAAACTATCTTGTCAACGCCGATGAGCTGCAGATCAAGATGGCGCAGGGCGCAAAGCCTGGCGAGGGCGGCCAGCTACCCGGCCACAAGGTGGATGAAGTCATCGCCAGGACGCGCCACTCCATCCCCGGCGTCGGACTCATCTCGCCTCCGCCGCATCACGACATCTACTCGATCGAAGACCTGGCGCAGCTGATCTACGACCTCAAGAACGTCAATCCGCAGGCTCGCATCGCGGTCAAGCTGGTTTCCGAGGTCGGTGTCGGCACCGTCGCTGCGGGCGTTTCCAAAGCTCACGCCGATGTCGTGCTCATCTCCGGCGACAGCGGCGGCACCGGCGCCTCGCCGCTCAGCTCCATCAAGCACGCCGGCCTTCCGTGGGAACTGGGCCTGGCCGAAACGCAGCAGGTGCTGCTGCTCAACGATCTGCGCAGTCGCATTCGCGTCCAAACCGACGGCAAGCTGCAGACAGGCCGCGACGTGGTGATCGCTGCCCTGCTCGGCGCTGAGGAATTCGGTTTCGCGACGATGCCGCTCATCTCCATGGGCTGCATCATGATGCGCAAGTGTCACCTGAACACCTGCGCTGTCGGCATCGCCACCCAGGATCCTGTGCTCCGCGCGCGATTCACCGGCACGCCCGAGCATGTGATCAACTTCTTCTTCTTTATTGCGGAGCAGATGCGCCAGCACATGGCCAGGCTCGGCTTCAAGACCGTCGACGAGATGGTGGGCCGCGTGGAAAAGATCGACGTGCACATCGATGATGCGCACTGGAAGGCCAGGGGCATCGATCTCTCGTCGATTCTCCATATGCCCACGCTGCCCTCGCGTGTGGCGCGCCGCCGCACCACGTACCAGGACCACGGCCTCGGGCCGGCGCTCGACCACGCGCTCATCGCCAAGGCAAAGCCTGCACTCGAATCGCAGGCTCAGGTCGCCGGCAGCTTCGCCATTCGCAATGTGCACCGCACCGTCGGCGCCATGCTCGGCGGAGAAATCGCACGCCGCTACGGATCGGCGGGCTTGCCCGACGGGACCATCCACTTCAAGTTCCGCGGCTCGGCCGGCCAGAGCTTCGGCGCCTTCGTGCCCAGCGGCGTCACGCTCGAACTCGAAGGCGACGCAAACGACTATCTCGGCAAGGGGCTTTCCGGCGGACGCATCATCTCCTATCCCGCCAAGACCTCCAGTTACCTGCCCGAGGAGAGCATTCTCGTCGGAAACGTCGTTCTCTACGGCGCCACTGGCGGCGAAGCCTTCCTGAACGGCATTTCCGGCGAGCGTTTCGCCGTCCGCAACTCCGGAGCAACTGCCGTGGTTGAGGGTGTGGGCGACCACGGTTGCGAGTACATGACCAAGGGCCTTGTCATCGTTCTCGGTTCCACTGGCCGCAACTTCGCCGCCGGCATGAGCGGCGGTATCGCCTACGTCTACGACGACCATGGCGACTTTTCGATTCGCCGTTGCAACAATGCCAGCGTCGATCTTGAGCCGCTTGTTGATGCCGCTGACGTGGAGCAGGTCCGCAACCTGCTGGCGCGCCATCGCGACGCGACCGGCAGCCCGCGCGCCGCATGGGTCCTCGAACACTGGGCCGACGCGCAGCCGAAGTTCATCAAGGTCTTCCCGCACGAGTACAAGCGCGTGCTTGGCGTCGCGCGCGCCAACGCCGTTTATGCACCACCCACCACTTCGTCGCCTCTCGTGGCGGCTGCCGCCGAGGTACAACATGGGTAAGGTTACGGGCTTTTTAGAAATTGATCGAGCACAGCCCACGCGGCGCAAGCCTGAAGAGCGCATCAAGGATTGGTTCGAGATCTACGAGCCGTTCCCCGAGGAGAAGCAGCGCGAGCAGGGCGCTCGCTGCATGGATTGCGGCGTGCCCTTCTGCCATACCGGCTGCCCGGTCAACAATCTCATTCCCGACTGGAACGATCTCGTTTACGGCAACCGCTGGGAAGCCGCCATTCGCCGTCTCCACTCGACGAACAATTTTCCGGAGTTCACCGGCCGCATCTGTCCCGCTCCCTGTGAGGCCGCGTGCGTGCTCGGCATCAACCAGCCGCCGGTTTCGATCAAGCTCATCGAGCGCTCCATTGTTGACCGCGCCTGGGACGAGGGCTGGATTCATCCTGAGCCGCCGGAACAGGCCACGGGCAAGCGCGTAGCTGTCGTCGGCAGCGGTCCCGCGGGCCTGGCTGCCGCACAGCAATTGCGCCGCGCTGGCCAGTCCGTCACGGTTTTTGAAAAGAACGACCGCATCGGCGGCCTGCTCCGCTACGGCATTCCGAACTTCAAGCTCGAAAAACATATCGTTGACCGCCGCATCGGGCAGATACGCGCCGAGGGCGTGGTCTTCCAAACCAACGCGCACGTCGGCGTGAATGTTTCCGTGGAATCACTGACCGAAGGCTTCGACGCCATCCTGCTTTGCGGCGGCGCCGAGCAGCCCCGCGACCTGCCCGTTCCCGGCCGCGAGCTCAAGGGTATTCACTTCGCAATGGAGTTTCTGCCCCAGCAGAATCGCCGCAACGAGGGCGACTCAGAAGAGGCCCTTTTGGCATCCATGAAGGCCGCCGCGCCGATTCTCGCTACCGGCAAGCGCGTCATCATCATCGGCGGCGGCGACACCGGCGCCGATTGCCTCGGCACCAGTCATCGCCAGGGCGCAAAAAGCGTGCAGCAGTTCGAAATCATGCCCAGGCCGCCCGAGGAGCGCGCCGCATCAACGCCATGGCCGCTCTGGCCGCTGCAACTGCGCACCGAAAGCTCGCATGAAGAAGGCGGCCATCGTGACTGGAGCGTTGGTACCGTGAAATTCACCGGCGACGCCGACGGAAACGTCAAGCAGCTTCACGCCATTCGCGTCGGCCCTCCGCCCAGGTTTGAGCCCATTGCCGGCAGCGAGTTCACGCTCGACGCCGATCTCGTCTTGCTCGCCATGGGCTTCCTCGGTCCCGTCCGCAACGGCATGATCGAGCAACTGGGCCTGGCGCTCGACGCGCGCGGCAACATCGCCACCACCAACTACATGAGCTCCGTCGACGGCATCTTTGCCGCTGGCGACATGCGCCGCGGCCAGTCGCTCGTGGTCTGGGCCATTGCCGAGGGCCGCAAGGCTGCCGCCGCCGTCAACGAATATCTGGCCCCCAAAGACGAACCGTTATCGCGCGTTCGCTACACCGCCGCCGTAAGCTCTCGCTAGAGCCTTTTTCTCGCACGCTGCGAAAACTTGTAGCGCCGGTCTCCAGACCGGGTCCCCGGCAAGCTCGTTTTTGGCTTGCTGGGGTGGGAGACCGGCTGTAGCGGGGGTCTCCAGGCCCCCGCACCTTCGCCCTGTCATTCTGATCAGAGTACTTAGGTCACAAGCCCGTCATTTTTGCGTAGCCCCGCATGCCGCAGACGCGGTTAAAATCGTGTCCACCATGAGTGCGACCTTCCCTGACGCTATTTCTGTCGAGCGCGTCATCGACGGAAGATTTCCGCTTCTCCAGGAGTTAGGCGGGACGGAGTCGAGCTCTGCCTATTTAACCGAGCTTAATGATGGCAGAACGCAAAAAGCCGCCATTAAAATCTTCCCATTCGAATCTGCGAATACACGTGCCACCATCGCTCGATGGGACGTAGCCAGGACCCTCTCCCATCCTCACCTGATGCCGCTTTTTTATGCCGGACGCTGTGAATTTGAGGGTGAAGATCTGCTCTATGTCGTAACCGAGTATGCCGATGAAACCCTCTCCCAGATCCTTCCCGAGCGTCCCCTCTCGCCCCAGGAAGCCTGGGAAATGCTCGGCCCCGTTTTGGATGCCCTCTCCTATCTTCACAAGCGCTATCTCACGCACGGTCATCTCAGGCCAACCAACATCATGGTCATCGATGACCAGTTGAAGCTCTCGCCAGACTTCGGCTGGTGCTCTCGCACACCGAACATCTACGATCCGCCGGAAGCCGGCGCCGGAAATGTGACCCCCGCGGCCGATATCTGGTCGCTCGGCATCCTTCTCGTCGAAGCCCTGACACAGCAACCACCCGTCTGGGACAGATCGCAAGACGGTGAACCCGAAATACCGGCCACCATTCCCGAGCCCTTCTTCACCATTTGCCGGGAATGCCTACGCACCGATCCACAGCGCCGCTGCACCCTTGCCGGCATCAAAGCGCACCTCAATCCTCCGCAGGCTGCGGCGCCTGCCGTCCAGCCCGCCGAAGCCATCGTTGACCGCACCGCGAAGCTGTCTTATAAATTCCGCGCCATGATTCTCGCCGGCGTGGTCTTCGTCCTGTTGCTCATGATTGCCACTTTTAAATTCGGTTGGGACTTAACCCCATCATCCCCTGCGCCCGCGCCGCAATCTCCGGTCCTGCAGCCCACCGCGGCGCCAGCACCACCTGCGGCAACTGCTCCCGCACCATCTGCAGCGCCAACTGCGCAGCCGGCGCCGGCGCCAGCACCAGCGTCCGCCAACCCCAGGGGCGGTGTCGTCAAGGGATCGGTTGCGCACCAGGCCCTGCCCGACATACCAGGAAAGATCCTTGGCGCCATTCGAGGCCACTTCAAAGTAGGAATCCGTGTCGAGGTCGATCCGCAAGGCAATGTCTCCCAGGCTTCCATCGACTGGCCGGGCCCAAGCCGCTATTTCGCCAACCAGGCCCTGCACGCAGCGCAGAACTGGAAGTTCACACCCGCACAGGTTGACGGCCGCGCTGCTGCCAGCACGTGGCTCTTGCAGTTTCAGTTTGACCAATCTCAAAGTGCAGTCACGCAATCTGAAGAATCCCCGTAGCCCATAACCCGCCCTGAGCGAACTCGAAGGATCCCGCTTCTGGGACGTGGGATACCACCGACGCCAACCGTCGCAAGCCCGCGTCGGCAGGCGAATGCCCGCGAATCCGGCTTCTTATCAAGTGGGTAACTTCCGAGTTGGCGGTATCGTTAGCACATAATATGTCCGGTGTTTTTAGCAAATGAAGTGTCCGCATAACGGGCGGCGAGGATGGAGCCATGCGCGAAAGCATGGAGATCTATCCGAGGACCGCGGCGGAGCGGGCGATGAAGT
>Ga0326728_10006094_pt1 | contig 32972 bp, 27 predicted proteins | sample MB3enrmetagenome_FD_207602 | JGI IMG/M metagenome (GOLD analysis project Ga0326728, IMG submission 207602) | Lab enriched peat soil microbial communities from McLean, Ithaca, NY, United States - MB31MN | ecosystem: Environmental > Terrestrial > Soil > Wetlands > Peat | place: USA: New York... | reverse complement strand
CGCGTTCCTGGGGATTTCTATGACCGCGTCCGGTGGATAGACGGCCAGCTTCTGGCGGGCTATGGTGCTCTGCATGGCTTCGAAGCCCTGAATGGCGATTTCGTACGGCCCCCAATCCCGGCTGCCGGCGCCTGGCATGGATGGCTGGAGGCGGCCGATGAAGCGACTGATCTTCTCGCGGAACTGGGACGAAGGGGAATCAGGGGCGGCGCTCACGGCAGCCGGCTCTATCGGACTTTCAGCGGGTCCGTTCAGATTCACGGCGATCGTTATGTCGGTTTCATCGCCGGAGGTGGGCGCGATGGGCACGGGATTCAGAACCCCTCCATCGACAAGATCGACCCCCTTGTACTTGAACGGCGTGAAGAAGAGAGGTATGGCGAAAGAAGCGCGCATGGCATCGAAGAGACTGCCCGACCGTATCCAAACCTCCCTCTGGCCTCTCAGGTCAGCGGCGACGGCCGTAAATGAAATCGGGAGGTCCTCAATCAATTTCTCCCCCACCAGGCCGATGAGGGTGTTGACGAGCTTTTCCCCTCTCACCAATCCACTCTTATCCCAGGAAAGATCTAGCAGCGTGAGGATGTCGACTTTCGTCAAGCAACGCACCCATTGCTCATACACATCCAGTTTGCCGGCAGCGTAAATGCCCCCGATGACGGCGCCGATGGAGCAGCCGACTATCGACTTGATCTTGAAGTCGTTTTCTTCGAGCCAATGAATGACGCCAATGTGCGCCAAGCCGCGAGCGCCGCCGCTGCCGAGAACCAGGGATATGGTCTTGCTGTTCGACGTCGACATCTTCTCACCGCATGCCTTTCACTGAGGGGCCAGCATGTGCCTCACGGGCGGCCAGCAGGCCCATCCCGGCGCAGACTGGACTCGAAAGGGTTTAATGAGTACCAGTGTAATCGACTTGAGTCTGCACCCGGTCACTCCGGCGGCCGGGAATTCACCCGGCTGCCATTGCCGGAGTAAGTATCCACCGGCAGAGCCGGTGGCTTTACGGTTGCTGGCCCCTCAAAGGGGCCTGATCGCAACCGTTGAAAAGCAAAAGCAAGAACAAAAGCAAAAGCCCGATCATCATTCGGCGTGCGACTGCATCGACAGGAGCCGACCTAAAAACCGACTCCCGCAAATGTCAAACTGCTGCTGCCACCCCGGCAGAGCCGGGGGAACTCCCGTTACATTAGCCGCGGAGAGCCTGGACCATCCGGAGCGAATGATGAGAAACGGCGGAAGTCTTAAGGCCTGCGGTCCGCTTCCAGCGCATTCCTGATATTTGTGAGCGCGGCCTGGAGATCGGAAGCCGACCGGCCCACCGCGACCCGGCGAATCATCTCTCCCCTCAATCCAACCAAGCTGGATTGTTCGGTACCCATGGCCATGATCAGGTAAGAGCCGGGATGCATCGGGCTGTCATGGTCCCGGACGCAGAAGGACAGGTCCAGCGCGGTGTCGAAGTAATGGCTCGAATAGAGCTGCTTTCTGGCGATGGCATAAGCCACATCGGCATCCGGGGCGCCGCGCATTGCAACCAGATGAATCATGCGCAGTGTCGGCCTCAACCCGAATTTCACCTCGGTCCAGAAGAACCGGTCTTCGACATTGGCGGGCTTCGCCTCGGGATAGGCGAGAAGGTAGTTATAGAAATCCGGCAACTGCTCCGGCAAGGCCTTGGTGTAGCTGAGCATGAATGCAAACTGCCGGGCAACCTCCTGGGGGTCGCGCTTATCGTTATAGACCCCCAGCGCCCCGTTGCCCTCGCGCCGATAGGCGAGCAGGAGATGCAGCGCCTTGTTGCGCATGAACTGGTCAACTTGCCGGTTCGCGTCGGGAGCCGACCAATCGATGGACCGGTGAAGCTCTTCCATCGTGCTGCCGGGCAACTGAATCATGCATTCGCCGGGATAACACTTCTCCAAGTCGCGGATGTCGTCCGGGTCCAGTGAAAGGCCGTTCAAGTCAGCGAGTTGCGGCGGATTCCCGAACACTCCGAGCGCCAGGGATCCGGGAAGTCTGCCAAAGCGATCGAAATCCAGGACAAACCGCAGGTAACTTTCAGGCTCGGCGTGAATGTAGACCGCGCCAAACAGAAAGACCTCGGCCGGGATGCGGGCGGGAAGGACCTTCACGACCGGGATTCCACTCCGGATGTCGTCGATCTGGTCCTGACTCAATCCGACATTCTGCTCGAAGAAATTCCACAGGCGCGGATTGGACTGAGCGGAGACCCGCGGGATGGCTGCGGCGATCGAGACCAGCAACAAAAGAGCAGGTATTGAACTTCGGGTCAAGCCGGCCTCCTTCCGGCGGCATCGCCAGGAGTTCCCGGATTATTCTCCAGCGCCGCCTTGACGTCGCTTCCGCTCACTGTCTCTTGTTTCAGCAGTTGCCGGGCCAATGTCTCGTGGGCCGCATGGTGGTCCTTCAGCAGCGCCTGAGCGCGCTCGTACTGCTCGGTCACCAGACGCTGAACTTCCGTGTCGATCACCTGTCGGGTCTCAGGACTGATCTGGCTGTTGTCCTCGACCGATCCGCCCAGGTATTGGAGCTGTTGACCCGCATAGCGCACCGAGCCCAGCTTCTCACTCATGCCGAATTCCGTGACCATGCGGCGAGCCAGGTCGGTGGCCCGCATAATGTCGTCGCTGGCCCCGGTACTGATGGTAGCGAACTCCACCATCTCGCCGGCCCGCCCGCCCAGCATGACGGCGATCCTATCTTTCAGTTCGTCGATCGAGAGCAGATAGCGGTCTTCGGCCGGCATCTGCATGGTATAGCCCAGGGCGCCCCGGCTGTGCGGAACGATGCTGATCTTGCTGACCGGCTCACCGTGCGGCGTCAGTTCAGCCACCAGCGCGTGGCCGGCCTCGTGGTAGGCTACCGTAGTTCGTTCGCGCTCGTTCATCACCTGGCTCTTTTTCTCCGAACCCGCGATCACCCGTTCGATGGCCGCCTCGAAATCGTCCAGCGTAACCGCCGCGGCCTTATGCCGGGCAGCGAGCAATGCCGCCTCATTCATGGCGTTGGCCAGATCCGCGCCGCTGAAACCGGCGGTGATTTGGGCCGCCCGCTCCAGGTCGAAATCCGCCGCCAGCTTTACGTTCTTACTGTGAATGGTCAGGATTTGCACCCGGCCGACGAGATCCGGATTGCCGATGGCGATCTGGCGATCGAAGCGGCCCGCGCGCTGAAGCGCCGGGTCGAGGACCTCGGGACGGTTGGTGGCGGCCATGATAATCACCGGCGCGCTGGCGTCGGTCTTGAAGCCGTCAATCTCGGCCAGCAACTGGTTGAGGGTCTGCTCACGCTCGTCGTTGGTGCCCATGCGCATCACCCCTCCCCGGCTCTGGCCGATGGCATCGATCTCGTCGATGAAGACGATCGCGGGAGCCGCTTTGCGCGCCTGCTCGAACAGGTCGCGCACACGAGCCGCGCCCACGCCAACGAACATCTCCACAAACTCCGAGCCGCTGGTCTCGAAAAACGCTACATGGGCCTCGCCGGCCGTTGCCTTGGCCAGCAGCGTCTTGCCGGTGCCCGGGGGCCCGACGAGCAGCACGCCCTTGGGGATGTGCCCGCCGAGTTGAGCGAATTGCTCCGGGCTTTTGAGAAACTGAATGATCTCCTGGAGTTCGCCGATGGCTTCATCCGCCCCGCCCACCTCTTTGAATGTGACCGTAACGTCTTCGGGCTTGACCTCGATGGCTTTGCTCTTGCCGACCCCAAAGACGCCACCCAAACCCCCGGCGCCGGCACTGTTCGCTTGCCTGTAGGCCATGTACCAGAAACCGCCGAGCAGCGCGAGTGGCAGAAGGTAGTTCAGTAAAATGCCGCCCAAGGGGTTCGGCGGGCGCTCGAAGCGGTAACTCACGTTCGCGCTTTGCAGCTCTTCGATCAGCTTCGGGTCGCCGCCCGGCGCAGGTATGGTGGTGAATGGAACAGCCGGAGAAGATCCGTCCGGCTTGGGGCTTTTCATCTCGCCAATAATGACCTTTTCGCCGACGGTTGCCTCTGTAATTTGACCAGCGGCCAGGTTTTTCTTGAACTCGCTGTATGGAATCTCGGCGTTCCGGGCCAGCGGAGTCAGAATTAATAACTGGAACAGCCACAAGAGAATCAGGCTGGTAATAAGGTAGCTGATGCCGAAGCTGAAGCGGCGCCGGTTACGCTCCTGGCGCTTCTTCTCATCCTCGCGGTCGTGTTTTTCTGGTGACGATTTCGGTTCGTTCATGGTCCACCTCGCTTACCGAACTATGTTGCAACGAGAATTGCGGCGTCCATAGTCTCAAGGATAAGTTGGGACTGTGTCGCCGGCACCTGTTCTTACCCGCTTTCAGACGGCATTCGAGTCTCAGCGGATTCGACGCCGCACCCACGTTTACGTTGAAGCCACCAATGGCCTTGCATTGTGCATCTCTCTGTTCGCGGCCGGCCCGCGGAGAATAACCCGCTTGGCAGCTTCCACCATCAGGAGATAGACTCCGGTCGCGACGGCTACAAAGACAAAATAGCTCAGCGGCAGCGGCGTGAAGCCGAGCACGTTCGCAAGAGGGCTGAAGGGCAGGTACATTCCGATGGCCACAACCGCAAGGCACGTTGCCAGCAAGGGGCCGCTGGGGCGGCTGCGCAGTGGATTCTTCGAGGTGCGGATGACAAAGACGACCAGGATTTGCGTGGCCAGCGACTCGACAAACCAGCCGGTATGAAACTGCGCCTGATTCGCGCGGAAGAAATGCAGCAGCACATAGAAAGTCAAAAAGTCGAAGATGGAGCTGATCGGTCCGACGAATACCATGAAGTTACGGATTACGCCGATATCCCAGCGCTGGGGCTTGATGAGGTAGGTTTCGTCGACATTGTCCGTGGGGATCGCAATCTGGGCCAGGTCATAGAGAAAGTTGTTCAGCAGGATCTGCGTGGGCAGCATGGGCAGGAACGGCAGGAAGAGCGAGGCCCCGGCCATGCTGAAGACATTCCCGAAGTTAGAGCTTGTGCCCATCAGCAGGTACTTCATCACGTTGCCAAGGGCCTTGCGCCCCTCGATGATGCCGTCATGGAGGACGCGAAGACCGGGCTCGATGAGAATCACGTCGGCGGCGTCGCGCGCCACGTCGGCGGCACTGGACACGGAGATGCCGACATCGGCCGCGTGCAGCGAAGGCGCGTCGTTGATGCCGTCGCCCATGAAGCCGACCGCGTGACCGTTATGTTTGAGAGCCAGAAGAATCCGGTTCTTCTGCGCGGGAGAGATGCGGGCGAAGACCTGCGATTCCTCGGCGTCGTGAGCCAGCGCGGGGTCGGTCATGTTGGCCATTGCGTCGCCCGTCACGATATGGTCCGCGTTCAGCCCGACTTGCGCGCACACGCGGGCGGTGACCAGGTCGTTGTCGCCGGAGATGACCTTGATTTGAATTCCATCTTGTTTGAGCGAAGCCAGGATCTGGGCGGCGTCGGGCAGCGGTGGATCGGAAAAGGTCAAAAAGCCTGCCAGAATCAGGTTGCGCTCGTCCTGAACCGAATAGTCCGCGCGCTCGGCAACATCGACGTAAGCCACGGCAAGCGAGCGATATCCCTGGCCGTTCAGATCTTTGCTCGCTTGGCGAATGCTGCGCATGGCACCCTCGTCAATGGGTTCCACCTTGCCGTCGATCTCGTAACCGGAGAGGAGCGGAGCGATCCCTTCGGGAGCGCCCTTGGTGATGAGAACCCGCCGGCCCTCCCGCTCCACCACTACCGAGAGCCGCTTGCGCTCGAAGTCGAACGGAATCTCGTCGCGCTTGGTGTAACCCTCGGTGTTTTGCGGAGTCTGGCGAACGATAACATCGTCGAGCGGACTGCGAATGCCGGTCTCGAACTTGCTGTTGAGGAACCCTAACTCCAGCGCGCGGCTGGAAGGATTTCCAAAGGCATCGAGGGAGCGATCGAACGACATGGCCCCGGCGGTGAGCGTTCCCGTCTTATCGCTGCAAAGCACATCCAGGCTGCCGAGGTTCTGAATGGATGAGAGATGCTTGACGATAACCTTCTTGCGCGCCATGGCCACGGCGCCCTTGGATAGCGTCACCGAGGTGATCATGGGCAGGAACTCCGGGGTCAGGCCGACGGCCAGAGCAACTGCAAACAGCAGCGATTGAAACGGATCGCGGTGGCGCACAATGCCCACCGTAATCAGAAAAAGCACGAGAAAAAAGACCGTCGCTGCCAGGAGGCGGCCGAAATCCCGCAAGCCACGATCGAAGGCTGTAGCTTCCGGGCGTGCGGCGAGGCGGGCCGCGATGTCGCCGAAGGCCGTTCGGGGACCCGTCGCCACAACCTCCGCCGTTGCCGTTCCACTTACCACAGAGGTGCCCAGAAAGACCATGTTGGACGCATCGGCCCTGGTCGAGGCCTGCTCCGCAGTTGCCGTCTTCGCGGCGGGAAGCGACTCGCCCGTCAACGCCGCCTGCTGCACATACAGATCGCGCGCAACCAGAAGCCGCGCGTCCGCGGGAACCATATCTCCGGCGGAGAGCCGGACCAAGTCTCCGGGAACAACATCGCGCCGCCGGATCTCTTGCCAGGAGCCATCGCGACAGACGGTTGCTGTAGGGGCCACTTGATCGTGGAGACGTTCGACGGCCCGCTGCGAGCGATAGGTCTGGCTGAAGTCCATCGCTGCGCTGAGAAGAACAATGACGCCGATAATGCCCGCATCGACCGCATCGCCCAGGAATGCCGATGCCCCCGCGGCAAAAAGCAGGATCAGCGTCAGCGGGTTCATGAACATGTGCAGGAGATCGGCAACCGGCGAGTAATGCGTTGTCGCCGCAGGTTCATTGGGCCCGAACTCGGCCAGCCGCGCCTGAGCTTCCTCGGCGGTAAGGCCGGCAGCCGCGGCGGGAGTCTTCTCAGCGTCAGGCAGCATGGAGGGATCTCCCTTTGGATGATGTCCCGAAATCCTTGCCAAGCGAATGTTGTAACCGGCGCGCCAGCTTGCGTCGCGAGCGAAAAACCCGCGACTTGAATGTACCTACCCCAGTGCCAAGCGCCTGGCACGATTCCCTGATCGAAAGACCTTTGACCGAAAAAAATCGCAATGCGGCTCTTTCGGACGGCGACAGATTCCGCATCTCGTCTTCGATAAGGGCATTGAGTTCCACCAGGGCAAAGACTTGTTCCGGGTTCGGTCGCTCATCGATGGCGATGTGCGCCAGCCCCTCCGCCGGCTGACCGTACAGAACATCGTCCAAGGAGGATTCGGGATGAGATTTCCTCCCGCGAAGAGTCATGAGAGCAGAATTGACGACGATGCGGGTAAGCCACGCGGAGATCGGCGACCGGCCCTGAAAGGAACCCAGGCGGATGTACGCGTTGTACAGGCCGTCCTGGAGCGCATCCTCCGCATCCTCCTTGTTGCGAAGCATGACAAGCGCAACGCGATAGAGTCTGCGCATGTGCGGAGCGAAGAGAAGCTCCAGCGAATCCCTGTCCCCGGCCAGGGCCTGCTGCACAAGAACCCACTCATTGCCCATGGCCGGCGGAGCGGCATTGCACTTACATTCAGGCTGCCTTGAAATATGCGCGTACATACTTCGGTTCCTTTCAGTTCGTCAGATTGGAAATGAGAGCGGAACACTGACCGGGGGTCGAGCATCGGATGCAGACACGAGCGGCATTCCCTTACTCAACTCCTTTAGTGTTGTTGTCTGCGCGTGTTTCGCTCACATCTTACGAGGGTTAGGCGCCAGCACGATCTGCGGCCGGCCATCGAAGACAGCATCCACGCCAACAGAGAGACCGCCAGTACATTTGCGCTTGTCAACTCAGTTTCTCCAGTGTTCTGCGGACCGCAATCGAGCACATAAGCCAGGTGAAGCCGCTGAGGATAAGGTTGATGCCCAGGAGCGTTCCGATGGCCCACGCTGAACTGGACGGCCAGGGACGCCAGATCAGGTATGCCAGCAGCAGCGTAACGAGGGCGTCAAAGAGAATCCATCCGGATCCCGCGTCGCCACGGAACCTGAAAAACATGGCAATCTCCACCACGCCTTCCAGGAGGAAGAGCACCGTCATGGCCAGGGTGAGGGACGCCAGCGCGATTTGCGGGTGAAACAGCAGATAGCCGCCGCCGGCAACGTAGATGATCCCTATCAGCAATCGCCAGGCGAAAGCGCCGGCATCCCGGCAGGAGAATGCGAATGCCAGATAGGTAATACCGCCCCATACGATGATCCACGAGACCAGAAGAGCGATGCCGATGCCCGCAGCCATGGGAATGAACACAGCCAGCAATCCCAGAACGATCATGATGAGCGCCCATGCGGCGGATGCCCCGGTTATTTCTTTGAATGCGTTTTTGTTTCCATGTGCCATGATGTTTCCTCCTTATTGCGGTTCTGTCGAATAAGAGGTCAATACGACCTCCCATCCGTGCGGGAGCTCAATTTGAGCGCCCTGTTTCCAACCCGCCGCGCGGGCGAGGATGCCTTTGTGGTTCGCGGGAACTACGAACATATCCTCGCCCTCTTCAGTCAACACGGCCGGCCGATCTTCAATCTCGCGACGAACAACAGCAGGAACGCCGTCGCGCCTCAGTGCGCCTTCGACTTTGCTTCGATCGCTTTGACCGCCTTCTCAAAGGCCGCGATGCGGAGAACGAGATCGGTCTCCGCGTGCTCCCACAGGTCTTCAGCCGCCCTCTTCAGCTGCTGGAGCTTCTGGTGGATCTCCATCCTCTGCACCGCCAGGTCTGCCAGGGCCTTGATTTCGGCGTTGGCCTTCCCGGCCTCTGCCCGTGCCTTCAATGTGTCAAGCTTGGCCTCGATGGTCTTGATCTCGGCTTCGAGCTTGTCGTGGATTGCGCGCCTTGCCGTACTTGTTTCGATGCTCATGTCCTTCTCCTTGTGTGTCGTATTTGGAATTACTGCCCGATGGTTTGAAAACCACATTCTGTTCTGCTGCAATGCAAAGGCCACACCTAAATCGTTGAAAAGGCTTGAAAAATCAATCGGAAGGTCCCGATTTCCTCGCGAATTCGCGAACTTGCCGAAAACTCCCGCGGCCATAACATTGGCGCTCAATAACCTGACTGCTTCCCGCCATGCCCCGGCCTTGGTTGCAAGCTGCTGAAAACTGATGCGCTTTGATAAACGATGCGGCCAGTTGGTCGCAATCGAGGTGGCCGCAGTCGCACCGAAGGTCGGCGTTCTCCACATCGTCGGCGTTCGAACAGTAAGCGCTGCAATACTCCTGCGTGACTGGAACCAGGCACTGACATGGCTCATGAGCGCACTTACGCAGGCTCTCCGCATCCCGGATGTTGTTCATAGTGAGCCTTCCTCTCCCGGATTGAACCGCAAGGCACATTCAGCGGCGGACTGCGCCGCGGATTTGGAACCTGCGTCTCCGCCGCCTTCTCCTTCAATGCGGCGCCATGGCTCCGTTCGGTCTCATCTTGCGGGACCTTAAGAGCAATTCGGTCGCCAACCGGTAAGTACCTCAAATCCTTGAGGCATGCGAGTTGCGAGGGTCGCGAATTTGCGAGGGAATCGCGATCGTTGGATTTGAGAGCGGACACGTTTTCAATAAGTTAGATATGGCATGCGCATTGCTTCACGACAGGATGTGGCCTGAAAGCACTGGCCCTGATGGACGGAATGCCGGCGGCGGTTCTTGATGACCGGAGAATTGACACAGCGGATGCGCCGGTCAGCCTAACTAAGCCGGCAGCGCGGGAAGCAGAGGTCTCAAGCTGCGCAAATGAAGCACAGGAGGGCCGGGAAACTGTCTTCGTCACCAAGAAGCCGGCCACTCGAGCCGGTTTCGCAAACAACGCTCAAGCCCTTCGATGGGCCAAGGAGGAAGAAATGCCCGCAACAGGAATAGCGCTTGTAACTGAGCCGGAAACATCCATTCAAGCGGAAGAACCCGCTCCACTCATTGAGGATGTAACCAAGCTCTATGACAAGATTGCCAGCCGCGCCTTTGAGATTTTCGAGGGCAACGGAGGGCGCGCCGGTCACGATCTGGACAACTGGCTCCGGGCCGAGGCGGAGTTTTTCCATCCCCTTCACATTGGAGTCAGTGAATCCCCCGAGGCCTTCACCGTTCGCGCGGATGTGCCGGGCTTCAAGGAAAAGGACCTGGAGATCGACGTGGAACCGCGCCGCGTGACGATTTCCGGAAAACGGGAAACAACAAAGGAATCCAACGGCAAGAAGATGATCTACTCCGAAACCTGCTCGGATCAGATTTTGCGCGTCGTTGACCTTCCGGCCGCAGTTGTTGTGAAGAAGGCCAAAACCACAGTGAAGGATGGGGTGCTGGAGCTGAGCTTGCCGAAGACCGAGCCGGACAAGCAGGGCGAAGCCAAACCGTCCGCCGGATAGCCGGCCTGGAATATGCCGCTGTCGAAGAGGCGAAAGCACGCACAGAACCTCGCATTGCAGGTTTTCGCACCGCCAGACGGAACGTGAAATGAACCCACCGGACCACGAAGAAGGAGGAATGGAACGATGAACGACTCGGATGTGCAAAGAAGTGTTCAGGATGAACTCAAATGGGAGCCAGGTCTTACGCATGCTACGAAGATCGGAGTAGCCGTCAAGGACGGTGTTGTAACTTTGACCGGCACGGTGGACAGCTACTTTGAAAAATGGGCAGCGGAGCGGGCGGCCAAGCGGGTATTCGGCGTGAATGCCCTGGCAGAGGAACTCGAGGTGAAGTTGCCCAACTCCACCGAGCGGACCGACGCGGATATCGGGCGGGCAGCCGAAAGCGCCTTGCAGTGGACTGTTTCGGTGCCGGTCGACCGCGTCAAGGTCATGGTTGAGCGCGGGTGGCTGACTCTGCAGGGAAAGGTCGACTCGGAGTATCAGAGGTCGAGCGCCGAGCTGGCTGTGCGCGGCCTGATTGGAGTGAAGGGAATTTCGAACGAAATCGACGTTACGCCGATTGTGACGCCCATGGAAGTCAAGACCAAGATCGACGCCGCCTTCCAGCGCAGCGCCATGTTGGACGCGCGCGCTATCAACGCGCAGGTCGATCATGAAACCGTAACTCTGACCGGCACTGTACGCTCCTGGGCGGAGCGTGAAGAGGCAGAGCATGTGGCTTGGGCGGCGCCTGGCGTCTCGAAGGTGAAAAACCTGATCCGGCTCAACTACCTTACCAGCGCGGCAGCTTAGCGGCTGATGATCCATTGGATGAACAACCGCTCGCGCCGAAGAAAGCATCTTTGCCTGCGGCTCCGTGACCAGACAGGCGTTGCAGCAGTGGCCGGCGGATTTCAGTTGCAGCCGGCATTGATCGTTGACCGGGCACCTGAAACCCCGTTATCCCCAGACGTGTGCCCGGTCACGATTTGTTTCGCCGGGAAATGAGTATCATCGCCCCGTGACCCTCCTCTCCGATTATGTGGTTTCGGAGCCGGTGTGGAAGTGGATCCACGGCCTGGGCGGGCCTGGCCTGATCCTGCTCGGTCTCTCCGACAACACCCCTTTTGTCTCTGCCCCGCCGGGAAGCGCGGATGTATGCGTCATCCTACTCGCGGCGCACCGCCCCGAATGGTGGGCCTACTATGCCTTCATGACCACGCTGGGGGAGGTTCTGGGCGGCTATCTCACCTACCGGCTCTCGGAAAAGGGCGGCCAGCAAACCCTGGAAAGAAAAGTGGGGAAGGCGCGCGCCGGACTCGTTTACAAAGCATTCGCGAGATTTGGCAGCATCACGGTGCTGGCCGGCGCTCTTCTTCCGCCGCCGTTTCCTTTCACAACCGTCCTGGTGACAGCCGGAGTTATGCAGTATCCGCGCAAGAAGTTTCTGCCTGCGCTGATCGCGGGGCGGGCCGCGCGTTTCTTTGCCGAGGCCTGGCTGGGCAGGAGCTATGGCCACCAGATGATCGGCTTCTTCTCGCGGAATTACCGGCCGCTCGTTTATCTCCTGATCGCGATGGCAGTCGCAGCCGGCATTGGCGCACTCATCTACTTCTTGTGGTACCGCCCAAGGAAGCGACGCCGGGAAAGCGAGCTTGACAAGCAGGCATGAGTCATTGGCCAGGCGCCCGCCCGCAGATCACAATGCCATGTCGGGAGAAAAACTGTAGCGCTCCTGGATGAGCGCCGTCATCGATGCGCATACATCGTCCAAATCCCCTACCCGGTACCGCTGTTCGATTTTTCGAATGTCCGATGCCAGGCGATGATCGTGGAAGACATTCGCAATCCATCGGGAGAAATCCCCGCGGCGCGCGTGTTCGCCCAGAGATGTGGCCGGCGCGCTCCCCAGCAAGGATACAAACTGCTTCAACGATCGGGCTGGAGGCCCAATCGCTCTTCCATGATCCGTAAATACGAATTCCCCTCCTGGAACCAGGTTGAGGTCGAAATACTTCGTCTTGTGCCGGACATGCTGCGTCAATCGAGGCAGGAGCTTGAACCGCCGCAATTCTCCTTCAGCCTCTTCGCTCCGTGGCAAGAGGACAGCCTCGTCAACGGCGAGCGCTCCGAGAGCGGCTATCCATTGAGGCTCGACGCTTCTGTTCTTCACCATGGTCAGCAATGCTTGCACCTCCTGGGGCTGGGTCACTCGCTTGGCAACGACCACCTCAATGCCCTTGAGGAGATCGGGATTCAGGTCGGACGGGCGATAGGTGACAACCCCGTATGCGCCCAGCTCAAGGTCCAGCAAGTCCTTGATCTTCGGCTGGCGAAGGAAGTAATGCGCCTCATCCACGACAATTCTGTGCGGCAAACCCGTAGTCTGGCGCAGCGAAACCAGCATCGGCAGCAGTTTCTGGAGATAACTCGCCTTCTCTTCGCTTTGTGCGCGGGATAAGTCGACGACCACGCTGAGATCGAAGTGCCGGAGCGCGCGAGCCACATCGGGTAAATCCGGCAGCGGCTCGGCGCGCCCCAGCACCACCACGCCGGGCAGCGACTCCAGCGCGCCGTAATCGCCTTCGGGATCGATCACGCAGACGCTGTACCCCTGGAGGATCATCTGCTCGCACGCCAGCCCGGTCGCCCAGGATTTGCCGGACTCCGGCTCGCCGACCACAAGGATGTTGCGCCCCTGGATGGCTACCGTAAGCGGGCTTCCATCTTCGGCCGTGCCCAACGTGATCCGGTGGCGGTCGTTGCGATCCCGAGGCAACCTCATCTCCTGCGCAATCCGCCGCAGATACCCGGCCACGGCGTGCGGGCCATCGCCAACCAGAACATCGTCCGCTTTCTTTTGCAGCGCCGGGCTGCCCCAACTGACAGCCACGCCAACCTCGCAGGCTTCGAGAAGGTCGTGGTCGTTCTCAGCGTCCCCAATCGCAACTGCGTTGTGGGCCGAGAGACGAAGCGCATTCAACGCCTCCCGCAAGCCTGTGCCCTTGCTGATCGCCTGCGGAAGCACCATGAGCCGGCTGTGGTTGAACAGCAGCGCCAGCGGCAGTTCGAGTTGCCTGATCAGGTCCAGTATCTTCTCTGCGGAGCCGGCATCCGTATCCACGATGCACTGACCCAAGCTGAAGTCAATCCGGCGGCGGCGCAGTTCGTCGAGAAAGATCTGCGGCGGAGGTTGACCGATCAATCTGGTGTGACCGTTCGGGAATGCGAGGACGGCGCCATTCTCCGCTACCACCGCATCGACAAACTCGAGACCTCCCGCAGCCAGCTTCAGGTCGGAGAGAATGCGGCCCGTAACCAGGACCGTAACGATCCCGCGCGCGCGCACCTCCATGATGGCGGCTTTGACGCCGGGGTCCAGCACACCGTCGTGCGCGATGGTCCCATCGTAGTCGAGCGCCAGCACGCTGAACCGCATCACTGCCCCTTTTCCACATCCTTTGAGGATGGGACTTGCGAGGCGTCCCAGCCGCCTCCGAGCGCCTTGATGAGCTGAACCTCCGCTACTCTTCGCTGCATTCGATAGGTCACGGCCGTTTGCCGGTCGCTGAGAAGAACAGTCTGGGCCGCGATCACGTTCAGGTAGGGATCGAGTCCGGCCTTGTACCGGACGGTCGCTTCCCGTAGGGCTCTGGCGGCCGCTTCTGTAGCAGCGTTCTGCTGGTCGATGTCCTGGCGCAGGATTCTCAACGAGGCAAGATTGTCCTCGACCTGTTGAAACGCCGTGAGTACGGTCTGCTGGTAGTTCGCCACGGTCTGGTCGTAGGTGGCGCGATATTGCTGCACGGTTGCCCTGCGCAAGCCCGCATCGAAGATCGATTCGGCAAGGCTTGGACCAACCGACCAGAAGCGGCTTGGCCAGGTCAACCAGCTCGATAGAGATGAGTTGCCGAAGCCGCCGGTGGCGCTGAGCAGGATGGCCGGGAAATAGGCGGCCTTGGCCACTCCGATCTCCGCATTTGCCTGTGCGACGGCGCGCTCCGCGGAGGCAATATCGGGGCGGCGTTCGAGCAGCTCCGACGGAATCCCGACAGGAATTGCGGGAGGATCCGGTTCAGAATTGTTCGCCGGCAGTGAGAATGCCGATGGGGATTGGCCAATCAGAACGGCGATCGCATGTTCACATTGGGCGCGCAGGATTCCCAGGTTCGTATCCTGCGCCTGTGCAGCCTGGAGCTGAGCCTCGGCTTGGGCCACTGCTTCATCGGAGCTGAAGCCGGCCGCGTATTGACTCCTTGTCAGGTCGAGGGTTTCCTGGTAGGCGATGACCGTGGAATCGAACAGCTCCTTCATGGAGTCCCGTGCGCGAAGCTCATAGTAATCGACTGCAAGCTCCGCCTGTATGCTCAGGCGGACGTCTTCCAGATCGGCGGCGCTGGCCTGCGCGGCATAAGTACTGGCTCTCACGCTGTTCCTGACGCGCCCCCAGAAATCAGGCTCCCAGGACGCGTCGAAAGGCAGTGAATAGTCGATGTACGTTTGTACGGCAATTCCGGACGAGGATGAGTTACTCGCCAACAGTCCGCTGAATTGCGCGGGCGATGGGCGCGACCGGATGACGCTCGGGCTGCTGGCGAGGGTCGGGAAGTACTGCGACCGAGCCTGCTTGACTAAAGCTCTCGCGGCAAGGAAGTTATCAGCGGCGGCAGCGATCTGCCGGTTCGAAACGCTGGCCTGCTCTTCCAGTTCATCCAGCTGCGGATCGTTGAATGCCTTCCACCACTTTCCCCGGGCGGCGCCATCGCCCGGCTTCGCCGCCTGCCAGGGTTGCGATTCACTCTCGACCGGCTGTGGAAGCTCCTTGTAAGCCGGCGGGCTTTGAACTGGCGGACGTGCGTATCTGGGACCAATGCTGCACCCTGCCACGAGGAGGCAGATCGCCAACAGCGCAATCAGCACAAGGAACCGGCTAAGGCTAGCTTTGCTCTCATTCACCGATGTACACATCGACCAGTTCCCCCGGATAGAGATTTACATTGGCGGGTTTCTTAATTCTGAAGATCACGGGTAGAACGCGAACATCCACGCGCTCCTGGCGCTGGTCCGATAGCTCGATCTTTGGAGAAACGAAGGGCTGCACCCGGACAAACTCCATCGGAATCTTGACATTCGACCCGCGAACGGACATTTGCGCCTTCATATTTGATCCCAAGGGCAATCGCGGCACCAAGATCTCGTCCACATAGCAGCGTACATTCAAAGTGGCCGGGAGAGATCCCAATGTTATGACCGGGTCGGCGCCCTGCGTATAAGCGTCGTAGCCGCCCTGCGGAGACGCGTAGTTCCCGACGATGGTGTTGATGGAGAGGACAACACCGTCCCGCGGCGCGCGCAGCGCATACTTGGCGAAACGATTCCGCCGCTAACCAGGTAGATTGCCGTGTAATCGTTAGCGAGTTTGTCGGACATGCGGTTACAATCCTTTCTTTTGACAGCAACTTACGTGAAGCAATGCAAGGGCCACACCTAACCTCTTGAAAAGACTTGAATACGAGGATCACGGAATCCCGATCTCTTCGCGAATCCGCGAAGTTCGTGACCGTAGCTTGTTGGAGTTATGAGGGCGGTTCAGTAGGCCGACATGAACTGATACTTGTTGATGTTCATCGACCTGATCCTGGACTCAAGCGTGGAAGGCGGGATACCGAGCCGGGCGGCAGCGCCTGCCGGTCCGGATACTCTGCCTTTCGTTTCGGCCAGCACCGCGCCGATCGCTTCGCGATCCCCCATCGCAAAGCCGCCGGAAGAAATGCGGGCAGGCGCTTCGCTGTGGAAGCATTCGCGGCAAAGCCAGCTCTTCTTCACTGTGAGCTTTCCCCGCTCATAGATCACCACGGATCGCTCGATGATGTTCTGCAGCTCGCGGACGTTTCCGGGCCACGGATATCGGACAAGAGCCTCCATCGTTTCCGGAGAGATCGCATCGATGGTCTTGCCCATTTGCCGGGCAAATTGCCGGACAAAGTGCCGCACTAACAACGGAATGTCTTCCGCGCGTTCGCGCAGGGGAGGGATAGTAATGGGAAAAACATTGAGCCGGTAGTAGAGGTCGCTGCGGAACTGCCTCTGCAGGATCATCTCTTCCAGATCGCGATGGGTCGCGGCCACAACGCGTACGTTTACTTGCTTGGTTCGCGTGCTGCCCAAGCGTTCATATTCCCGCTCCTGCAAGACGCGAAGGAGTTTGGGTTGCAACTCCAGCGGAATGTCGCCGATTTCGTCCAGAAACAGTGAACCCTGGTCTGCCAGCTCAACCCGGCCGGCCCGCTGCTCGATCGCTCCCGTGAAGGCGCCGCGTTCGTGGCCGAATAGCTCGCTTTCCAGCAGCCCGCTGGGGATGGCGGCGCAATTGACCTTGACGAAGTTATGACACCTGCGGCGGCTCCGATCGTGAATGGCGCGCGCAATCAACTCCTTACCGGTGCCGGTCTCTCCCAACAGGAGGACGGTCGAATCGGAGGCAGCCACCATCTCGACGAGATCGAGCACCTCGCGCAGGGCCCGGCTCCGGCCAACGAATCCCGCAAACCCTGCCCGGACAGGGATTTCAACTTCGTCAAGGAAGACATCGTTCATGCTGCTTGCGGCGTCACTCGCGAGATACAGGTGTTGGTTGCGCGGCTCGTAGTCCAAAACCCCTTCCAGACTCATGACTATCCTCCGATCACCTGGATGTCCACTGTTGAGAGGCAATTCGATCCGACCTCTGTCAGCTTGTGTTTCTTTCTTGTTCGATCCACTCGCGGATGTATGCCGGACAATTCGTGAGCCGGATGTGCCCCTTCTCGCAATGCTCCAGAATCCTGATTGCATCTCGATCCACGAGGGTGAGATCTTTCAGGTCCAGAATCATCTGGCGATCTTTGCTTTCCAATGCAAAGAGCGATTGCAGTTCGGCTACGTTTTCTACATTCAAGCGACCGATCAACCGAAAGACGGCCACTCCATTCGCAAGTCGCTCAATTCGTAGCATCCGTTCTCACCTCGAACGATTCTGCATTCATGGGTTGCATTTGCCGTGCCATTCGTATCTGATTGATAAATAGGTATTTGCCAAATATCAGACATGGCGAAAGTTCGCCAATTGGCGAAAACCTGTACAAAACTGTGAACAGAACTTCCGGCGATTATTCCCTTGCTGAATATTGTTCGAGGAATCGCCGATCCTTGGAGGGCTATGTAATCTTGAGGCGGTTTTTGTCGATCTTCAGCGACCTAATCTTGGATTCCAGGGTCGATCGGGGTATGCACAGCCTGGCAGCGGCGCCAGAAGGTCCGGACACGCGTCCGCCGCACTCTCTCAACGCCGATTCAATCGTCTCTTTTTCCTGTGCGGCAAGCAACTGAGAAAGTCCAACCGGGCTACCAGGCTCTGTCGCAAAAGGCTGAGTTGAAAGCCAGCTTTCGTCCACCGTGAGACTCTCCGACTCGCATACGATGACCGATCGCTCGACGATGTTTTGCAGTTCGCGAATGTTGCCTGGCCAAGGGTAGGACTGGAGTAACTCAAGACTCCTTTTGCTAACTTGCCGTATGCTCTTGCCTGCTTTTCTCGCGTAACGGTCGATGAAGTACTCGACCAGCAGCGGAATGTCTTCCTTCCTCTTCCGCAGAGGGGGAGTCTCGATAGGAAAGACGTTGAGCCTGTAAAAAAGGTCGCTGCGGAATGTGCCCGCGGCGACGGCTGCCTGAATGTCCCGGTTGGTAGCCGCAATCACGCGCACTTCGCTGCGGATCGTCCGGTTTCCGCCGACACGCTCGAACTCCCGTTCCTGTAGAACACGCAAGAGCGCGACCTGCGTTTCCGCGGGAAGTTCTCCGATTTCATCCAGGAAGATGGTGCCTCCCTCGGCCAGTTCAAAGCGGCCCAGATGCCGCTGGGTAGCACCCGTAAAGGCGCCCTTCTCATGGCCGAAAAGCTCCGATGCGATCAAGTCGCGTGGAATTACGGAACAATTCACACTCACAAACGCCCGCGAAGAGCGCAGCGATCGCTTGTGGATGGCGCGGGCGATCAGTTCCTTGCCGGTGCCTGTTTCACCGGTGATCAGGACGGTGGAATCGGTGGGCGCAACCTTGGCGACACGAGCGAGCACGGCGCGGAGAGCGGGAGAGGAGCCCAAGATCTCCTCGAACATGGATGCCTTGTCGATCTCTTCGCGGAGAGCAACGTTTTCGTGCTGAAGTCTCTCTTCGGCCTGCTTGCGGTCGTCGATATCTAGCGATACGACAACCCAGCGCGTGATGCGTCCCTGGTCATCGCGCAGCGGCTTGTAGCGTAAAGAGAACCAGCGGTACACCCCGTCGTGCCTCGGCAGGCGCGCTTCGAACTCGATCTCGGACCCGGTTGAAAATGCGTTATGAACTTCAAGATAGGCGAGTTCCCAATCGTCTGGATGAAACAATCCCGTCTTATAGCTGGTCTGCCACTCTTCAAGCGTCAAACCGTGATAATCAAGCGCGGCGTGGTTGAGGAAAAGCCGGCCCCCGCCCGTGTCCAGGACGGCCACATGTTGCGGCGCGTCATCCAATATCTGTCGGAGGTCCGCTTCGCTTTGCCGAATCGCCTCTTCGGCCCGCTTACGTTCCGTAATATCAAACGAGGTGCCCACCAGCTTGACCAGATCTCCCGCGTCATTCAGGACTGGGTGCCGGATGGTGTGAATGTGCTTGACCGTTCCGTTGGGCAACACGATTCTGTACTCGTCGGAGCTGTCAACTTTTTCGTGCAGCGAGTTCTCAAACTTCACCTTCCACCTGTCGCGATCTTCCGGGTGGATTCGTCGGAAAACTGCTTCCCGGGCCGGTGAACCATCTCGTGGATCGAAACCCCAAATCCGAAAATCTTCGTCTGAGACGTAGATATACTTGTCACTGGCCAAGTCCAAAGCCCAACTTCCAGCGTGGACCAGTCTCTGCCCCTCTGCCAGGTATGCTTCACTCTGCCGCAGAGCTTCCTCGGCCCGTCTGCGGTCCTCGATATCGATGCTCGATCCAAACCATTGCAGGATATTTCCGTTTTCATCACGACGCGGAACACTGCGGTGAAGCATCCAGCGGTAGACCCCATCGGCCCGCCGTACACGCGATTCGTATTCGAATTCCTCCCCCGTCGCATGGGCCGTTCGCAACGCTTTGACCATTCCCTCAACGTCCGCGGGATGGATCGTAACCCTCCATTTCCATCCCAGAAGGTTCTCGAGCGGAAACCCCACGAAATCCAGCCAGGTTCCATTGAAGAAGTCAACGCAGCCGTCAGGCCGGCTGGCATGGATCAGCGCGGGAGCCGAGTCGATAATCAGGCGAAGGTCCAGAGCAGCCCCTGGCCGTTCGGAACCATGCTCACTGGGGGCCATGATCTGCATCATACACTCACGAGAGTGGGATTCTTACCCTGTCTCCGATGGGAGGAAAAGGGGCGAACTGAATGCTTGGAGGGCGTAACGGTCCTTGAGAACTCGATCGTTTTGGGAGCTACCTCCGTCCCGCCGTCCGCTCCAGCTCGGCGCGGGCTGCGGCGCGCTCCATCTCAGCCTGAAAAAGCCCGGCCTCAGCCTCGGCGAACTGCCCTTCGGCTGCCCTGCCGCAGAGGAAGTTGCGCGCGCCATGGCAGATTACAACTGCGGGGCCATACGGCGCTGAGGTATAAACGAACTACCACCATCGAAGAAGGGGAGTGGCGTGGCGGCAAGGAAGGAAGATAATGTTCAACGTCCTGACGATTGCAAGGGAATACGGCAGCGGGGGCTCCGATATCGGGCGCAAGGTGGCGGAACTTCTGGGCTGGGAGTGCCTGGACAAGCAAATCATCGAGCAGGTCGCAGCCATGGGAAAGGTGGACCATGCCTGGGCGGCGCAGGCCGACGAACACGCCATCGCGTGGTGGGAGCGGGTGATGAAGAGCTTCCGCCAGGGCGGTCCGGAGTTCTATGCCGGGGAGGGTGGCGAACTCGCGATGGATCGCGATACGGTGCAGATATTCACGGCGAATATCATTCAGGAGGCCGCCAAGGTGGGTAATTGCGTCATCATCGGACGCAGCGCGCAGTGTATCTTGCGGCGTCATCCCCACGTGCTCCGCATGCTGGTCTATGCGCCGCTCAATGAGAAGATTGCGCGCATGAAGCTTCGCCATCCTGAGGAGCGCAACCTGCAGGCCCTGCTGCGCCGCATAGACTCCGAACGCCTCCACTATGCGCGGTACTACTACGACTGCGACTCGGCCGATCCCCGGCTCTACCACATCACCATGAACAGCACTCTGGGCATCGATACCTGCGCCAGGATGGTCGCGCAGATCATCCAGTCTTCATAGGCAGACCGCTAGGATGCCATTGATTCCATTACGAAAAGTCGATTCACATTGATTTGGATCGTTTCTCTTCAAGAAGATCGCTGTTGAAGAGGGCGTGCGTCCAGGAGACATGCTATTGGTTTCCGAGGCAGTCAAGGAGTTTGAGAGCGTTGCTGATTCTCTGAAGGAACATTGTAAGTCGATTCAGGAAGTGATTGGACCATATGGAGAGAGTACGAATCCCGATAAGGACAAATACATCCTTGAGGATAGTGTGAACACGCCCTAAAACAGCTCGCTAAGGGATCCGTTTTGCGGGAGCAAGGTCAACTGTAGAGGCCACAAATCTCAGCCGGCCTTCCTCACCTCAGCCGCAATCTTTCGCAGCTCCGGCAGCACCCGACCCAAGGCCAGCGGCTCCGCGCCGCGCCGGCCCAATGCGAAGTACACATCGCGATAAAGCCGGTAGAGCTGCTCGTAGACCGCTGCGGTTTTGGGCTCCGGCTCGACCGTGCGCAACGGCAGGCAGACCGCGGCCTGCGCCTCCTCAATGGTCTTGCAGGCTCCGGCGGCCAGCAGCGCGAAGATGCCCGAGCCCAGGCTGGTGGGAATGCCCGCGGGCACCAGCACCGGCTTCTGGAGCACGTTGGCGTAAACCTGGTTGAGCACCTCGCCCTTCTGCGGAATGCCGCCCGCGTTGATCACGCGGTCGATGCGAACTCCATGTTCGGCCATTCGCTCCAGGATGATGCGGGTGTGCAAGGCCGTGCCCTCGATGGCGGCGAAGAGCTCATCCTGCGCGGTGTGCACGAGGTTCCAGCCCAGCGTAACGCCGCCCAGTTCGGGATTCACCAGCACCGTGCGGTCGCCGTTGTCCCAGCTCAGGCGCAGCAGGCCGGTCTGTCCGGCCTTGTAAGCCTCGACGCCCTCGGAGAGCGCGGCCACGGTGGTCTGGGCGCGGCGGGCGATTCCCTCGAAGATGTCTCCCACGGCCGAGAGTCCGGCCTCGATGCCGGTGTAAGCCGGGTGCACGCTGCCCGGCACCACGCCGCAAACGCCGGGAACCAGTTGCGCCTCGCGGGCTATGGCGATGATGCAGGTCGAGGTGCCGACGACATTCACCACGTCGCCTTCACGGATGTTGGAGCCGATAGCGTCCCAATGAGCATCAAATGCGCCCGCGGGGATGGGAATGCCGGCGCGCAGGCCGAGCCTTTCGGCCCACTCCGCCGAGAGATGGCCGGCCAGGTGATCGCTGGTCAGGTACTCGCCGCCCAGCTTGGCGCGCACTCCGGCAAGAATCGGGTCAACGGCCACCAGAAACTCCTCCGGCGGCAGCCCGCCCCACTTGGGATTCCACATCCACTTGTGGCCCATGGCGCAGACGCTGCGCTTGAGCCCGGCGACTGTCCTGATGCCGCACAGCGTGGCGGCAACCATATCGCAATGCTCGATGGCGGTGACAAAGCCGGCGCGCTTTTGCGGATTGTGGCGCAGCCAGTGCAGCAGCTTGGCGAATCCCCACTCGTGGGAGTAGACGCCGCCGCACCACTGGATGCCCTCGAAGCCCAACGCATGAGCCTTGGCGGTGATCTCTTCGGCCTCGGCGAAGGCGCGATGATCGCACCACAGGTAATAGTCGTCCAGCGGTTCGAGATTCTCGCCCACGGGAATCACGCTGGAGCCGGTCGTGTCCAGAGCGATGGCCGCGACGGCGCCGCCCTCGACGCCGGTGTTCGCAAGGGCATCGCTAGTGGCTGCGACCAGCGCCGCCATCTGGTCGGCATGCGACTGGGTGGCAAAGTTGGGGTCTTCGCGCCGGCGGTGCAGCGGGTAAGAGGCCGCCGCGGTACCGATCGGGCCTTTCTGGCTGTCGACCAAAGTAACGCGAACGCTGAGTGTGCCGAAGTCAACCCCGGCTACGATCGTCATGAATAAATACCCTCCAGGTAAACGCTTTCCAACTCGCCCACCAGAGTACACCATCGTGCGCCGGCGTGTCCTGAATCTATCACGATTCCTTGGGTTGCCTGTTTCCGCACTCAAGTCAAGCCGGGCAGGGAGCAGGTCTCGCCCTTCGAGACCGCTCAACAGCGATATACTCTTGGCAGTTCAGAACTGAAAGGGCGATCCCGGATTATCTGCCCACCACATCGGCTTGCTTCAGAATCATGTGTGTTTGATCGCCGTTTCAACGCAACGCGTTTCTAGGGAGATAACATGTCGAATAAGGCTGCCCGTTTCTTCCTCATGCAGTTTCTTCTGATCTTCCTGCTGTCGCCGGTCTTGTATGCGGCTCCAGCCGCGGAGTTTGAAAAGCAGGCGGACGGAGTTATCCTCGAACTGCCCGGCGGGTTCCTGAATGTGCAGGTGCTCTCGGATTCCGTTGTCAGGGTCGCATTCTCCAAGGACAAGAGTTTCTTCGGCAAGAAGACGATCGATGTAATCGACCACCCGTCATCAAACGCGAACTGGAAGCTCGACACAACCTTGCGCGCGCTGCTGCTCGGTACATCGAAACTCACGGTCTCGGTGGACCGGGAGACAGGAACGGTGAGTTTTCTTGATGCCAAAGGGAAACTTATCCTCGCGGAGGCAGCGGGCGGACGGCTAGTCGAGCCCGCTGAAGTGCAGGGAGAGAACACCTTTCACATCCGCCAGCAATGGCAGCCCAACCCCGGGGAATCGCTCTACGGGCTGGGCCAGCATCAGTTCGGCATTGTGGATATCAAAGGAACCGATCTGGACCTCTGGCAGCGCAATACGACTGTCATTGTGCCCTTCCTGGTTTCGAGCAGCGGCTACGGGATCCTTTGGGACAACACGTCTTACTCGCGGTTTGGGGACCTGCGGGAATTCTCGGCGATCCCGGCGGAGAGTTTGTTCGACAAGGACGGGAAGCAGGGTGGACTTACGATGCGGGTCATGGATGGCTCAAAGCCAACGACGACCGCGAGCCTGACTTTCACCGTCAACCCGCAATCGGAAGCGCCCCTGCCGCCGGAGATGACATGGGAGGGTTACGTGGAGCCGCCCGTCACCGGCGACTATCAGTTCCAGAGTTATGCCAACGGGGGCGTCAAGATATGGATTGATAACAAGCTCATTCTCGATCACTGGCGCCAGAACTGGCTGGCAGCCGTTGACCAGGCCAAGCTGCCCCTGGAAGCTAACTGCCGGTATCCGGTGAAGATCGAGTGGACGACCGAGCAGGGCACAACCTTCCGCCTTCTCTGGAAGACGCCTTCGGCCGATAAGAACACCTCGCTATGGTCGGAAGTAGGCGACGGCGTCAACTACTACTTTGTTTATGGGCCGGAACTGGACGGAGTGATTGCGGGCTATCGCTTTCTTACCGGGCAGGCGACCATGATGCCATCGTGGGCGTTCGGCCTGTGGCAGTCTCGGCAGCGCTATGAGACGGCGCAGCAGAGCCTCGATGTCGTGAACGAGTTTCGCAAGCGCCGGATCCCTTTCGACAACATCGTTCAGGATTGGCAGTACTGGCCCGTGGACGCCTGGGGTTCGCATAAGTTCGACCCCGCGCGCTTCCCCGATCCGGATGGCTGGATCAAAGCTATCCACGACCAACATGCGCACCTGATGATCTCGGTCTGGGGCAAGTTCTACACCGGCAACGATAACTTCAAGGCGATGCTGGAGCATGGATATCTTTACCCGAAGAACTTAGAGGAGCACATGCGCGACTGGATCGGCTATGAATACACCGATTACGACGCCTTCAACGCGGACGCCCGGAAGCTCTTCTGGGAGCAGGTCAATGCCGGCCTGTTTCGCCGCGGGATCGATGCCTGGTGGATGGACGCGACGGAACCGGACTTGACGCCGTCACCGCCCACGCTCGAAGGGCAGCGCACTTACATGCAGCCCACGGCGATGGGCACCGCGTCGCGGATGATGAACGGATATCCGCTGATGAACAGCATGGGCGTTTATACCGGACAGCGCGGAGTGGCGTCGAACCAGCGCGTTTTCATCTTGACGCGATCCGCTTTCGCCGGACAGCAGCGTTACGCCGCAGCCTCGTGGTCGGGCGACATAACTTCCACGTGGACCGCGATGGCCAAGCAGATTCCGGCGGGCCTGGGCCTGAGTATCTCCGGGTTGCCTTATTGGACGATGGATGTTGGCGGCTACACAATGCAGGCGAAGTTTTCCGCCGCCAATCCCAAGCCCGAAGATGAAGAAGAATGGCGGGAACTGAACGCGCGCTGGTTCGAGTTTGGCGCTTTCTGTCCGCTGCTGCGCGTGCATGGGGAGTTACGCCCGCGCGAAATGTGGACGCTGGGCGGAGAATCGCATCCCGCCTACCAGGCCGAACTGAAGTTCGACCGCCTGCGGTATCGCATGTTTCCTTACATCTATTCGCTCGCCGGGGCGGTAACTCAGCGCGGCAGCGTCTTCATGCGGCCCCTGGTGATGGACTTTGCTTCGGATGCCGAGGCCCGCGAGATTGCGGACGAATACATGTTCGGCCCGGCGTTTCTCGTCGCCCCGGTAACTCAGTACAAGGCCAGAACGCGATCCGTATACCTGCCGCAGACCTCAGGCTGGTATGACTTCTGGACGGGCAAGGCGGTTCAACCGGGAACGCGGATCGAAGCGGCGGCGCCGTACGATTCCATTCCGCTGTTCGTGCGGGAAGGGTCGATCGTCCCTTTCGGGCCGGAGCTTCAGTACATCTCCGAAAAGCCGTCGGACCCTATCACGCTTTTTGTTTACGAAGGAGCGGACGGCTCTTTCACGCTGTACGAAGACCAGGGCCTGAGTTACGACTATGAGAAAGGAGCCTTTTCCGAGATTCCGATCCGCTGGAATGACTCCACGCGAACGCTGAACATCGGCAAGAGAGAAGGATCGTTCGAAGGAATGCTGCAGCGCCGGAACTTCGAGATTGTTCTGGTCTCAAAGAACGCTCCGGCGGGATTCTCCTTTGCGCCGAAGCCGATCCGCACCGTGGAATATGAGGGCGCTCCGCTAAGCTTGAAGCTACGTTAACTTGAGTCCTGTCTTGGCGGAGAGCGAGGGATTCGAACCCCCGATACCCTTTCAGGTATGCCGGTTTTCAAGACCGGAGCCATCAACCACTCGGCCAGCTCTCCGTTTCCATATCATGAACGAGGCAAGCCCCGGCCTGTCACCGGGGCCTGCCCTACAGCATATTACACCGGATGAACCTCCCGATCCCGGATTGTGCACTCCGCAACGACTATTAAGTCCGAGCCGGAATTGTAGCGAAATTGCCGCAAGAACCTCGCGGACGACATATGCCAAGTATTTGCTGGAGGATACGGGTTTGACTGGAGTGCCGCTCCGTCGCTCGTCCAGCGACGGGCAGCCTTCTGTTTCTCTCTTCATCTCTCTCGCCATCGCTTTCGATCTTCGTGCTTCCACCCTATCGGGCTATCGCAGAACGACGCCCGCCGCTCTCGCTCGCCCTGCCGGGTACGCTTGTCAGCCAGGACGGTGCGGCAATTGCCGAGAGCTGAGGATTCCGGGCAATCCTTACCTTATTGGGTAAGAAATACATGGGAAGCAGGCGCGGGCCCGAGAGCAACGGCCAGCTCAAGGGATTTGTTTTCAGAGAGTTGGATGTGCCGGGAGTTTGGTCCCCCGGATGCACATCGATATCTTGTGAGACCAGCCGGCTGGCCGGCGGTTTTGACCCGCCGGGCGGCAAGCATGGCGGGACTCGAGGAGCGGGATAATGAGCATCTATCGACTGGGAGCGTTGGGGTTGGCGGCAGGTTTGGCGGTGGCGGGCGCGACGGGATGCGCGACCAAGAACTATGTGCACACCCAGACGGCGCCTCTGGTGGAACATAGCGACACGCTGGAAGCCAGGACGGCAGAGAACAACCGGCAGATTCGAGATGTGAACGACCGGGCGCAGGCGGGCATCCAGCAGGCGCAGGGCGCGGCGGACTCGGCCAGCCAGAACGCGCGGAACGCCGGCCAGCTGGCGGGCGATGCGCAGAGCGCAGCCGACAACGCCGTGCATCGCGCGGATTCGTTGGAGAGCGTGGTGAAAGGGCTGGACAACTACAAGCCTGTGGCTGACGTGACGGTCACTTTCGGCTTCGACAAGTCGGTTCTGACCAAGGAGGACCGCGACCAACTGGATGCCTTTGCGGCGCAGCTCGGTTCGGCCAGAAGCTACATTCTTGAGGTTACCGGGGGAACGGATTCGACCGGGCCGGCCCAGTACAACTATGACCTGAGCCAGCGGCGGGCGGACGCGGTGGTGCAATACCTGGCGTCGAAGTATGGGATCGCCGCGCACCGGTTCTATCTGATCGGAATCGGCAAGGACAAGGAAGTGGCGCCGAACACAACCGCGGAAGGGCGGAGGCAGAACCGGCGGGTTGAAGTGCAACTGCTGTCGAACATGGGCGATGCGGGCGCGCAAACCGCGTCGAACCTGAGCGGGACGAGGTAGCGATTGCGAAACGGGCGTAGCCCGCGGACGCAGCTGGGCGACTCAGGGACGCCAAGATCCGGGTGAGAGCCTCCAATCGGCTCCTGGCGAGCGCACGCCGGCCTGCCCGTCGACTGGTGCGCGATAAGCGAGAATGAAGATGTACGGCGGTTTCTTCCTCAAGCAGCCATCCGCGCAAGAAAGTGGATCGCCCATCAGAAGGGCGGGGGCTGATGAGCGATAGCAACGGGTCTGCCTGCTGCTGCACACGGTCGCGCCCGACCCCAAAACCGCCGCGGTGTAGGAGCAGCTTTACCCGCTCTATCGCGATGTGCGCTTCGCATTGGACCGGCGCGGCGCGGAGCCGTACCCAAAGGGTGCCCGCCTGGGACTGGCGCTGCCGGAGTTGCGAAGGATCGGGCGGGAGTACGGAAGGCCGACTGAAGTTTGTCGTTCCCAGGTGTCAAAGGCGAGACATGGGGCACCCGGCGGGCTGATGGTCCCTCTCCGCGTCGCTCCGGTTACTTCTTTGTGTGGTTGGCCGGTTGGTCAGATTCACAAAAGGTCTTGTCGGCCGAAACGACCACCCAGGCAACCCGCTTCGGGTCGTGTGCGTAGAAGGAGAGCAAGTAGGGACGGCTGACAACCACCATCATGGGAAACGCATCCGCCGTTTCGCGCCACTCAAAGACAATTCGCCCAGGGGCTCTGCGCGTCTCTATGAGAGCCAGGGGGCCTGGAACTTTGAGCTTTGCGAGGCCGATGAGACCATCGGAGGCGACGCGCCGCGGATCGTCGGAGGCCCACGCCCGCTCGCCTTGATCGGCCTGTTGCTGGGCGTGAAGCAGCTCACTGAACGAATAGGGATTAGTGAGGCTCTGGTCTCCGCAGCCTACCGCCTCTATGTTCGGTTGGTCGTACGATGCGCCGTAGTCGAGATCGTCGCGATCCTGAGGATCCACCGACTTGATCTCCTGGATGGCGAGCAGGCTGCAGCAGCCCATGTGTCCATAGCCGCCCCAGGGGCCGCTATAACGCACCTCGTTTGCGCCGTAATGCTGCGCTGTCCCCGCGAAGAAGCGGCCGACAATCGTGGCATGGACGACCGAGCCATACTTGCCGGAGCGAAACGGGGGTTGGATTTGCTTATCGAATAGCCGGAACAGGTCGTTCTCCAAAAGGGGAATAGGGATGTTCTCAACCTTCAATTCCCGCGGACGGCTCTTGCCGGCGGTCGGTCCACAGCAATAGGTAGTGTCCGACTTCGATTTGCCACCATACTCTAGCCAAACTGCCCCCCACGAGGCGTTGCACGCTGGATCGAAGAGTGTGAAATCTTCAAAGTCATGCGACACGAAGCCTTCCACCTCGACCAGCTTGTGGTTGTAGGCGGGCGGATCACTCTGGAGTTGGCAAACGGTGACCTTCTGGGGTTCTTCGCACCAGTTGAGCGAAGAAAAACATGCAATGCAAGCCGCTGCACAGGCCGGGAGCCAAAGCCGCTTCATCCTAGCGCCCCCGAGACCGCGACCCGACCCGATTCAGCGATTGCCGCCGTCTCCATCCTGGAATCATAACTCCTGCTCACAATGCTCACCCCCACATCACGCAGCCTGCGTCTTCTTCTGCACGCGAACAGGCCTGATCAAGACCTCGGCCGGGATTCCAAGCTTCTGATTCAATTGCCTTATCATCGCCAGCGAAAGGGCGCGATCCCGGCGTAAAACCTCATAGACGCGGGTTCGATTGCCGATGACTCCGATGAGCGCCTTCTTGTCCTCGCCTTGCTGCTCCAGCCGGAACTTGATCGCCTCGATGGGGTCGGGCATATCCATGGGGAAATGCGCTTCTTCGTAGGCCTCCACCAAGGTGCTGAGAATCTCCAATCGGTCTCCGTCGGCGGTGCCTTCCTCGGCGTCCCACAAACGTTCGATCTCCTTGAGCGCGGCCTCGTGGTCGGCGTCAGTCCTGATCGGTTTCAGATGCATGTTGAATCGCCCTCGCGTCAATCTTGTCATATTCCCTGTGGGTTCCCAGCCACTTGATAAAGAGGGTGCGCCGTTCATAGTTCACCGCGGCGACCAGACGGTACGCATTTCCCTTGATGTTGAAGACCACCCGGTCTGCTCCCACGATGCTGGCGTGCGCGTATCTCGCCTTCACGTCAGCTGAGTTCTTCCATTCCGCCTGGCGCGCCTCCTGAAACCAGGATTCGAGCGCGGCTTTCAGCGCGCGGTGGTCCTTGTGTCCCTCCATGCGTTCGAGAAACCGCTTCAGCGTGCTCCGGGCAATGACGCGCACATCGACACCATATCATGTTCCCAAAATGGATACAAGACGATTCATCGGGCTTTGACCGCATTCGTCAATAGAGCACAGAGGGCGGCGCGACCTCTCCGCCTGGGCTCTGCTCAACAGTGCGGCAGGCAGGGGTTGGCGTCCGCCGCCTTCCCTTCAGCTCCGATCGACCGGTGGTTGCTTATGGGCGCCCCAGCCATCGGGTGGCGATCGAGGAGGGGGGACGGGAGGGTTCGATCCGGAACGCTGCTCCCGCGCAGCCCAGTCCGGAACCGCCTGCAATCTGCCTGCTCTTCGCCGGCAAACGCCCCGGTTTTGAACAGGGGACCGGGAACTTCTTTATGGGTTCCTTATATGGAAGGGGAGCCGCCGGGTAATATAATCGATTCACCCTCTCGTTCATCATGCGTTGATCGAAAACCAACCCAGCCCCAACGTAGCCAACCCGGGAGGAAAATCATCAAGGAGATTTGGACGATGCCCAAGAGTGCAAACGACGTAATCAAGCTGGCCAAGGAAACCGGCGCAAAGATTGTGGACCTGAGGTTTATCGATCTGCCCGGCATGTGGCAGCATTTCTCCATCCCGGTCGGAGACCTCGAAGAGGACCTGTTCAGCGAAGGGATCGGATTCGACGGCTCCAGCATCCGCGGCTTCCAGCAGATCAACGAAAGCGACATGCTGCTGTTCCCGGACCCAGAGACAGCCTACCTGGACCCCTGCCTGGAGATTCCCACGCTGAGCCTCATCTGCGATGTGAAGGATCCGGTCACGGGGAAGCCGTACAGCCGCGATCCGCGCTACATCGTAAAGAAAGCGGAAGCGTACCTCAAGAGCAGCGGCATCGCGGATGTCAGCTACTGGGGTCCGGAGCTTGAGTTTTACATGTTCGACGACGTTCGCTACGACCAGACGGCCTTCACCGGCTACTATCGCATCGACTCGAATGAGGGCGTCTGGAACACGGGCCGGGACGAGGGTCCGAACCTAGGCTACAAGCTGCGCCACAAAGAGGGCTACTTCCCGGTGCCACCGTCCGACCAGTTCCAGGATCTGCGCTCGGAGATCATCCTCAAGATGATGGAAGTCGGCATCCCTGTGGAAGTGCACCACCACGAAGTGGGAACCGCCGGCCAGGCCGAGATTGACATGCGCTTCTCGCCCATGACCAAGATGGCCGACAACGTGATGTATTACAAGTACATCATCCGCAACGTCTGCAAGAAGCACGGCAAGGTGGCCACCTTCATGCCCAAGCCGCTCTTCGGCGACAACGGCTCCGGCATGCACGTGCACCAGAGCCTGTGGAGGGGCAACACCAACCTCTTCTACGACAAGAGCGGCTACAGCCTGCTGAGCCCGCTGGCTCTCAACTACATCGGCGGCCTGCTGAAGCACGCTCCCGCGCTGCTGGCGCTGTGCGCCCCTACGACCAACTCCTATCGCCGGCTGGTGCCGGGCTACGAAGCGCCGGTCAACCTGGCGTATTCGCAGCGCAACCGCTCGGCCGCGGTGCGCATTCCGGTGTATTCGACCAGTCCCAAGGGCAAGCGCCTGGAGTTCCGCTGCCCCGATCCCTCGGCCAACCCCTACCTGTGCTTCTCCGCTCTGCTCATGGCCGGGCTGGACGGAGTCAAGAACAAGATCGATCCGGGCGAGCCGCTGGACAAGGACCTGTACGAACTGGAGCCGGAGGAAGCCGCCAAGATCAAGAGCACGCCGGGTTCGCTGGGCGAGGTTCTGGACGCGCTGGAGAAGGATCACGACTTCCTGCTGGAAGGCGGCGTCTTCACCGAGGACCTGATCGAGACCTGGATCTCGTACAAGCGGGAGCGCGAACTGGCGCCGGTCAACCTGCGGCCCGTGCCCTACGAGTTCTTCCTGTACTTCGATCTGTGAGGCGCGGGAATCTGCGCGCTTGAGCATGTGTTTCTTCTTCAACTCCCTGGGCCGATGGATGCCATCGGCCCGGGTTTTTTGTGGTTGGCCAGCCGCCGGGAGCGTATTCACAGGAGCTTCTAAATCGCCAGGAGTGATGCGGCTTCCGGGTAGGCGACCATCCACCCGGAACCCGGAAAAAACAGGTCATGGTGACGTGAGAGCATCGGGTGTGGGTTGGTTTAAGGCCTCATCTGAGTACTCGGCCCACCTTTGTGCAAAGCGACAATTTGCTCGATCTGCTCGAATTCCTCAACGGCCGGACCATTTGCAGGCTTGGTCGAAACGTCGGTGAATCTGATCTGTTGTGGAAACTGTTCCAACTTCTCCTTCAGCCGATCGAGGCCCAAGCCGTTGTACCAGCCAACGGTGTAGATGACTCGCTCGTCAGGCAGCCAGGTGACAAGAAGAGTACACTGCTGCTCGGTCAGGGTCTTTGCAATTGAATCAAGATCGCGTTGCATCGCGGGGCTTGAAAGCGCCTTCAGGTCGTCAATCTGTCCCGATGTCGGGAACCACGCCTGGCCCTGAGTGATGCCTTTGACAAGTGCTTCCTCCAAGCCGCTGTCGCGGTCGTACTCGATCAGACCCGGTTCGGGATGCAGCAGAGAATCCTGCTTTCCTAGCCACTTGCGGTGGAATTTCTCCAGGCGGCGCCAGAGGGCGTCCTCGGCACTCGGAGAACCGAATTCCGAAAGGGCCTTGGCTGCATCACGGGCGACTTCGGGGGCCGGATCATCCAACGTGGCAATAGCAAGCTGTTGGAGCTTTGGTTGTCGAATAAACTCTCCCATCGCGCTCAGCCGGGTCCGGAAACAACCTGTCTTTTCTCGTTCTGTAAGAGATTGAGCTACCTGCTGAACGCCATAATCCGGATCGACACGAAGAAAATATCTTAAAAGCGCGTCCTGCTCATCACACACCAGATCCGATAGCCGCGTTTCATAAATGGATCGAACCTCTGAGAACGCCCTCGGACTGGCATAACGCTCGATCAGCTCGGCATCCACTTCCTCGCCGCTCGCAAGCCCTGCGGTCAGAGTCTTTTCCAGTTGAGGCAACTCGCGCTCCGTTAGTTTGCCTAAAACCTCAACACCAATGTCGCCCTTGGGGCTGACGATCTCTTCCAGGATCAGCCCACGCGCTGTCTCAGGCGCGGTCTCAAGCAGCCTGCGCAGCGCAACCGACCTGCTGGGTTTGCCTGCAAGGCGATTTGGGTTGGGTACGCCGGACAAGATTCCCAACAAGACCGGGGTCCATTCCGGCCCGCCAATTCTTTCCCACCTATAATCCAGAAGTTCATTCTGTCGATCGACTGACAGCGTACTCCAGTTGTCTATCAGGATTTGCCGCCATCTTGCTCTGGCTTCGGGAGTCAGTACTGAGGCGGATTGCAGCATTTCGCTCGCAATCACCGCCCGAGCCTCAGGACTCTTGGTTGCGGCCGTTCCTGCAGCTAAAAAGAGGACTTTGTCCACCCGGCGCTTAAACTCCTTCTGGCTCTGTTGACATCCTCGTGATAAATAGCGACGGTCTCAGCCTGTAGAGGTTGAAGGCGAGGCCGAGCAGCAACGCCTGGCGCGTTTGAGTCACAAGGGATTTTCCTGGCGCTCGGGCAGAGAGT
>Ga0326728_10006092_pt1 | contig 32976 bp, 31 predicted proteins | sample MB3enrmetagenome_FD_207602 | JGI IMG/M metagenome (GOLD analysis project Ga0326728, IMG submission 207602) | Lab enriched peat soil microbial communities from McLean, Ithaca, NY, United States - MB31MN | ecosystem: Environmental > Terrestrial > Soil > Wetlands > Peat | place: USA: New York... | reverse complement strand
GCAGCGGCGCTATCACCGACCACTCGAAGTCCGTCAAATCAAAGCGAGCCATCCAAACCTCCAGCGTTGGAGATTTGAATCACTGTTCGCCCAAAAACGGAATCCCCTTTATGGGTATGTCACCTAGTCTAACCGCAAATCATTGCTGGCGGCATTGCGACTTCGTGTCCATGCGACCGATGCGAAGGCCCTTTGGGACGGTATGGCGTTGCTGAAGGATGCCCGCCCCCCTATAGTCCAATGAACCTGGGGGAGCCGAGCATTGGCAGGTGTTGCGCGTGAAAGCATCGACTACGATGTCGTAATCGTAGGCGGCGGGGCGGCGGGACTTTCGGCGGCGATCAGGCTGAAGCAGTTGGCCGCGGCGCAAGGGCGCGAGGTTTCCGTCTGCTTGCTGGAGAAGGGTTCTGAGATCGGGGCGCACATCCTCTCCGGGGCTGTGCTCGATCCCTCCGCGTTGGACGCGTTGATTCCGGATTGGAAGCAGATGGGCGCGCCGCTCGACACGCTCGTCGTCGAAGACCGTGTCTATTACCTGACCGAGAAAGGCGCCATCTCCTGCCCGCATATCCTATTGCCACCGTTGATGAGCAACCGCGGCATGTATGTAGCCAGCCTTTCTAGCCTCTGTCGTTGGCTGGGGCAGCAGGCCGAGGCGTTGGGGGTGGAGATCTATCCCGGCTTTGCCGCGACTGAAGTGCTGTACGGCGAAGCAGGCGAGGTGCAGGGCGTGGCGACGGGCGATCTCGGCCTTGCCAAAGACGGCAGCCGCAAGCCAGGTTTCACGCCCGGCATGGAATTGCGCGGCAAGTACACGCTATTCGCAGAAGGCGTGCGCGGCTCGCTGACCACGCAGCTCATCGCCCGCTTTGGCCTGCAGGACGGGCGCGACGTGCAGAAATATGGCATCGGCCTCAAGGAGCTGTGGGAGATCGCACCCGCGAAGCACCGCCGCGGCCTGGTGGTCTGTACCATAGGCTGGCCGCTCGCCAACGACACCGGCGGCGGGCTGTTCCTCTATCACTGGGGCGAACGCTATTGCTCCGTAGGTTTCGTGTTGCACCTCGACTATTCCAACCCCTGGCTTTCGCCGTTCGACGAATTCCAGCGCGCCAAGCTGCATCCGCGTATTCGCTCCTTCCTAGAAGGCGGACGGTGCGTGGCTTACGGCGCGCGGGCAGTGAGCGAAGGCGGCTGGCAATCGGTGCCCAAGCTGGCTTTTCCAGGCGGCGCGCTGATCGGCTGCGGCGCGGGCTTCATGAACTTACCGCGCATCAAGGGCGCGCACAACGCCATAGCTTCCGGAATGCTGGCGGCCGAAGCGGTCGCCGCCGCGCTGCAGGCGGGGCTGGCGGGCGACGTTTTGACGAGTTATGAAGGGGCCTATCGGACGAGTGCCATCCACCAAGATTTGCACCTGGTGCGAAACGTCAAGCCACTGTGGTCGAAGCTCGGCACTTTTCTCGGCGTGACGCTGGGCGGCTTCGATATGTGGTGCAACCAGTTTTTCGGCTTCAGTCCGTTCGGCACCTTGCACCACGGCAAACACGATAGCGATACGCTGAAGCCGGCATCGACCTGCAAGCCCATCGCCTATCCCAAGCCGGACGGAATTTTGACCTTCGACAAGCCTTCCAGCCTGTTCCTCTCCGGCACCAATCACAACGAGGACCAGCCGGTGCACTTGCGCCTGGTCGATCCCACCGTTCCCCTACGCGCCAATCTTTCCGCCTATGCCGAGCCGGCGCAGCGCTATTGTCCGGCGGGTGTCTATGAGATCGTCGGTGAGGGCGTAAGCGCGCGCTTTCGAATCAACGCGCAGAATTGCGTCCACTGCAAAACCTGCGACATCAAGGATCCCGCCCGCAACATCACCTGGGTGCCTCCGGAAGGCGGCGGCGGGCCCAATTATGCGGAGATGTAGCGATCCGTCGGGTGATATGCGATATCGTCCAATACCAATCATATTCCCTCCGTCAGGTTCACACATGTCCCCCCGCCTGCGATTCAGCCGAACAAACAAGGTGGATCGGGCGCGAGGGAACGGAGTTGTCGTGGCGCGAAGCGGTCATGCCCTCCATGAGTTTCTGCGAACTGTGGCTGGGTGTGCCGCAGGTCGAAGCGGCATTCGATCTGCTCAAGCGGCGAAAGGGGGGTTCTATTACTGGCCGCAGTTGCGAGGGCGCATGGTTAGGCTAATGGCCCAGCGTTTCGGCTTGTGGACGGAATTCCAGCCGCCGCTACGGCGAAACCTCGTCAAACACACGCTCAACGCGCACTATCCGGCGGCGGCAGGACTAGGGTTTGTTGAGATTCAGCGTGTGTGGATGATGGCGGCTGCGGCGTAGATCATGGCGGCGAAGCTTTGATCGGTTTTGTCGCTGCGCATGGCGATGCGTTTGAATTCTTTGAGCTTGCAGAAGAAGTTCTCGATCAGTTGGCGCCATTTGTACATTTCCTCATCGATCTGGAGAGGTTGTTTTCGTTGAGGGCGTTGCGAAATGACGATCTTGGCGCCGCGCTCGTTCATTTCCGCGATGATCCAGTTGGCGTCGAACGCCTTGTCCGCGATCATGGCGTTGAACTCGATCCCTTCGATCAGCGGCTCGACGCCGACCGTGTCGTTACGCTGACCGGGCAAAAGTTTGAAGCGCACCAAATTGCCCAGCGCGTCGGTGAGCGCCGGGATTTTGGTTGTCCATCCGCCCTTTGATTTGCCTATGGCCTGGCTTTGAGTCCCCCTTTTGCGCCTTGTCCGTGACGGTGGACATGGACGATCGTGCCGTCGATCATAGCGTATTCAAGGTCAGGATCGTCGGATACGGCGTCGAAGATGCGCTTGAAAACATCACGCTTCACCCAGTGGCGGAACCGCTTGAATACCGTGTTCCAGCGGCCAAATTGGGCCGGCAAGTCGCGCCACGGGCTACCGGTGCGCGCGATCCAGAGCACGGCTTCCACAAACATCCGTCCATCGCTGCCGGTCCGCCCCGGATCGCTCGGTTTGCCAAGGCAAGGCGGTTCAATCCTCTCCCATTGGGCTTTGCTCAGGCACAAGCGAATCATTCGAAAACTCCCTTTTGGGAGTTTGAATCACGCTTCAGCCGTCCTGGGAATCCTGAATCTCAACAAACCCTAGACGACGCGGACAATTTTTTCACGCCATTTTCGTAACCTGCGAAGCACCGACCTTATAGTGTATCTCAAAATTTGCGACGCACCCGTGTGGCGCAGCCAGCGGATATGTATTTCCATAGCACTCATTGGCTTGCGTTGCCGTGCCGAAGAGGCAGACGACGCCCCGACCCACTTCGCCTCGGACGCGGCCATGCGTTTCGCGGCCTCAAAAACGATCTGGTCCGCAAATAGGAACTTTTCGATGACCTCCCGCTCGTCGTCGCGTCCGAGAACCAGCAAATCGCGGTTGCTGTCGTTTTCGTGGCGCATGGGAAACGGCGTATCGGCAACCCGCATTCCCAATCTACGGAGAAACGATTCGAATTTGTGTGTCGTACCGACAAGATCCATGGTGCCGAGTGCGGCAATCGCACGTTCGATGTCGTTGTTCGTGATCGGGTCAAATAAATTTCCCGACAACATTCGCGTTTCCAAATTGTCCATGGAGAACTCGGCGGTCCAATTCAATAAAACGGCCTTGTCGAACCGATTCGGGTTTGCATTGCTAGAACGCAAAAAAAACTCGGCCATTTTCCCACTCCAATACCGGTAGGCGTAACCAAAGCAAAAATGAGACTGCAGCCTTTCCAGCGGATCGCGCAGCACAATCACTCGGTCCAATGGCAGCGCAGGAGACACGCGTTCCGGAGGGATATGTGCAGATAATAGGCTGAATGAAGGGCGCGCCGCCAGAAGCCTAGGGATGCGCCGTTCGATAGTCCGAGCGTCGATGTCGCCAATATGGTGCACGTAACCAGCGCCAAGCACGGAGACCGCAGACTCGACGACTGACGATCCTCCGCACTTCGGGATATGAAAAAACATTACGGTCATAAATTACGCTGCTTGCACTCTTTTTTCCTACGCAGCTCCAATGACAATATTCTATTGCCCGCACTTGCGCAATGTGACAGCGAGGTCATCCAGAGGTAGTTACGCCTGTTTCTTGTTCCGCTTCCCAGACCATGCCTCATAAGCCCTCCTCATCAGAAGCCCATTTCGTAGATACAGTCTCCCAATATCCTCACGGGCTTCCCGTTGCATCCGATGCTGTTCGTCGAGCGGCGCTCAACGAACGTCTGCATGCAAGTGCGCTGCAACAGCCGAACACGCCGCGCCCAATCCCAACCCGCAACACGCCTATGGCAGCACCTACGGCGAACATCGCGCGTCCTTTGAATTCGACATCCGCTAGCATTGCGTCCTAATGGAGGAATGCCGGACGGCCGGCATTGCCTGTTGCGAGCTTCGCGGCGTACGACGACAAGCTGGGGACCATGCAGGCCTTTTGCGCACGCTTGGGGATCGCGCCGGACGCCGTCGTCTATGTTGGCAACGACTTGCACGACATTCCCTGCCTGGAGGCGGCGGGCCAGAGTGTCGCCGTCGCCGACGCGCATCTGAAGATTTGCGTTGCGGCCGGCCTTGTCCTGACGGCGCGGCGTGGCAAGAGAGCCGTCCGGGAAATCTACGAGATTGTGCTGGCCCCTTTGCGCAGCCGCGTAGGGTCATCGTCGCTTTGAAGAACGAAACCGGCGCGCAGACGAATTTCTTGCTCGCGGCGGCCCATAGAGGATATCAAGCAATTACGTCCTGCGAATCTGCGCTGGGCATCCCAATGCGGTGATCGTTGTTTATCATACTGCTGCGCCTAATGGTCCTTATAACAGAATTTATCCAGAGTAGCATTTGCAGTCGATCTCTGGCAAATATTGAAGACGATGTAGCAAACGGTGTATCGATGACGATTGAGCGTATTTTGATTACCGGTGGAGCCGGGTTTATTGGCAGCTATACGGCGCTGGCTCTCCTCAAGCGCGGCAAGCAGGTCACCATCCTCGACAACTTCACGAAGCAGATTCACGGCGACAATTGGGAGGAATCTCCTACTTACGTCAAGCTGCGGGGATCGGATGTGTGCATCGTCAAGGGCGACGTGCGCGATCCCGACAAGTGGGACGAAGCGCTCGCCGGCCAGGACGCCGTCATTCATCTGGCGGCCGAGACCGGCACTGGTCAGTCCATGTACGAGATTACGCGTTACTGCGATACCAACATACAGGGCACCGCGATCATGTTGGACAAGCTGGTTAACACCAGGCACGGCGTCCGGCGCATGATCATCGCATCGTCGCGCTCGGTCTACGGCGAGGGCAAATACCACTGCGCCGAGCACGGCGTAGTATATCCCGAGGCCCGCCGCCAGGATGACATGAAGCGCGGTGACTTCGCGGTCAAATGCCCCATCTGCGGCAGTGATGCGGAACCGCTGGCCACGGACGAGGACTCGTCGATCAAGCCGTCCTCGCTCTATGCCGTCTCGAAATACACGCAGGAACAGATGATGTTCGTCGTGGGCAAGGCGATTCGCCTTCCCACTGTCGCCTTGCGCTACCAGAACGTCTACGGACCGGGGCAGTCTCTGTCCAATCCGTACACGGGCATTCTGTCGATCTTCTCCGGTGTGTTGCTGAGCGGCAGCCAGATCAACATCTTCGAGGACGGCCTCGAATCGCGCGATTTCGTTTTCATCGAGGACGTCGTCGAGGCGAATACGCTGGCACTGGAGGCGGAAGGTGCCGCCTTCAAGACCATCAATGTCGGAACTGGCATCACCACCACAGTGCTTGCGGTGGCCCAGGAGCTGATGAAGGCCTACGGCGTAGCCGGCAAGCTAAGCATATCTGGTCAGTTCCGGCTCGGCGACATCCGTCACAATTTCGCGGACATCACGCGGCTCAAGACCTGCCTGAGATACGTTCCCAAGGTTGGTTTCACCCAAGGAATCGGCAAGTTCGCCGCTTGGGTGAAGGCGCAGGGCGACAAAGCCCTCGCTGTGCAGCAACGCTATCAGAGTTCGCTGAGCAAAATGCGCGAAAAGAAGCTTATATTCTGATCCGGTTTTTCGAGGGGAAAAATGCGTATTTTCGTACATGACTATGGTTCGTATGCGTTCCCAGTCCAACTGAGCCGGGCGCTGGCACAGCGCGGCCACCAAGTACTGCATCTGCATTCCGCCCATATGGAAAGTAAAGGTCGGCTGTGGCAGTCCGAGGACGATCCGGCATCTTTCGATGTGCGCAAGGTGAAAACGGACGAGCGCTACGTCAAATACGATTTCATCAAGCGTCGCGCTTTCGAGCGGAGCTACGGCCGGGCGGTGGTCGCCGAGATCGCGTCTTTCAAGCCGGACATTGTGCTCAACGCCAATTGTCCTCTTGAAACAGCTGTTTTCGTACAACGCCACTGCAAGGCTGCTGGAATCTTGTACGTTCACTGGATGCAGGATATCCACGCAGTGGCCATGCAGGCCATATTACCGAAGAAGCTGCCGATCATCGGATCAGCAATCGCCGCTTACTACACCAATGTCGAGCGCCGCATGGTGGCGGCGGCGGACGCCGTCGTAATCATCGCGGACGAATTCGCCGATGAGTTACACAAGCTCCGCATGCAGCCCAAGCGCGCCGCGACGATCCCGAACTGGATGCCGCTCGACGAGATGAAGCCCGGAGAGAAGATCAATCCATGGTCGATCAAAAACGGCTTAGATAAGACTACCAATATCATCTATTTCGGCTCTGTCGGCCTCAAACAGGACGAAGATCTGTATGTGAAATTCTCCGAACATTTTCGGCCGATGCGTGAGGTGCGCGTTGTTGTCATCGGCGGCGGCTACGTGATGAAGGGGCTCAAACAGCAAAAGGTGGAAAAGGGCCTCGATAACCTGGTGCTCCTGGGGTGGCAAAGCTACGAAGATGTCGCCGATATTTTGGCAACGGGAGACGTCTTGCTGGCGGCAGTAAACGCCCAAGCCTCTCTGTATTCGGTACCATGCAAAGTGCTGACCTATCTCAGCGCCGGCAGGCCTATCATCGCGGCAATTCCGCCGGCAAACTTGGTCGCCAAGATATTGATACAGAACGATATGGGGCTGGTAGTTGACCCGAGCAATGTTGACGACGTCATTCGGACCGCCGACCGCCTGATGCGGGATGCTGGGTTGCGCCAGAAATTTTCCGAGCTCGGACGCGCCTACGCACTTCGCACTTTCAACATCGACACGATCTGCTCCCGCTTCGAGGGCCTATTTCGAGAGGTATAAATTGAAGGGGGGGCCTTCCGGCGGGCGGGCGCCGCAGGCATTCGTTTTGCTTGGGCGCGTGGGGCAGCGGCGCATTCGCTTCGCGGCCGGAATTACCTCGGAGGATTCGCGCCCGGTGGGGCCGCCCCACCTCTTTCGTCGCGGGCCGCATCTGCGGGTCAATTCCAAGCAAAGCATGCGCAGAATCAACCGCTAGCGAAATTCAATTTCCCCTAAAGGAACTTTATTCTGCGACGACTGGAAATTGGGCTAAGTCGTTGATTCCGATCCGTCTAGTGTGTACTGTCCGATCGTGGTATTCCAACCAATCTGAGTTAGGGGTTAATGCATCAAGGCGCTGCCGAGATCAGGATTCCTCTGTTAGGAGGGATATGGCTAAGGGGTGGAAGAACGCAATTCTCTATTAGGAGCGAACTGCGATGCACGGAGCCGCAAGCCTTCGTTGCAAAGTGGTTTTTAGCCAACGCGGAGTTGTCGCGAATGTTAGAATGGCAGACTGATGGGGTTTCTGCAGTTCGCGATAGTGGTCCTGGTTTGGGCCGCGTTGCCTGGTTGGCGGGTGTGCATGGCTTCACCCGAAAGGCGGTAGCTTGGAAGCGGCTCTATAGGAAGAACGCCTGTGAACGACGAACCGAGTCACATGCCAGAGGGTTACACTGATCGTATGCGTCGCGATAACGCTACAACCGCAGAAACGGCGCGCCCATGGCCGCCACGGGCTGCCGCAGGCGGTACCTCGGCATCGGCGCCAAAACAAGAATTGTTTGATTGGAGCGGGCTCTGGTCCGCCGTCGCGTTACTGCGCGAGTACTTCCGACTTCTCGCTGCGATCTTTGCCGTAATCCTAACGGTTATCCTGCTTGTCACCATCGTCATAGGGCCGACCTACACAGCCGTTGCCATTATTGGGCCGCCGTCGCCGTCGCCGACGGGAAGCATGATGGCAAATATCAACGCCTCCATGGGCGCTAACCTGGCAAGCCGTGTCCTGGGTGGGGCGACCGGCTCCATTAGTAACGATCCGTACCAGGAGTATTTGCAGCTGCTACCTTCGAGCCGCCTGTCCAAGCAACTGATCACGCGCGATCACATATTGCAGACGATTTACTACAGGAGGTGGGACTTCGAGAAAAAACAGTGGAAGTCGCCCGGTCCGCTCCGCATCGTGATCAACGCCATGAAGCGGTTATTGAATCAGCCCGTTTCCTATCAACCGGGCGTGGACGATTTGACCAACTACTTCAAGAACCATCTGACCGTGACACGCTCCACGGTCAACACCTCGTTCAGCCTCGTCCCCACTCTCAGCTCCTACTTGCAGGTCACCTTCGATTACGAGGACCCGGCCCAGGCCGAAACGCTGCTGGCGAAAGTGCTGCTTGAGACAGACGACATCATCCGGGAGGATCAGCGGCACGACGTGACCTCCCGCATCAGCTACATCAAACAGAAGTTGGCTGAACAGGGCTTGGCGGTTGATGAACGCACCGCGCTGATCTCGATCCTCTCCAATCAGGAGCAGCTCCTGACTGTGATCCAGGCGGACCAGCGTTATGCCTCTACGTTGGTGGTGCCTCCCTATGCTTCGCTTAAACCCACGTCGCCGCCGCCAGCCGTCGTCTTGATCATGATGGCGGCGGTGACGTCGGTGTTCGTCTGGATGGCTATCATTTTCCTGAGCATGAATAACACACGGATTGGTCAGCTTATTGCGCGATTCAAGCGCAAACTGCGGTGATCGGTGCTTCGGGATTTCGTACGACGGTGCAGTCCTTTTCAAGGTGTCGTTCGTATCTGTAAAAACATTGCGGGTGAAATCCGCCGGTCCGACAGACGAGGTCTCTGTTGCCGTACGGTAGGCGGTACGCGCCGGAATTGTCCGGCCGGTTAAGTGAAGGGGAGTATGGTGATTAAAGTAGCGGTCCTTGGAATGGGGAAGATGGGCCAGACCCGAGCTGACGCCCTCGAGAAGGAGGGGCGGGCGCGCATCGTCAAGGTGTTCGACATAAAGTACGAGTGTCCGGTACCGTATCCCAAGGCGTCTTCCATCGAGGAAGTCATCGCCGATCGGTCGATCGAAGCGGTTTTCATCTGCCTGCCGAACAAATTCAACAAACCGACGACGATCGCCGCGCTCGACGCAGGTAAGCACGTTTTCTGTGAGAAGCCGCCCGCGTTCAACGCGGCCGAGGTGCGTGAGATCATCGACGCGGAGCGCCGCAGCGGCCGCGTGTTGATGTACGGCTTCAACCACCGTCACCACGCTTCGGTCGAGAAGATGAAGAATCTGATCGATTCGGACGACTATGGCAAAGTGATCTGGCTGCGTGGCCGCTACGGCAAGAGCGTCGATCAGAGCTATTTTTCGACCTGGCGCGCCAAGAAGGACATGGCTGGTGGGGGCATCCTGATCGATCAAGGCATCCACATGCTCGATCTGTGCCTTTATTTGACCAAAGCGACCTTCGACGAGGTGCATGCGCTGGTATCGACGCGCTATTGGAACCTGCCCGGAATCGAGGACAACGTCTTCGCCCTGATGCGGGATTCCACGAGTGGTGTCGAAGCCTCGATCCACTCGACCATGACCCAGTGGCGCCACCTGTTCTCGCTGGAGGTGTTCCTCGAGCGCGGCTATCTGGTCCTCAACGGCCTCAAGACGTCCTCCAACAGCTACGGCGAGGAGATTCTTTCAGTGGCGAAGAACCGTACGACGGCGCCGGCCGCGAGCTGGGATTCCGAGGACCAATACAAGTTCGACGTCGACGTGTCGTGGGACCGCGAGGCGATACATTTCTTCGACGCCGTCTGCAGCGGCCGGCCCGTCGAGTATGGAACCTCCGCAGACGCGCTGGCGGTGATGTCGCTGATCGACCGGATCTACGAATCTGAACGCCCCGAGGCGAAGAGGCTGCACACCAGCCTTTTGGGTTCGATTTAACACAAGGGTAGTGGAAGCTAAGATGGAACAGAGTCCCAACCCCGCTGCCGTAACCGGCGACGCTTGGCTCGATGACTACTACGCGCGCTACGTCAAGGTTCTTTCCAACCGGAGCGCCTACCGGCCGATCGTGCAGTTTTACGAACTGGCGCTGGCGGTGCGCCGGCGCAATGGAAAGATGATGTTCGCGGGTAATGGTGCAAGTGCCTCGATCGCTTCGCACGGCGCTGTCGATTTTACCAAGCAGGGCCGCGTCACTTCGCGCGATTTCAACGAGCCCAATCTCATCACCTGCTTTTCGAACGACTTCGGCTACGACAAGTGGATAGCCAAGGCTGTCGAATTCTACGCTGCGCCGGGCGACGCCCTGGTGCTGATCTCGGTCAGCGGGAAGTCGCCGAGCGTTGTCAACGCGGCGCACGCCGCCAAGGAGCGCGGCCTGCCAGTGGTCGGCTTCACGGGTAGCGCGCCGGACAATCCCCTGCGCGCCCTCTCCGACGTCGATTTCTGGGTCGGGAGCCGCGCCTACAACGTGGTCGAATGCGTCCACATGATGTGGATGATGACCGTGGTCGATATGCTGGTCGGCCGCGCGGAGTATACGGTCAGCTAGGCGGTAGCGCTCAGCCGGGGGAGGCGCTCGCGCGGCGGATCAATTCCCGGGCCTGGTCGAGCGAGATTTTCGGGAAGATCTCCAGCTTGCCGCCGATCGTCGCATCGTAGATGACGCGACCGTCCGCCTCGAACGCCACCTTCGCCCTGCGATAGGCGTCTTCGCTGTGCTCGGGGTTGAATAGCCCCCACAGCTTCCCTTCCGGAAAATAGTTCGGATCGAAGTGATCGACGTCTGGTCCGCGCCTGACCTCATAGGTTACGTCCTTTGCCGGCTTAACGAAGGAGTGATCGACGCCGAATAGGATCACCGGGTTGGCGCCGCAATAGTAAGCGAACTGCATGGCCGTGTATGTCACGGTGCCTTGGCTGCCCACGCCGCTGCGCAGATCGGTGCGGAACGCAGCGTCGGTGCCGAGGAAGTAGTGAAAACTGCGGCGATGCCGGCGAGGGAGCATCCAACGGCTCTTCCAGCTCAAAAAAACAGGGATGTCTTGCTTGAGCCACTCAGACCAGTGTTGGCGTGCCACGACGTCGTTGATGCAGAGCACGAAGTTCGGCCGCCAGCTGGTCCGCGGATAGAGCAGGTCGATCTTGTTGAGCCCGATCGACGGTATGTGACTGAATTCCTCGAGCGGGGTTTTGTTCAGGCTAGGTCCGTTGCCAATGATGAGCATAGGCTGACCCCGGAAGCGGTCCTTCCACTCCTCAAGCCACGCATCGTTGCTTCTACGCCGGTACAGTTTGCCTTCGCACCAGTAGCGCAAGGGTTTCAGGAACCACACAAGCCTAAGCGCGCGTTCGATCAGCAATGCACCGGTCTCCCCGAAAAGCGCAGAGTTCTTAACAGGCGGACGAAACGTCTGACAAGCCGGTGCAGCAGCCTGGCTGAAATTGAAGTGATTAGCAGCATGCGGCGACTTGCAAGCAATGAGCGTTTCTTTTTTAATACGGCGTGCGGTTTCTGAATCGCCGATCAAAGATAAAGATTACGCTCCATTTTTCATGATCTTGGGGTTGCGCAGAGTGCATCATCTTGACCGGTCGGACGAGACGCCGCAGCGGCAAAGGGATGGTGCCAAACCCAATCATATGCAGGTCACGCCGTGAGCCCGGCCAAACAGATTGTCGTTTACTTCGACCCGGTCGGCGAGGGTCATCATGCCGAATATCTCGCCTTCTTTCTGTCTGTCTGCGACAGCCTGGGCCTGACGCTTGCGGCCTGGGTGCCCCAGGAGGTGTGGGATATCGCCAAAGGTATAACGCGTGCCGGGCCCAGCGCTGGTTTCTTGGCGAAGCCCGTGGATTTCACGGTCGGCACTTTGGGTCAGCGCCAGCGCGCGCTGGCCGACATGTTCGCCTACGCGCAAGCGGAACGCGTGGAGCTGATATTCTTCGGCATGCTGGACGGGTTGGTCAAGCCGCTCGCCCTGCGACGGCTTGCCGGCCATAAGAGCACCGTGCCATGGACGGGCATCTTTATGATCGACGACTTCAATTTCCCCAACGTAACGCGCGGCTTATTGGCGAGCCTGCGCCTGCCGTTCAAGCTGATGGGATTGCGTCTCGCGCTGCGCGGCGGCGCCGTCTCGCTGCTGGCGTCCAACCCGGCATGGCCCGCCAGAATGCCGGTTCCCATCATCTGGCTGCCCGACAACCTGTCCTCACTCGACTTCGCAGCGCAGCAGTCCGTCGAGGAGAGCGGCATCTGGCCGGTGCGCCAAGAACCGAACAAGACCGGCCCGTGTCTGCGGTTGGCTTCCTTCGGCGTCATCACGCCGCGCAAAGGTCTCGTCGAGTTCTGTAACGGGCTGTCACTTCTAAGCGATGCGGATCTGGCGCGCGTCGAGTTCAGGATAATGGGTGAGATGCCGCGTGTTGGCTCGCCGGATTACGTCGCCAGGCTGCACCAAGCCGTGGCGAAACTGAAGCTACGCGGCATGGCTGTGGAATTTCAGCAAGCCTATGTGTCGGAGCGGCTCATTGATCAGTCGCTGCGCTGGTGCGATGTCGTCGTCGCTCCCTACATCAACCACATCGGCTCCTCGAGCCTCATCAACATCGCAGCGCAGTACGGCCGCCCCGTCATCACTCAGGCGACGAGCCAAATCGGCTACGAGGCCCGCAACTTCCAACTCGGCATTTGTCTCGACAGCCGCGATGCGGTAGCGACGGCCGCCGCTGTGCGCGGGCTTCTCGAAAAGCCATTTGAACCGACCGAGGGCATGAAGCATTTCAGCCAAACGCACTCTTACCGGCAGGCCTTTGCCGTTTCGGCCAACGCCATCGCCCAGGCGGCGGGGCTCGGCGGGCACAGCACCGCCTGGGCCGGCGGCCTATGAATAGAGGGCCGCGAACGCGATGAAGCAGGACAACGCCGACCAAGAAGGGCAGAGCGGGAGCGAACCCGCTAACGACGCCGCGGCGGAACGGTCGGAAGAGTTGGAGGCCATACGCTATCTCCTGAAGTCGGCGCTGCTCGGCCCGATCCGCCAGCTCATTCCCGCCGCCCTCAATATCATCCTGGTCCCCATCATCATCGCCAAGGGCGGGCTGGTAGCCGTCGGCTATTGGGGCATCGTCAACCTTGTCACTGGCGCCTTCCTCTTCGCCGACGGCGGCTCGGCGCAATACATCTCGCGGACCATGTCGAACGCGAGTCGCCCGGAGGGCGATATCCGCAAGCTGGTCGAGACGGTGGTCTCGACTTGGCTGATTCTGACCGGGGCCCTGGCGCTGATCACGGTTTTGTTGTCCCATCCACTGCTGTCCACCATGCAACTGCCCACCGGCGGTACCGCCGTTTTCGGTGCGGTTGTACTGCTGTTCACCGGCTATTTTTCACTGGTGGCCAGCCTTTACACCTTCATGCATATCGCGATAGGCGAAATCCACTTTGCCCAGATCATGGACGTCGTTGTGGCCGTGTTGCAGTTCGTGGTGGCGGTCGTGCTGCTGGAGTTCGTCGATCCGTTCATGGCGTTGGTCATCGCCATCTGCTCGCGTTATCTGGCGCAATGCGTAATCCTGCAATACAACATGCTCAGAAAGGGCGTCGTGGCGGCGCCGCGGCGGCCGGTCTGGCCCCGTTTGGGCTATCTGCTGACGCTGTTCAAATCCTCCAAGGGTTTTGCCGCCGTCGGCATCTCCTCCCAGCTCATCGAGATTACCTACCGGTCGAGCATGTTGTTCTTTGCCGGTGCTTCCGCGCTCGGCCGGTTCGAGATCGCCCGCCGCGGGCCGACCATGGTCGAGCAGTCCTTCACCAACGGGATGCGCGCCTTGTTTGCGCTTTTCTCTGCCACCGATTGGCACACGAGCGAAGGGTCGAACGAGGCCTACCGCATCCTGCAATGGACTTACCGCTTCCTCACGCTCTCCAGCATCGCGGGGCTGGCGGCCTGGATCTGTTTGGCCGGGCCGATCCTGGGTTTGTGGCTCAACATCCGCGATCCGGAACTCGTTCTGGCGACGCAACTGTTCGCCCTGCACAACGCCGTGCGTATGATCAACGTGCCGACCTATTGGATGGCGCAGGCGCGCGGTGCGGAAGGCGCGCTCGGGATGCTATATACCGGTCAGGTTTGTGGCATTTTGCTTTGTCTCGTCGTGGCCTCCCAGTTCGGACCGCTCAACTTTCTGGTGATCGCCATTGTCATCACGATCATGAATATCGCCATCGAGACTGCGACGCTGGTGCTTTGTCAGTTTCGCTTCGCCTATCTGCGCCTGGTGGTGCAGCGACTGGGCGACATGGCGCCCTTCGCTTCGGCCGCCGTGCTCGTCGCCTCGGGCTGGCTGTTTGCGGCACCACCAACGATGCGGGCGGGCTCTGTCGTCTCCGGCCTGACCCATGCCGCCTATTTCAGTCCCATCCTGCTCGGTTGCGCGCTGCTGTTGTTCCGCGATCGGGTGCGCACGATTTATGCCCAACTGGTACGGCAATTGTCCTAGTCTGGCGCAGCAGCATTCCCATGAAGGACGTCACCTCATGAACCGACCCTTCAAACTGAAAGCCCGCATCGCGGCTGGCGAAACCATCATCGGCTCCTGGCTCAGTTTTACGGATCTGATGATCGCGGAAATGATGACGGGGGCCGGCTTCGATTTTCTTGCCGTGGACATGGAACACGGCCACGGCGATCGCCTGGAGATGCTTCGCGTCATCCAGATCGTCGAACTGGCGGGCTGTTGCCCGCTGGTGCGGGTGGCGAGCAACGATTTCAGCCTGATCAAGCAGGCCATGGATTATGGCGCGCACGGCATCATTGTGCCGGATATCCGTTCGGCCGCCGAGGCGCGCCGGGCCGTGCAGTCAATGTACTATCCGCCGCGTGGCGCTCGCGGAGTAGGTTTGGCACGAGCCCATGGATTCAGCCGAGATTTCGAGGGCTATCGTGACGAGCGGCTGCCGCAGGCCGTATTGGTCACGCAGATCGAACATCACGAGGCAGTGGCGCACCTGGACGAAATCCTGGCGGTCGAGGGCGTCGATGCGTTCATCATCGGGCCCTACGATCTTTCGGGATCGCTCGGGCTCCCCGGCAAATTCGACGATCCGCAGGTCAAAGCGTTGTTGGACCGCGCCGGAGCGGCCGCCGCCAATTCTGCCAAACCCGGCGGATACCACATCGTGCAGTCGGATCATCAGTTGCTGCGGCGACGCATCAATGAAGGTTGCCGCTTCATGGCTTACGGTACCGAAATGATCTTTCTGAGCGAGAAAATCGCACTCGAAAGCGCATTCGTGAAAACCCTCAGGAAGAGTTGAACCAAAGAGGCGAGGCTGCACGAACGAACCATGCAAGGACACCTGATCCCTGACCGCGTGGCAGTGCTGTCGCGATCGTTCTCCAAGAACGCGATTCTGCGTGACGAACTTCAGGCCGTCTATTCCCACGCGAAATTCAACGAAACCGGGCGCACGCTGGCGGGGGACGAGTTGATTGAATTCGTCGCCGGCCATGACGGCGTCATTGTGGCTCTGGAAAAGCTCGATCGGGCGATGCTCGCCCGGATGCGCGGCGTGCGCGTACTTACGAAATACGGCGTCGGGCTCGACAATGTCGATCTCGAAGCGGCATCGGAATTGGGAATGCGCCTGGGCTGGACCGCCGGCGTAAACGCCTGTTCGGTGGCGGAGCTGACGATAGGCTTTGCGATTTCGCTGCTGCATTTGGTGCCGCAATTGAACCGTGAGATCCACGGCGGGATCTTCCGGCAGACGATGGGGCGGCAGTTAACCTCTTGTTCAGTGGGCGTGGTCGGCTGCGGCCATGTCGGCAGCGAGGTGGTGCGCCTGCTGCGCCCGTTCGGCAATCGCGTACTGGTCCACGACATCCGCCGGCTCGACGCGTTCTGCGCCGAGCAGGGCGTCGAACAGGTGTCGCTCGACATATTGCTGCGCGAGTGCGATGTGGTTACGTTGCATCTGCCGGCGACCAAGGCGACGAGAATGATGTTCAATGCCGACCGACTCGATCAGATGCGCCCGAACGCCGTACTGGTCAATACGGCGCGGGGCGGGATCGTCGACGAAGCGGCCCTCAAGGAGCGGCTCAAAAGCAGCCGCATCGCAAGTGCTGCCTTCGACGTCTTCGAGCCCGAGCCGCCACGCGATGAAGAGCTGCTGCTCCTGCCCAACTTTATCGCGACGCCTCATATCGGAGGAAGTTCCGATCAGGCCATATTGGCGATGGGCCGCGCCGCCATTGCCGGTTTGTCGCACGCCATCGATCCCCTCGAACACTTACCGGATTGGGCGCGGTGAGGGCGCTTGTCATAGTGAGCGGAACGTGACGGACGACGGTGCATATCTGAGCGAACAGGTCGTACCAGGGGCCGACAGTCCTCTCGTGCGCATGTTTCTTGCATTCGGTTGGCTACTCGCGCTGTACACATTTATTCTCGTAGACATCGGCTCTGCAATCATTCCCGCTCCCTTCTTTTTCATATTCGGCGTTGCCCTTCTCGCGCTCAATCACCGGCTGCTTACGAACGGACACATCCAGGCTTGCGTACTTATTTTGGGTGTGTTTGTTCTATCGATCGTACTGTCGCCGTCGCCGTTGGCCGGATTTGGTGGTCGCGTCATGGTGTTTGGTATGCACCTGTTGTGCCTGATTTCCGGTCTCGGATTTGCCTTGGAAATCCAGCAATGGAGTGATGACAAGCGGCGGCTGTTTATCCGGACTTTGCTTTGGGTGTTTCTTATCGGAGTCTTACTCGAAGTTACAACGCCGTTCTCTGCAGTATCGAATGCTTGGCGCTCTCTCGTTTATTCTCCGCAGCGTCTCTATGAATATAACGTGCGCGACGTCATGACAATGGGCGGTGTTCGTCCAAAGTTTTTTGGAAACGAGCCGTCGTATCTCGCCGTGATGTGCGCGGTTCTGGTATATCTGAGTTTCATAAACTCTCGAACAGGTGCTGAGAAATATCGTGTTGCCCTTGCCGCGCTTGGGTTCATAGTGCTTCTGAGAAGTCCGATTTCGATCATCGTCCTGGCACTGGTTCCGCTCTACTTCTTCTACCGCGACGGTATTCGACTGAGAGGCATCCTAAGTTTTTCCTTGGTTACCTCTGTTGTGGCTTGGGCTTGGGTATCGCTGTCCGACGAAATAACTATTATTTTAACTGGGATTTTCCCGCGGGCCGCAGCACTCCTCGGTGGTAATGACTCAAGCTTTGTTGAGCGCTTTGTGCTTCCCGGCGAGTTGCTTTCGCAGGTGATTATGCATTACCCGCTGTTTGGCGTGGGGCTGGGAGGTAAAGAACTCACCATGCCGCTCATCGTCAACACAGCTGCCTATTGGATAACGCCCGAAGTCCAATCGATGGTTACCCAAGGTACAGGTACAGGCGACGGAGCATCAATCTTCAGTATACCAATCAACCTTGGAATAATCGGAACGGTACTCTTTGTTTGGGCGTGCGCGCAGCTTTCGCGGACGTTGTCGCGGGCGCCGTGGATCGTAATACTTCTTCCGTGCCTTATCGTGAGCGCCTTCGCTTCTTTTTCGGTACAGTTTTGGGGCTACCTTTTCATACTTATTCTATTCACGCCGCAACCCCAGCCAGTCCTTGTCAATGACGAGCCAGTGAGCCAGGACGACGAATTCGCCGAAGTAGCGGCGCGGCAATTACCTATGAACGACGCTAAGCCTTAGGAGGCGGTTTTGCTGTGGCGTTACGGCTCGACGAACACGGCTTCGACTTTTGCCCGCCCGGCGAAATCCGCGGCAACCGGAGCACCGAGTGGCACCGGCACATAACCGGTGCAGCTGCCCGGAACGACGTAATGTCCGGCACGGATGGTGTGTCCGCGCGATGTCGCCACCCGCGCAAAGTCGGCCAGAAGATCGTAGGGAAACCGGTCGATTCGCCCCGCCGCCATGCCTTCGACGATCACCTTGTCGTCGAGTTGAAGCCAAACCGGGCGGTCGACAAGACCCTCCGGCGCGCCCTTTTCAATTTCTTCGCCAATGACGAGCCAGCCGGCCGTGCCGTCGTCGGCGATTCCGGCAAGCCCCCCATAGCCACCGAGGCCAACTTTGTAGCAGGACTCCGGAATTTCGAATGCGGCGTGCACCCCGCCGATACCGGCTTTGACCATCGCGCTGTCGATGGTCGTGCCCGGGGCGAAATCGCGGGTGAAGCGGAAGGCGTATTCGCATTCGACCCCGACGCTATCGCGCCAGTTGCCCGCGACACGGCCGGCTGGCGCCACTCTGCCGGCGGGAAGGGCGCCCAGGAAGAAGCGCGGCAGCCCCATCTTGGCCAGCCCCGACGAATGCGTGGCGCCGAGTTTCCAGGCCGCGATCGGACCCAGCTTGGCGATCATTGCATCCTCGATCTGCTCGGCGACAGCGAGCGAGGTCGGCAGTTCGGCCTCCGTTAGCTCGATCGTCTCGAAACTGCGAAAGGCCCGCGACAACCGTGCGGCAATGTCTTGCGTATCCGTCATGATTTTGAAAATCCCGCTATCAGACATTGTGCCCGTTGCTCTCCCGACGATGCGGGGTTAAACACAGAGCCATTGCGTAATCTAATGGCGACAGCAACCAAACGCCAGCCGAGGCGCTTGCCAGTGCACGACGTTGTGGCCGGGTGCCGCAGTCTGCACGTGGTGGGATAGCAGATTGTGCCAGTCCGAAGCGACGTAGGATGATGAAGCCAACACCATTCCAGGCGAACCTTCCCGATGACGGCCTTTCCGAAACTGACCGCTCTCATCCCGATGAAATGGCACTCCCAGCGCGTTCCGGGCAAGAATGTCCGCCCGCTCTGCGGTAAGCCGCTATATCACTGGATCGTCGAGGCGCTCCTGCAAGTGCCCGAGGTCGAGCGCATCGTGATCGAAACGGATTCAGAGCGCATCGCCGAAGACGCGATGCAGCGTTTCCCGGTGACCGTCCTGCGCCGCCCGCGGGAACTGCTCGGGAATCACATCACGATCAACCCGCTGCTCGATTTCCACCTGTCGCAGGTCGATGCGCCAGTCTATTTGCAAACGCACTCCACGAATCCTCTTCTCGGCCCGGAAACCATACGCCACGCCATCGAAGCGTACCGGGCGCCGGGAAACCACGACAGCCTGTTTTCGGTTACCGCCATCCAGCAGCGTTTCTATTGGCCGGATGGAAGAGCGATCAACCACGATCCGAACAATCTGATCGAAACGCAAAGGCTGACCCCGCTGATGGTGGAAAACTCCTGCTTGTACATTTTCACGAAACAGAGCTTCTACGCTCGGCACCATCGAATTGGCGAGAAGCCGTTGTTGTTCCCCACCCCGCCGATCGAGTCGGTGGACATCGACAACGAGAGCGATTTCACGATGGCCGAAAAACTCATGAGCCAAAGGCTGGTGGGACAGAACTGAGGGCGCAGCGGTCGGCGGCGCGCTCAGGGTCGAAATCTTCGGGGGCAAATGATGGGAGAAGAGAATTCGTCCGAAAAAGCGCTTAATTTCGCGATTGATTTGGTTCGTCGCACCGGGCACCTGCTCGACGTCAAGACAAATTCCGATCTCGCATGGAGCGGTCGCGAACCCAAAGCTCGGCTGGATGTCCAGTTGCAGGATTTCCTCATGCCCGCTTTGGCCGACAGTGGTATTCCGGTCATTTCGGAGGAAGCGGAATCGCCGACCGATTGGCGTCAGGCCCGCAAAGTGTGGATCATCGATCCGCTCGACGGCACCTTGAACCACCTGCGCGGTTCCGGGCCGAGCGCGATCTCGGTGGCACTTTGGGGCGACGGCCAACCGTTGTTCGGCATCGTGCTCGATTGCGCAAGCCGCGAATTGGCGTGGGGCGGGCGAGGATTCGGCGCCCGGCTCGGCGAACAACCCATCTCGGTGTCGGATTTCCGGGAAATCGCCAAGGCGACGCTCTGTACCGGCATCCCCAGCGCGTTCGACTGGAAGGATCAGGCGTCGGTCTCCCGTCTGAACCAGCGGATGTCCGCGGTCGCCAAGGTCAGGATGATAGGTTCCGCCGCCTCGTCATTGGTGCTCGTGGCGCGCGGAGCAGCCGAGGTCTATGCCGAGGACAGCGTGCGCATCTGGGATGTCGCGGCTGGCCTTGCGATCGTCGAAGGAGCAGGTGGTGGCTTCGAAATGAGCCGCCTGTCGCGCGACAAGGTATCCATAGTAGCAGCAAATGGTCTATTGCACGGCTGTTTCGCCAAGGGCGCGTGCGAGACGGACTTTGAAGAGGACATGTTCTCCTCGCTGGTCGAGAGGGAACGAGTGTTGCCGGCATTCCGACCGCTGGTCTAGCCGCCTGGATCGGATAACAAACGGCCGGTTTGCAAGCAATGGGCACCCGTAACACCGGAAGATTGTCTACTCCGGCCAAACAACGAGATCACAGACGGTTCTCGACCATTCTTCTCGCATTTTCAATAGCCCCCCTCGTCAAAATAATGTCCTGTCGTTGCATCGGAAATTGTTGGTTGTTAGTGTTATAGCCGGGGTGGAAGGCAGTCCAATCTCACCAGGCATTTAAGGCAAGTTGTTCGAGCCGTAACCTGAACCAGTAATACAGGAAAGGGAGAGGTAGGTCCCTTCATGTTGTTCAATTCCGGTGCTTTTCTATTCATCTTTTTTCCCATCACGCTTTTGTTCTTTTACGGGCTCGGACGGTACAACCACCGGGCAGCGATTTTGTTTCTCGCAGTGGCGTCATTGGTTTTCTATTCCATCTGGGATGTGAGAAACCTCCCCATCATTCTGTCGTCGATAACCGTCTGTTTTTACGTCAGCCGTCGCATTCAGCGCTTACCGTCGGAGATGAAGGCTCAGCGTCGTCGTTGGATGGCCGTCGGTATCATCTTCAATCTGATTTTGCTCGGCACGTTCAAATACGCCGACTTTCTGTCGATAAACCTGCTCGGCCTATTCACCGATCATCCACCGGCGCCGCATCTTTGGCTGCCGATCGGCATTTCATTCTATACCTTCACGCAGATCGCCTACCTTGTCGATGCCGCAGAAGGAAAGGCCAAAGAGCCAAGCTTGGTCAATTACCTGGCGTTCGTGAGTTACTTCCCGCATCAGATCTCCGGTCCGATTTTTCATCATTCGGAGATGATGCCTCAGTTCAACAACCCGGCGATCTTCCACCCCTCTTCGCGGCGCATCGCGGCGGGTCTCTGGCTCGCCAGTATTGGCTTGTTTAAAAAAGTGATCATCGCCGACAACCTGTCGGTCTGCGCCGCTGCGGTGTTCGGCTATGCCGATCACGGACATCCGTTGCCCTTCTTCTCCGCTTGGATCGGCGCGCTGGCCTATACCGGCCAGATCTATTTCGATTTCTCGGGCTATACCGACATGGCGCTAGGCATCTCGACGCTGCTCGGGATCAAGATGCCCATCAACTTCAACTCACCATACCACTCCAAGAGTATCATCGAATTCTGGCGCCGTTGGCATATGACGCTGTCGCGCTTCTTGCGCGACTATCTCTACATTCCGCTGGGCGGTAACCGGAAAGGCCGTGTCCGCCGCTACGTGAATCTGATGGTGACGATGGTCCTCGGCGGACTGTGGCACGGCGCCGGCTGGACCTTCCTCATGTGGGGAACGCTGCACGGGATATACCTCTGCATCAACCACGCTTGGCGCTATCTCACCGAGCAATCGAAGCTGGTTTTGCTTTGCCCCGAATGGCTGCGGAATTTCTCGGCCTGGGCCGCGACCTTCCTCAGCGTCGTTGTGGCCTGGGTCTTCTTTCGGGCGAAGACCTTTGCCGGCGCCTTCGTCGTCTTGAAAGGCATGGCCGGCCTGACCGGCATCGCCTGGCCGCCGTATTTCGGGCCGCACGTAGCGCAGTATCTGCCCACGATCGTCAACGGCGAGAACTGGCTCGGCCCGATCACCGACATCTTCATCCCCGCTTTGATGGTGCTGGTGCTGTTTGCCTCGTTCGCCCTGCCGAATTCGCAAGCGATCCTGCGCGGCCTGGGCACGAGTCTGAACGGAGACAAAAATTACGACAACGGGTGGTTCAATCCCTCGCGCATCCCGCTGTATGTCTGGGCACTATTCTTCGGCCTGATCTGCGGAGCCGGCCTGGCCATGATGGGCGGTCTGTCCGAGTTCCTCTATTTCAATTTCTAGGGGTTCGCGATGCGGCGTAATTTGGTGTTATTCACAATTGCCTTCGTAGTGGCGTTCCTCGCCATCGTTTCCTTTCACGGCATTCCCACCGCCGATCTGCAGTCGCTGGGAAGGATGGTCTCCGGCCGCGGCCAGGCCGTCTTCTTTGCCAACTCGATTGGCCGCGCTAAGTCGGAATGCGATAGCGACGGCCGTTCTATCGTGCAGTTCGCCACCTTGGATTCGCGAGAAAAGATAATTGATTCTGCTGTCGGCGGCATGCCCCTGAACGTCGCAATGCAGTCCGCGCGCATCGGGATGACACTGAAACGCGTCGATGCGCTGATCTTCCTGGTCAGCGCCTATGATGGTTATTTCAACGCGGCCCAGCTTCCCTACGGCCTGGGAAGCTGGATCGAGGACAACCTTGGTTTCATCGTCGGCCGGTCACCGGTCTCGGAGGAGAACCGCACGCCGCTGGTCTTCGAGGGACATAGGTTCGGCGTATATGACGAACTGGCACGGACCTATTTTGCCAGGGAAAAGGCGGCCCGCACTTGCCCGGAAAAACCGGGTGTGGACCAACTCTTCCTGCGCTTCATGTATTGGCGCAATCTCGCGCACACGCCGGTTGACGGCAAGGGGCTGCAGGCGTTTGAGCGCTTCGTCGATGATGCGAAGCGTTCAGGAGTACGCGTTATGGTCGTATTCACGCCGGTCAATGTCGAACTGGCGCGCAAGGTGATGACGCCACAATCGCTCGCCGTCATGTATGCCAACATGAAGAACATTAGGGCGGATATCCGCAAGGCGAACATCCGGTATGTGGATTTGCAGGAGGCGCTGCCGCAAAGCGCCTTCGCCGACCAATGGTGCGCCTGCGGCCACATGAACCAATCGGGCCGGGCCGTCGTCGGCAGGGCCATTGCGAACATGCTGAACGCCAAGGACGGCCCTTACGGCGTCGTGCTGCCGCCATATTGGGGGGCGAAATCCGATTGAGACGTTCGGCGTCGCGTACGAAGCGTCATTCCGCGATCTCTCTCGCTCTTATATATCGCTCTTATATATGGTTCTATTGCTTGCCGGTTTGAAGGTGAATATCATACTCGCCGCTAATAAAAGCGGCGCGTTTATTTGGGCGGCATCCATAAGGTAAGGACCTGCGCCGACTCAAAGCATTTACAAAGCAGGTGATGGCGTCAGTGGACGATTTCTGCGAAGTGAACGAGCATTAGTCTCTGCGATTCTACTATTGTTACGCTGGATGATGGTACGATATAGCTGTACTGTGTTTGGATGGAGAATGAGCTTGAAGAAGGCGCTAATTTCCGGTGTCAATGGACAGGATGGTTCGTATCTTGCCGAATTTCTATTGCGAAAGGGATATGACGTTCATGGCATTTTCCGCCGCAGTTCCGCGTTCAATACCCGCCGCATCGATCACCTTTTCAGCAATTTGAATTTTCATACCTATTACGGTGACGTGATCGACTCCAGCAACATCAACCGCCTGATGCAGAAGGTCGAGCCGGACGAGATTTATAACCTGGCCGCACAGTCGCACGTGGCGGTTTCTTTCGAGGTGCCGGAATACACGGCTGAGGCATCCGGCATCGGAGCGGTCCGCTTTCTGGACGGCATCCGCGACCTCGGCCTCGGAGCGCGTTACTACCAGGCTTCTACCTCCGAGCTTTTCGGCGGGTATCCCGAAACCGTTCCGCAGAACGAACTGACGCCTTTACGCCCACGCTCCCCCTACGCCGCCGCCAAGCTCTACGCGTATTGGGTGACCGTCAATTACCGAGAAGCCTATAAACTCCACGCCAGCAATGGCATCCTCTTCAATCATGAATCGCCGCGGCGTGGCGAGACGTTCGTGACGAAGAAGATCACCATGGCGGTGGCCGACATCGTCAAGGGGCGCCGAGAAAGTATCGCCTTGGGCAATCTCGATGCCAAGCGCGACTGGGGCTACGCAAAAGACTACGTGGAGAGCATGTGGCTCATCATGCAACAGAAGATGCCCGACGACTATGTTGTGGCAACGGGCGTCGCCCATTCCGTCCGGGAGTTCGTGGAGGAGGCGTTCAAGGTCGCCGACATCACGATCTCTTGGGACGGGCACGGGGTGGAGGAGAGGGGCATCGACGCCAAGACCGGCAAGACGCGTGTTGTGATCGATCCTCGTTATTTCCGTCCCACCGAAGTCGATTACCTCCTGGGAGACGCGACAAAGGCGCGGAACGTGCTGGGCTGGAAACCCCACATGTCGTTCAAGCAATTGGTGCGTACGATGGTCGAATACGATTTGGCCCATGACGATTATGACGGAGCGGCAGGATGATATTAGTCCTGGGCGCGTCCGGGTTCGTCGGCAGTACGGTCTGTCGACTGTTGCAGCGCCGCGGCCGCCCCTTCGTCGGCGTGGCGCACAAGGATGGGCCCGATCTGGAGGATCGCGCGGCGACGCTAGAGGCTTTCCGGCGCATCCGGCCCGAGAAGATCATCAATTGCGCCGCCTTCGTCGGTGGCATCCGCTACGGCTACAAGCGGCCGGTCGATCTATTCGAGAAGAACGCGCTGATGACCGTCAACATCCTGCGCGCCGCCGACGATGTCAAAGTGAAGCGGCTCGTAAATCCGATCTCAAACTGCGCCTATCCAGCGCGCGCTGAGCTGTTCCGGGAAGAGGAGTTTTGGGACGGACCGCTGCACGAATCCGTCCTGGTGTACGGCTTTATACGCAAGGCGATGTGGGTCGGGTCGTGGGCGTATCACCGCGAGCACGGCCTGGACGTGATGAACCTGATTGTCTCCAACATGTACGGCCCGGGCGATCACTTCGACCCGGAACGCTCACACGCGATTGGGGCGCTGGTCCGTAGGTTCTTTGACGCTAAGCGTGCCAGCACGCCGGAAGTCGTGGTGTGGGGTTCCGGTAGGCCCGTCCGCGAATGGCTTTATGTCGAAGACGGGGCCGAAGCGCTGGTGCGGGGGCTGGACTGCGCCCCCAGCGAGCCCCCGGTCAATGTCGGCGTTGCTTCGGGTATCTCCGTTGCCGAACTGGCGGAGAAGATCGCCAAGGTCGTGGGCTATACCGGCAGGATCGTCTACGATGCCAGCCAGCCGGACGGGGCACCTTACAAGACGGTGGACGGCAGCAAGGGAGCGAAACTGCTCGGCTGGACGCCGAAGATTACGCTTGACGAGGGTATCGCACGGACTGTTGACTGGTACGCCGCCAATGGGATCGCAAGCATATGAGCATTAAGCGCTTGTATGACGGCGATGCGCTATGTGCGATTCACGTCACAAACGACGAATGGAAGGACGGCCTAAACTTCTTTTCTCAGGACGCGGACTTCATCCAAGCGGGCACCTGGCAGTACCCGCAAGGCAAGGAGCTGGCAACCCACCAACACCTGCCAGCGGAACGCATCGCCGGCTGGACGCAGGAAGTTGTGTACGTCAAGTCCGGACGGTTGAAGGCCACGGTGTACGGTCTGCAGCAACAGAAGCTCGGCGAGTTCGAGGCTAGCCCGGGCGACATCCTGATCATGCTCCAGGGCGGGCACGGCTATTCCATACTCGAGGACGGAACGCAGATTCTTGAGGTCAAGAACGGTCCCTATCCAGGGGCGGAACGTGACCGTTTTCGGTTTGGTACGAAGAAATAGGCCAAGCGATGAACACCGACTCCGCCCCTCTGAGACTGCATCTCGGCTGTGGCAAGCGGTACCTGCCAGGATTCGTTCACGTCGATATCGCGGATTTCCCGCACATCGACCATCGCGCGCGCGTGGACAAGCTTCCGTTCGTGGCCGACGAGAGCGTCGAGCTGATCTATTGCAGCCACATGCTCGAATACCGCGACCGCTTCCAGGTGATGAACGTGCTGGCGGAATGGCGGCGCGTGTTGAAGCCCGACGGCGTGCTGCGGCTGGCAGTGCCGGATTTCGACGCCCTGATCGAGGTCTATAAGCGCACCGGCGACATCACGAAGATTCTGGGGCCGCTGTTCGGCCGCATGGATGTCGGCCTGGAAGAACCCATCTATCATCGCACGGTTTACAACCTGGCTTCGCTGCGCGAGGTGCTGGAGAGTGCGGGATTCAAGGACGTGCGCGGGTGGGACTGGCGCAAGGTGTTCCCGCCTGGCTACGACGATCATTCCCAGGCCTATTTTCCACATATGGACAAGGAAAACGGCATCCTGGTCAGCCTGAACGTAGAGGCCACTCGCTGATGAATTCCAATCTGCCGCAAATGGAGCCCTGGTTCGGCCCGGAGGAAGGCGAGGCGCTGTCCCGTTACATGAGCACGGGCGGCTGGCTCACAGAATTCAAGAACACGCAGGCCTTCGAGCAGGCGCTCGCCGAGTTCTGCGGGGCCAGGCACTGCATCGTCGTGACCAGCGGAACGACGGCACTGATGGCAGCGATGATGGCGATGGGCGTGGGGCCTGACGATGAGGTGATCGTCCCCAACTACACCATGATCGCCTCGCCCAACTCGGTGCTTTGCACCGGGGCGAAGCCGGTGTTCGCGGACGTTGAACGCGAAACGCTGTGCCTCGACATCCGTCTTGCCGAGGCCGCGGTCACCGAGCGGACTCGCGCCATCATGCTGGTGAACGCCAACGGGCGCGAACCCTCGAGCGGTATCAAGGCATTCGAGGATCTCGCGAATCGCCACGGAGTCATCCTGATGGAGGATGCCTGTCAGGCATTGGGCTGCTGGTATCGCGACGGGCGCCATGCTGGCACGGCTACGTTGGTCGGCACGCTGTCGTTCTCCGTTCCCAAGATCATCACCACCGGCCAGGGTGGCGCGCTGCTGACCAACGACGACGACTTTGCCGCGAAGCTGCGGCGCGTCAAGGATTTCGGGCGGGCGCGCGGCGGTCTCGATATCCACGACACCATCGGTTACAACTTCAAGTTCACCGAGATGCAAGCGGTCGTCGGCCTGGAGCAGATGAAGAAGCTGCACCACCGTCTCGAGCTCAAGAAGCACATCTACCGGCGCTACGCCGACAACTTGGCCGCCGTCGAAGAAGTTCACATGTTCGGGCAGGATTTATCGCTGACCTCGCCCTGGTTCATCGACATCTGCGCGAAGAACCGAGCCGGCTTGATTGAGCATCTGCGCGCCAATGGTATCGGCTCCCGCACGATGTATCCTCCGATCAACAAGCAGGTCGCCTATCAGGTACCAGGCGAGCATCCGGTCTCGAACTGGGTCGGGGAAGAAGGCTTGTGGCTGCCGTCCGCGACCCAATTGAGCTACGGGGACATCGACCGCGTCACGGATTGCATAAAGGATTATTACGCCAAGCTGCGGCATTGAAATCCTGCCGGTCCGTGCGCGCGGGCTTGGCGCCGCGGGGATCATGCCGCTGTTCCTGGCGGCGCATTACCCAAACATGTAGATCAGGGAGGTCATGTTTATGAAATATGTTTTCACGTATTTGCGGTCATCTAGAAATGATGCTGTCTTGGCTTGAAGTGGCCCCCGGGCTTTTTCATCGCTTCGTATTTTGAAACGCGGCTGATTTCCACCATCGTTCCGTCATTAAATCCCTTGTGGCGCATCGGGCCTTGCCGCAATTCACGGACACCGTCGCACCGCAATGTTTCATATGCCAGAAGACGTCCGGTGCGCCCGGCCCGCGCGGTTTAGCGTAGGTTGATTATGAATCTCACTCGCCATGTCAACACGAAGAATCCGTCATTATGGCCACTATGCCGCTAATTATCATAGATGCTGTAATGTAAAAAACACTATCGTATAGCTGGTATGTTTGAAATGCTACCGAGCAGGAGTTTCCACGACGCATCTCAAAAATTCCGTAAAGGTTGTCGTAAAGGAGGCCGCGCTTCGGTTAGGTGTTGAGATGTACCTGACCAAAACTTGGAACAATCGGGAAGAGCAGATCAAGTTTTGGTTGCGCAAACTCGGCATTAAGTCGGTGATTGATGTTGGCGCGAACAGGGGCAATTTCGGCTCCATGCTACGGTACATCGGCTACACCGGCGAAATCCACTCATACGAACCCCCCTCTCACGCCTACGCAATGTTGAAGCGGGCAACATTAGGTGACGCGAAATGGATCGTGCACGATCGCATGGCAATCGGGGCAGAAACGGGCGCGACAAAGATCCGCGTCGCCGGTAATTCGTACAGTTCGAGCATTCTTTCCCCTCAGCCTTTTTTCAAGGAAGTGGTGGCGAAGGAATTGAATATGTCGGTCGCGACAGTGGAGGAGGAACGCGTCGATGTTCACAGGTTGGACGACGTTTACCGAATCCCGGATGTACCATTTATGCTGAAGATCGATACGGAAGGCTTTGAGGACCGTGTGTTGGATGGCGCCACGGCGATTTTGCCGCGCACATCGTTGGCCTGCATCGAGATGCAGTTGGTCCCCCTATATGATGGAGCTGCGACCTTTGACCAGATCTATCCGCGATTGCTTGCGGCGGGCATGAAGTGCGTCGGCCTGCACAAGGCATTCGCGAGCCATAGCCTTGGTAAACTGCTCGCTACGGACGGAATATTCGTTCGCGAATAGACCGCATGGTCGAAGCCGCCGGCTTTGCACGGGATCAGGGCCTTGTCCCGTTGCTCGGTTTGCTCAGGTTGATATAACTACCTCCTAGATAACTGGCCCAGCGAGAGTGAGAGACATCGGCCTAGGCTGCGCTGAGAAGGGGCATGGCCATGAAGGAGTCACGGTACTACGAGGAACCAATAGCCTCTACGTTATTCGCTTTGCTATAGAACTGAAGGTATTCATGATGGGCCAGTAACCAGCTTCTTGCCGGGGATGGGCGATTTGGCTTGGAGCCGCGGGGACGGTCGGTATCGGAGAGCTGTTCATGACGATCATAGTCACCGGTGGGGCGGGATTTATCGGCAGCAATTTCATTCACAACTGGTTTACCGTCTCCGACGAGCCCGTGTTCAATCTCGACAAGCTGACCTATGCAGGAAATCCGGCAAACCTGACGGGGCTTGCCGGCGATCCGCGCTACCGGTTGGTCAAAGGCGATATTGGCGACGGCGCGCTGGTAGCGGCGCTGCTGAAGGAATGCCGGCCGCGTGCCATCGTCAATTTCGCGGCGGAATCCCATGTCGACCGTTCCATTCACGGCCCAGCCGATTTCCTTCAGACAAACGTCGTGGGCACCTTTCGGCTGCTCGAAGAGACGCGGGCGTATTGGCAGGATCTGTCGCAGGAGGCGAAGGAGGCGTTTCGTTTCCTGCACGTTTCCACGGACGAGGTGTACGGTGCGCTGGACCCCGGGTGTCCGCCGTTCACCGAGCACAACCGCTACCAGCCCAATTCGCCCTATTCGGCCACCAAGGCAGCGAGCGATCACTTGGCAAGGGCTTGGCATCAGACCTTCGGTCTGCCCGTCCTCACCACCAACTGCAGCAACAACTACGGGCCCTACCAGTTCCCCGAGAAGCTGATACCGCTGGTCATCCACAACGCGCTGGCGGACAAGCCGCTGCCGATTTACGGCGACGGCATGCAGGTGCGCGACTGGCTTTATGTCGAGGACCATTGCCGCGCCATCCTGCGTGTGCTGGAGGCCGGAAGGCTGGGGGAAACCTATAACATTGGTGGTGACAGCGAGAAGGCGAATATCGACGTGGTCAAGACAGTCTGCGCCATTCTTGACGAACTTAAACCACGGGCGGACAGGCTGCCCTATGCGGATCAGATCACTTTCGTCAAGGACCGCCCCGGTCACGATCGGCGCTATGCCATTGATGCCGAAAAGATCGGCCGCGAACTCGCATGGAAGCCCCAGGAAACCTTTGAAACCGGCATCCGCAAAGCCGTTCGCTGGTATCTTGCCCATCAGGATTGGGTAGACGGGGTGACCAGCGGCGCTTATCTCCAGTGGGTCGCCCAGCGCTACGAAGCATAATATGACAGACAACACAATTCTGCTTCTCGGCTGTGATGGTCAGCTCGGGTTTGAATTGCAGCGCGCGCTACCCGTTTTGGGTAGGGTGGTCGCTCGCGACTTCCCGGAAATTGATTTTTCTCGTCCGGAATCCCTGCGTGCCCTGGTGCGCGAAGTCCGACCCGATATTGTTGTCAACGCAGCGGCTTATACCGCAGTGGACACGGCGGAAAGCGAGCCGGACAAGGCCCGCGCCATCAATGCTGAAGCCCCTGCGGTGTTGTCCGAAGAGGCCGAACGCCTTGGCGCGATTTTTGTGCACTACTCCACGGACTATGTCTTCGCGGGCAACAAGCCGACGCCTTATGTCGAGACCGATTTGACAAACCCCTTGTCTGTCTATGGCCGCACCAAACGGGACGGAGAGGCGGCCGCCGCACGTTGCCGCAAACATCTCGTCTTCCGTACATCTTGGGTGGTGGGTGTCCATGGGGCAAACTTCATCAAGACCATGCTGCGCCTTGCAGCCAAGCGCGAGACGTTAAGGGTGGTGAGCGATCAGGTCGGCGCGCCGACAACAGCACAACTGCTGGCGGACACCACAAGAAAAATCCTGGTGCAAATGAACGGCACTGTGGCGGAGGATCCACGCTGGGGACTCTACCATCTTACGGCTGCAGGCGAGACGAGCTGGAATGGGCTTGCCCGCCGCGTTATCGCGCGGGCGACGGAACGGGGCGTGGCACTTATGGCGTGTCCCGAAGCGGTGGCTGAGATCACCACCAGCGAGTATCCTACAGCGGCAATACGGCCGGCCAATTCGCGTCTGGACACAAGCAAGTTGCGCAACACTTTCGGCGTCGATCTGCCGGACTGGGCGGCGGGCGTGGACGAGGTGCTGGATCGGATTGTGGGGGAGATGCTGACATGACGAAACGCAAGGGCATCATTCTGGCGGGAGGATCCGGCACGCGGCTATATCCGGTCACACAGGCCGTCTCAAAACAGCTGATGCCGGTCTACGACAAACCGATGATTTATTATCCCCTCAGCACATTGATGCAGTGCGGTATGCGCGACGTTCTACTGATCTCGACGCCACAGGACACGCCACGCTTCGCCGAACTGTTGAAGGACGGCAGTCAGTGGGGAATAAACCTTCAGTATGCCGTGCAACCTTCACCCGACGGGCTTGCGCAGGCTTTCATTATTGGGCGCGACTACGTCGGCGGAGCGCTCAGCACGTTGGTGCTTGGAGACAACATCTTTTACGGACACGATATGGCAAAGCTGCTCACCGCCGCCGATGCGCGGGACGACGGTGCCACGGTTTTCGCCTATCATGTCAACAGCCCCGAGCGCTACGGCGTGGTCGAATTCGATGAGAACCGCAACGCCGTTAGCATCGAGGAAAAACCGCTGAAGCCGAAGTCAAACTATGCGGTCACTGGCCTGTATTTCTACGACGCGCAGGTTTGCGACGTCGCTGCCAGCATCAAGCCGTCCGCTAGAGGCGAGTTGGAGATAACTGACGTCAACCGCCGCTATCTCGAAGCGGGCGGACTTCATGTCGAAACCATGGGACGCGGTTTTGCCTGGCTCGATACCGGTACGCACGACAGCCTACTCGAGGCATCGAGCTTTATCGCTACCTTGCAGAAGCGCCAGGGCCTGATGGTGGCCTGTCCGGAGGAAATCGCTTTGCTGCAGAAATGGATCGACGCAGAGGGTGTGGCGAAGCTCGCCCAGCCGCTAAAGAACAACGGATACGGACAATATCTGCTCAAATTGATCGAACGGAGCCTGTGAGATTATGCCGTATACGGTTCAAGAAACCGCGCTGGGCGGTGTTTTGATCCTGCAGCCCAGAGTCTACCCGGATGCACGTGGTTTTTTCTTCGAGAGCTACAACGCGCGGGAATTCAAAAAGGCGACGGGGCTGCCCCCGGATTTTGTCCAAGACAATCACAGCAAATCGACACAGGGCGTACTGCGCGGACTTCATTATCAAATTCAGCACACTCAGGGCAAACTGGTGCGGGTAATCAAAGGCGAAGTGTTCGATGTGGCGGTGGATTTGCGCCGTTCGTCACCCACATTCGGCAAATGGACTGGCGTTGTGCTTTCGGCCGAGAACATGACCCAGTTCTGGATTCCCGAAGGCTTTGCGCACGGCTTTTATGTTCTGAGTGAGACGGCGGAATTTCTTTACAAGGCTACGGATTATTGGCACCCCGAGGCTGAGCGCTGCATTCTGTGGAATGATCCGGATATCGCCATCAATTGGCCGCTGACGGGAGATCCCGTCCTGGCCGAAAAAGATTGTCGCGGCGCTGCCTTTTGCCGTTCAGAGACGTTTCGCTGAGGCCATCGCGTATTGGCGAACTCCAGCATCAGTGAGATTGGTATAGGGGAGATAGATTTGTAGTCTGAGTTGCTTGGCTCTTTCGTTCTTGAGTCAGACCTGATGAGTTGAAGGCCCCCGCTTGTGAATTCGCTTGCAATAATGACCCCCTGAGGGGTGGTTTTCGCATCCAATAATGACCCCCTTCTGACGTGATGTGTCAGCGTCCTTCCTTTGGCCGTGGTTGGCCGGGAAGGACTGAAGGGGATG
>Ga0326728_10006091_pt1 | contig 32991 bp, 31 predicted proteins | sample MB3enrmetagenome_FD_207602 | JGI IMG/M metagenome (GOLD analysis project Ga0326728, IMG submission 207602) | Lab enriched peat soil microbial communities from McLean, Ithaca, NY, United States - MB31MN | ecosystem: Environmental > Terrestrial > Soil > Wetlands > Peat | place: USA: New York... | reverse complement strand
CCATAGCAGCACTCAGTAACCGTGTTGAAATCTCTACCGAAGCATTTTTCCATATTGTCGAGAACCCTCGACCTGTGACCAAACAAATTCCGGCCCGGCAGGCCCCATCTATCCATTCGCGGTCGTTCCACCACTGGCCAGCCGCGTATGCCGAGCGCTCGATTGACAAAGGTGTCAAGAAGGGCACCCTCACCGCAGACGACGCAGCCCTTATCCGATCCTTCGTCGCCGAGATCAAGGCCACCAAAGGCATCTGCCAGGGCCGGGCGAACAAGCTGGTGTTCAACATTGTCGCCTGGAGAAAGTTTATCGGGCCGTTCCGGGAGAACACCATCGGCGATCTCTACGTCGGGATCGACCGCCTGAACCAGGCCCGGATCAAAGGTAAGCCATACAAGACGAACACCAAGCGGGACCAGATGCTCGTCCTCAAACGGTTTTATCGCTGGCTGATCGAGAACCAGTACTCGACGGTGCCCGAGAAGAAGATAACCGCCATCCATGCCCCGGGGACGGACCGGATGACCAAGGTCGCCGCCGATCTGCTTGATGAGACCGAGATCCGGGCGATGATCGACGCCTGCCAGAACAGCCGGGACCGGGCGATAGTAGCTACCATTTATGACGGAGGTTTTCGGGTCGAAACTATCGGGCGGCTGACGTGGGGCCAGCTGAAGTTCGACGATTACGGCGCCATCGTAAACATCAACGAGAAGACCGGGCAGGCCCGATACGTCCGGCTCGTCGGTGCGACCCAGTACCTGAACCAGTGGCGGAATGATTATCCCTTCCCGGTCACCCCGTAGGCGCCGGTCTTCCTCTCGCTCCAGAAAATCCCGCTGGAATACGGCGCTCTCCTCATGCAGCTCAAGAGAATCGGGGCACGTGCAGGGATTAAAAAGAACATTACGGCTCATTTGTTCCGCCATTCGAAAATAACTCACATGATACGAGCCGGATACTCGGAGTCCGTCGTAAAAATGGAGATGTGGGGCCGGCTCGATACGACGATGTTTGCGACGTATACACATTTGACCGCCACCGATATCGACGACGAGATCCTCCGGAAACAGGGGATTCGTCGCCCTGAAAAGCCCCGAGCCGATGCCATGGCCGTGAAACAATGCCCCAACTGCAATACCGTCAACCCCGCACCCTATGAGTTCTGTTTGCAGTGCTTCGAGCCGCTGGACGAACGGGTCAGGATGAGCATGGTGAGGCTGGAGAAGGATATCGAACGGACGCCGGAGTATCAGGAATACATTACGATGACACGGCGTAAACAGGCAACTGGCCCCTAATCCTTCCTTTCTTTTCCCTCACCTTCTGTTTTTACTCTGGGTTTCGGCAGAACGGGTTTGCTTATCGGACTGGACTCGCTAATCAAGCCGGTTCTCGTATCCATAGCAGATTTTCTATCCAGTCCTTTGGTGACCTCAGTATAGAGATCTTTCATACCTTTTGCTGCCGCTGCCCACGTTTCCGGATTTGCTGCAGTGAACGGGTCGAAGCGCCGGGTAATGGTATTGTAATCATGGACAAGGTTGGGGAGCACCTGAGAGCGGCGACCTTCAACGTTCCATACTGCATCGACACACCTCGCTACGCCCTGGACACCTGTGTATGACAGTGCATAGTTCGACGCCGTAAGTTTGATGCGTGCCGAGTTGTGCCTCATCTCCTCGATGACCTCAAGGAGCTGCCCCGGTACTTTGCCTGTCGTAAAGACATCTTGGTATTCTCCAAGTACCCAGGCAAGGTACAGATCATAGATCAGGCATTTCCCCCGCCCGGTATCAAACAGGGCCGTATTGAGTCCATAAGCTTTCACCTGAGGCAGCGGTAGGGGATCCACCAAGACTGCCAACCGGGTCTCGTTCAACATTTTAGGGCTCTGTTAACTTGTTGGGAGATAATCAATATTTCAACTCCTGAAAAAAACCTCAATCCCTCACCAAGTTAACAGAACCTCCCTCAACAAATTAATAGAACCAGAAAGGGGGATTCTCATGCATCCATGGTTGACGCTGTCTGGTTCTCGGGCCGGGTTTCCCGGCGATTTTCCGGGAAAAATAACTCTAAAATTTTGGATTTTCCGTTATTCCTTTAATAGGAATAAAAGGAAAAGGCTCTGAAGAAATTCCCCCCATGTTTATTACAATAAATGGAAAAAAATTCTGTAGAAAAAAGTTGGTAACCAGAGCTCATTCAAATCATAATTGTTGTGATCCCTCTATCACATGGACAACAAAGTAAGCCGTATCCCATCCGTTTTCTGCCGGCGTTCGGTTCTGCCGGGTTACCGATACCATGAAAGCATTTATATCACCATACACGCCATTCACCGTCGATATTCCTATTATACTGGGGGATGTATTCACAAAAATCGACCATGTGTTCACTCCGCAGGAACCCGCTTGAACTTTGGCATCGTTTCCATAAGGATATCCACAGCATCCAAACTGGATGGTCCCCATTTTTCCACAGGGCATCATACACATCGACGTTAAAGAGAGACTGATGTTCTCTCCCGGGGGTATGTTTGTCGTTCCATTGATAAAAAAATCCCCGGAATAACTTTGCACCTCATTCAGGGAAATATTTTGATCCGGGAGGGGATCAATCTGAATCCAGGTATTGTTAGTTACGGTTGTAAGATTCTTCGTGTCCTGAACGAGGAGGAGGTCAAAACAATCTGTCCCCGTCGAATATCTGAGGCACACATGGTCATAAGGACTGTCGCCATTCCCATACGGCAAGGTACTGATATAATTTTCCCAATCCAGCTCCGTCTGGCTTCCACTGATGGCAACTGAGAACGTTCCGTTTGTATTGCCTTGAACTGGCACGGAAGAACCACTTGGGCCCGGCTCCAGTTCAGAATATACAAAAACCTCTACTGAATGATTGGCATTATCGGGAATTGTTCCGTTATAGGTGAATGAGTCACCCTTAATGACACGATATTCCCTGCGTCCGGAGGCCGAGCAAGAAGTCCGGGCGGATGACGGTACGGTTGATGCTGTGGTGATTACAGGTAAAGGTACCGGCGTAGTAACAACCTGTAACACGTTTGCAGTCGTGTTTTTCACAGCCGGGGATGAGATGCAGCCCGATACGAATAAAAATACTGCGAGGATGAGGAAACTCGCATAAAATATTTGACGCCATTGCATAATTTCACTTGTTTTATACAAAATATTCATTTCTCCCGGTACTAATAAATTGATTGAATTTTGATTGTCTCAGAATCGGGATTGATTTTGTCGGCAAACTTCATCGAAATTTAAAATAATCCCTAAACCGGCTCAATCATTTTTTTACCCTCCACATTGTTTACCCTTTCCGAGATAATCCACGGTCTTTATCAGGAATTCCTGCAAGATACACTGCTATGAAATGGCCGGCGTGGCTGAACCGGACCGTCTTTGGTGCCGGGATCGCCAGTTTCTTTGGCGATCTCGGGTACGAATCAGTGACTGTTCTCCTCCCATCGTTCCTGATAATCCTTGGTGCGCCGGTTTACGCACTCGGTGTCATCGAGGGCCTGAGCGACGGGGGATCCAGTTTCGTCAAGCTTTTCTCGGGCTATTTCGCCGACAAGCTGGGTAAGCGGCGTGAGTTTGCACTTGGCGGCTCGGTTGCTACGGCCGTCTTTCCCGCGATCATTGCCATCGCCACCTCGTGGTACGTTGTACTTGCAGGGAGACTTTTTGGCTGGATCGGCAGGGGGATTCGCAGTCCACCCCGGGATGCGATTCTTTCGAAATCTGTGGAAAAGAAGGATCTCGGCAAAGCCTTCGGATTTCATCGGGCCAGTGACACGCTCGGGGCGGTTGCCGGCCCGGCAGTAGCTCTTATCCTTGTTTCATCTCTCGGCATCCGGGAGATCCTTTGGCTTGCGGTCATCCCCGGATTTATTGCATTTGTTGCAATTTGGCTCTTCCTTCGTGAGCGTGATACTGCGCCGCATCCCAAGCCACGGCCTCTTCTGGTCTCCCTAACGGGACTTTCGTCCCGTTTCAAGTTGTTTCTCTCTGCGGTACTGATCTTTGGGATCGCAGATTTCTCCCAAACCTTACTTATAGCATTTGCCATCGTCAGACTCACTCCTTCGCTCGGGTTTGTCACGGCCACTGCAGCAGGTGCGGGCCTGTACCTTATCCGCAACATTGTTTATGCTGGTGCATCGTACCCCCTCGGCCTTCTCGGTGATCATTTCGGGAGGAGACCGATGCTTGTCATCGGCTATGCTATCGCTGTTTTGACCTTCATAGGTTTTGTTCTCGCTCCGGTGAATCTGATATTTTATAGTGCACTTTTTGCGATGTGTGGTGTCTTTATCGCGGCCGAAGACACGCTCGAAAGCGCACTCGCCGGTGAAATGGTAGAAGAGGAGTCCCGGGCACTCGGGTTTGGAGCACTTGCTACGGTCAACGGAGTTGGAGATCTTGTCTCCAGTGTCATGATCGGATTTATCTGGGCGTTTGTCGGGTACAGCGCCGGATTCATGATCGCCGCGGTTATCGCTGGGGCGGGAACCATCCTCCTTATCTGGACGTCACGAAGTTACCATGCAGGAGGGGAGGAATTACCCAAAGGATCTCTTTAAAAAGGGAGCATTTTCAGTATTGGCTGGAAGGGGTGGTATTTAGATTCTGTTCCGTCCCCTGAAAAAATATACGATCTCTCAACAAGTTAACAGAGCTGATCCACCAACACGTTCCTGATGAAACGATATCATGACCTGGTCTCTGCCGGGGGAAATGCCCGGTCCAGCCTAAAAAAAAGATCTTTTTTTTGGTCCTGTCATATCGGGGCTTCTCAATGTTCAGGGATATTGGAGAAAAGTTCTCGCGTTCGGCACTTGGAGGATCAGACGCCGGAAGGGGTGTCGAAACTTTTTTTAGCGGTCAGGTGGCAACTACTCGCAATGGCAGGTGGCCCGGGGAGATTGGAAGAAACTGCAATGGATGCTCTCACGCGAGTCCGCCTGACCCGGCTCGACAAGGTGCTGTACTCGGCAGCCCGGGTCACAAAAGGAGACTTACTCACCTACTATATCCGGGTGGCGCCGCTCCTGCTCCCGTTTCTCCGGAACCGGCCGCTCACCATGCACCGGTTCCCGGACGGCTTGGGGGGGGAGGGATTCTTTGAGAAGGACGCTCCGGCAGGAACACCGGATTATGTGGACATCTTCACCCACTTCTCGAAGACCGCAGAGAGGGACGTGCATTTCATTCTCTGCAACAACCTCGATACACTGATCTGGATCGCGAACCTTGCCTCCCTTGAGATCCATATAACCCTCTCGGCCGCAGGCTCGTACGAATCCCCCGATTTCCTCCTCTTCGATATCGATCCCGAACCGCCCCTCGTGTTCGATGACGTGATCGAGACCGCACACGTCATCCGGGAGCTGCTGGAAGGTGCCGGGCTGCAGCCGTTTGTCAAGACCTCAGGGAAAAAAGGCGTCCACATCGTCGTGCCACTCATCCCCGGCTACCGCTTCAGCGAGGCGAGGGAGTTTGCGCATGGGATAGGAAAAGAGATCACCCGCACGGCCCCGCATGTCGTCTCGGAGTTCCCCCGGTCGAGAGACCCCGGGACGATCTTCATCGATTACCTCCAGAATGCCCACGGGAAGACCATGGTAGCCCCGTACAGCCTCCGTGCTACTCCCGGAGCAACCGTTTCCGCCCCGCTCCGGTGGGAGGAGCTCCGGTACGGGGTCCGTCCCGAAGATTTTAATATAAAGACGATGCTTTCGAGACATGAAGAACCATGGAGGGGAATTCTTGACGCCCGGCAGAAGATCTGATACGCCACCTGTTATGCCTGCCCGAGCTGCAAAAAGTACTGCCGGGGGTGCGGGGAAAAAACCGGCCCCGCCACACAAAGTCCCCGGAAAAAACGGGAATGAAGAACTGCCGCCTGGTGACCATGAGGACTTCGGGAAAGCCGGCAGGCCGTTCTGGAGCGGGAGCATCACGATCGGCCTTGTTAACGTGCCGGTCCATCTCCATACGATGGTACGGGACCGGTCCTTCTCGTTCCGGCTGCTCCACCGGGCAGACGGCCAGCCCCTGAAGTACGACCGGGTCTGTACCCGGGATGGCGTCGTGGTCCCGTGGGCTGAGACCGTGAAGGGATATGAGGTGCGGAAAGGCGAATTCCTGGTCTTTGAGCCGGACGAACTCAAAGCGGTGATGCCCGGGTCAGACCGGAAGATCCATATCGACAAGTTCGTCTTTTACCTCTCCCTTGACCCGGTCTATTTCGAGAACACGTATCTCCTTGTCCCTGACCGGAGCGAGGAGGCGTACGGCCTCCTCGTCGCTGCCCTGCAGGAACTCGGCCGTGCCGCGGCCGGGACCATCACGCTCCGGACCAAAGAGTACCCCGTGGTAGTGCACGTGTACGACGGTGCGCTCGTCCTGACCACCCTCCGGCACGCTGAAGAGGTAACGCAGCCGCACGCGTTTGGGATTCTGCCCGTCCTCACGGCCCCGAAGGAGAATGAGCTTGCCCTTGCAAAACGGATTATCAAAGACCTGTCCGGTGACTTCTCGATCAACGATTACCCGGACCGGTACCGCGAGGCCGTCCTCGCTCTCGTCGACAAGAAACTGGCCGGTGAGAAGATCGTGTACGAGGAGCCGCACCCCGGGGAGGCTAAGGAACTGATGCAGGCATTGCAGGAAACCATCGCCACGCTTGCCCGGAAGTGAGGCATGGCCTCCCGATACCTTCCGATGCTCGCCCGGCCCGCCCCCGCGCCGTTCAGCGGCGACGACTGGCTGTTCGAGATCAAGTGGGACGGTGTGCGGGCGATCGCGACCGTGGGCGGGACACTCTCCCTCCGGAGCAGGAACGACATGGAACTGGCCGGTCAGTTTCCGGAACTTGCCGAACTCCTGAGGCTGGCACCCGGCACGGTGCTCGACGGAGAGATTGTGGTGATGACGGGCGGGAAGCCCGATATGCAGGCCCTCCTCCAGAGATTACAGGCCGGCATGCCCCGCACCGGCACACCAGTCACCTACATCGTCTTTGACATCCTCGAACGGGACGGAAAACCCCTTACCGGGCTCCCCCTCATTGAACGGAGAAAGCAGCTGGAGGCGGCGGTGCAGGAAGGTCCCCATGTCGTCCTCTCTGAGCCCGTTGTGGGCCGGGGCGAGGACTATTACCGGGCCGCGGTGGCACAAGGCCTCGAAGGGGTCATGGCAAAGCGCAGGGACAGCCATTACGAGCCGGGGATCCGGAGCGGGATGTGGCTGAAGATCAAGGCACAGAAAAGCTGCGACTGCGTAATCGCCGGCTACACACCCGGGCGGGGAATCCGGAAACAGGCATTTGGGGCACTTCTCCTGGGATTGTACGAGAACGATCTGCTGGTCCCGGTGGGAAAGGTCGGGACCGGCTTCTCCGCCTGGCTGCTCGGGGAGCTCGCGGAGCAGCTCGCACTGCTCGCGACCGCATCGCCACCGCCCTGGAGTGCCCGCGAGAAGGTCGTCTGGCTGGAACCGGTCCTCGTGTGCGAAGTGGCATACCAGGAGGTGACCCGTGACCGGAAACTGCGGATCCCCCGTTTTCTCCGTCTCCGTTCCGACAAGCCGGCGTCTTCCTGTACGATCGACCAGATCACAGACGGGCGACCGCATCCTGCGGGGCTGCCGGTTGTGATCGGGGCACGACCGGAGGAGTTGCAACCCGGCCTGAGGAACTATCATGAGAAACGGAATTTTTCTGTCACGAACGAACCGGAGGGACCAGCGGATATGAGCAAAAACAGTTTTGTCATCCAGGAACACCACTCCCACAAGCTGCACTACGACCTGAGGTTAGAGCGGGACGGTGTGCTGAAGAGCTGGGCGGTGCCAAAAGGCGTCCCCCTCACCGTAGGCGAGAAGCACCTTGCTGTTGGTGTCGAAGATCACCCGCTTGAGTACGGGACGTTCGAGGGCGAGATCCCGAAAGGCGAATATGGCGCCGGCACGGTTACCATCTGGGACAGCGGGACGTACGAGACAAAACACTGGGACGCAGAGAAGATCGAATTTACGCTCCACGGGCGGCGGCTGGACGGGCCGTACGTACTCGTGAAGTTCAAGCGGACGGGGAAGAACGAATGGCTGCTGTTCCGGGTGGCAGGGTGAAGGTGCTGGTGTCTCTGGCCAACATTCCTGAAGCGACATCCCGTGCGATCGAGCGCGGGACCGACCTGCGCCAGCCTGAGGTAAGTATCGCTATTCATTATCTGATGGATCAAGGATGGATCACAAGCCGCGAGAGCAAGGCCGAGAGTAGGGGACGACCGGTCAAGATCTACGAGCTGGCAAAGCCCGTCATTGATCTCATGGACCGTATCGAGAAAGAGGTGGAAAACAAAGCAAACAATAAGCTCAAACTTATCAAGAAATTACAGGAGTACCTTCATTAATCCTCCCAACAGATCATGTTTTTTGATTATATGTTTCTCCTGGACCGAATTTTTTCATTTAATTGCTATTAAAGGAACGACGTACAAGGCAAAATTTTAGAGAATTTTAGGCCGGTAAAACCGCCGGAAAATCCGGCCTTGCCGTTCCGTATCCCCGGAGGATATCGGTGCGGAACTGGATGGTATCGCACGAGACTTGAGGCTAAAGGCGGGTTCTGTTCGATCAGTACATATGTTGTTGATACGGTCTGATGGAGATTGGCGCACTGAATTGCACAGCAAGGATCAACAGTGACATCCTTTAAGGAATTTATGGGGCCGGTCGTAACCTACAGCTTTCCTTACAAGATCGAGTAGTTCTGTATTATCGAATGGTTTGATGATAACTCCTTCCGGTGCAACGTCAAGCATTCGCGCAAGCATGCTCTCCGAGGCGTAGGCAGTAACAAAGATCAATGGAATCGAATATCGCAGCCGGATCTGCCGGGCAGTTTCGATACCATCAATTGATCCTGCAAGCCCGATATCTATCAGGCTGAGATCGGGAATCGGGGACGTTTCGAGCGCCCGGAGTGCCATCTCTCCGGAATAAACCGGGTCGGCCACCCGGTATCCTGCCTTTTCCAGTATCTCGGTGAGGTGGAGTGCGATCAGTCCTTCATCTTCCACAATCTGGATGGTTTCCCCGGTCATGTTTAATCCTCGGTGTTTCTCAAATGTAGGAAACATTCCGATTTTCTGTAGCGATGTTTACAGATGGTTCTAAATACAGTCTTCAGCGGTTATGAGTGAAATAAAATGCGAAACAATATATTACAAGCTCTTCGAAATTTTTAATAAAGTTATTATTCTTCCGGATGACGGAACCACTCCATTTTTGGATTTTTTAATTATGAATGATCGAAGATATCTTAAATTGTGGATTAAATCATCACCAAATTTTGTTACAAATTTTGAAACCAACGGCAGTTTTTTTCCCTGTCGAAATGGCGATCTGTATTAACCAGGGAATTTTAAAATGCAGGGAGAGACTGAAGAACCGGTAAAAAAACTGGCTGACCACTTATTTACCCTGCCCATTGAAGATTACCTATGGTCTGAAAATTTTGCATTGTTTTGCAGGCAGAATGATATCGAGGACATATGGAAAGAATATCTTGACTTGTCCCGTGCCAGGCCGGATATATACGGAAAGTTTGTGATAAAAAATACGCTTATCCTGTTTTTACACCATATTTTTCATAGTCGGCCAGATGAATTTGTTGATGTGTTTACCCGGTTCCCCTCAAGGTATTCCCATGAGATCAATGTCCCCTTGCCTCTCGATGACCTGAAAGCGGATTTGCTGGATCTTGGCTATTCACATGATAATCTGGACACTCCATTTTCAGTGTTGAAAGCGGAGGAAGCGGTCCACCGGAAATGCGGGATCATCTCGAACCCGGATTAATCCGTTTATACCTGTTTTGTGGACCGGGGATCGGGTCCGGTGCGTAGTGCATATGAGGGAAGCACATCTGAATTTCCAATTTCTGTAAATTGACATGCCTTTTTTAAACCCAACCTTTCAATTATGAAATTATACCCGCATATTCACGCGTCGGGAAAGCGAATCTGCATGACATACGCCAGATCATCTGTCAGGACCGAAATGGTCTGCGTCCGGAGATCAGGAAGGTGGGAAATTACCCCCACTCTGCGAACCGAGCGATGACATTGGAGGAAGGACATGCAACAGATTACAAGAAGTAAAAGGTATCAGAACGGGGTCCGGGTCTTCTGGACCGATGCAGGAAATGATCTCAATGATTTCTTCTCCTATGAAGATCTTATTGACCAGAAGATCAATGCACTGGATTTACTGGATAATCCCCGAATCTACATGATGAATGTGGCAGGCCACAAACTTGAATCGTCCGTAGCTGGATGCGGTTTTTCAGCGAAAACCTGCGAGGATGAGATCGTCATCACACGCCTCTTCGATGCACCGCGTGATCTCGTCTGGAAGGTATGGACTGAACCCAGGTTCGTTATGCAGTGGTGGGGACCGAAAGGTTACACATCACCATCCTGCACGATCGATCTCCGCGTGGGAGGGGCCTATCTCTATTGCATGCGATCCCCCGAAGGTAAAGACTTCTGGAACACCGGGGTTTACCAGGACATTAAAAAACCCGAACGAATCGTCTGCACGAACAGTTTTGCCGATGAAAAAGGCAATGTGGTTCCGGCAACCTATTACGGCATGAGCCCGGACTTTCCCGCTGATATGCTCATGACGGTGACCATCGAAGTAAAGGCAGGAAGGACACAGCTCACGCTGCGGCATGCCGGTATTCCCTCGGGCGAAACGCGTGATTTGACAAGGGCCGGCTGGAACGAATCCCTGGACAAGCTTGCGGGTGTCCTGGGTCAGGCTGTGTATAAAAAGAGGGAGTGAACCCGGGTTGCACCAAGCCCGTGGGAACCCGACGAAATGCCTTGGAAGGATAGTACGAACAATGTAGCGGCAATGATCCGGCTAAAACGGGTATACGAACCGCCGGCAGACGATGATGGATACCGCGTGCTTGTTGAACGCCTCTGGCCCCGTGGTGTCTCAAAGGAACGGGCACATGTTGATCTCTGGTTGAAGGACGCAGGGGCAAGCCAGGAGCTCCGGGTCTGGTTCGGCCACGACCCGGATAAATGGGAAGAGTTCAGGATGAGGTATTTTGAAGAGATCAGGGGGAGGCCTGAGGTGATCAGGGAACTTGATAAAATTCTTGCCCGGGAAAAAACCGTCACGTTCCTGTTTGCCGCCCATGATGAGGTGCATAACAATGCCGAGGCGCTAAAAGAATTTATGGATGCTCATCTTCAATGATGAAAGGGCAGCATGGGGAGAAAACCGGGGGCATCACTGACACGCTGAAGTGGTGATAAAAGGTAACAAAAATGACAGACCAGATGGTTCCTTACAAGTGCCTTGTGTGCGGATATATCTACGACCCGAAAGTCGGCGATCCAACGGCCGGAATTTTACCCGGCGTGGAATTCGATGCATTGCCGGATGACTGGATCTGCCCGGAGTGTGGGGCAGGGAAAGATCAGTTTGTGAAGATCGGGGATGAAGCATAGATAAAAACCGACGGATAATGATGGACCCGGAAAAGAGTCCGGAGAATGGCAAAATCCACAAGGACAACCCGGTAGCCACAGGTTCGTCCCTGTCCGGTGAAGAACTGGAAAGGATCCTGAAAACAGGGGCGGGGGGCCTCAGCCAGGCAGAGGTCCAGGAACGGTTGCAGGAATACGGGTTCAACGATATCCCGATCTGAACCGCCATAGCCTTGCGCATCCATGACATGATATAAACGGCTCTGTAAAATCTACGGGTGGCGACATAGTTTCCTCGATGTAGGCTTAATGCAACCACCCGAAGACTTGACAGAGCCTTTGTCCTTCCCCTTCGTTGTTTATTCTAGAAAAGTTAGGCAGCACCCGGCACCCTGAGGCTGGAACCGCTAGTAGCAGGACATGGATTCCATCCAGAATTCCTATATAGGAACATGAAAAAACAGAAATTCTAGCAATGGACGAATTCCTGAAATCCTTTTCAGATAAATATGACAAATGGCGCGAGGACGGAGACTTCGAGTTCTCTTCAAAAGTTATTCCTGTGAAGGAGTCGCTTGTTGCCCAGCAGTGGGTTCTTCCCGGTGAACAGGCACTCGAAATTCTCAAAAACGCCCGGTCGTTTGCGCTAGCTGATTGTATCTGCAGGACACATTATGCTCGGTGCAACAAGCCGCGAGATGTTTGCCTTCTCATCGATGAACTGAGCGACAAGGTAGTAGGACATAATAAGGCCCGCCGCATTACTTTTGACGAAGCGACAGAAGTATTGAAAAAAGCCGATGAGCATGGCCTCGTCCATATGACGCTGCACATGCCTGGCCGGAAGATCTACGCACTCTGCAGTTGCTGTGCCTGTTGCTGTCATGATCTCCAGTTGATCCTGGATCATAACCGTCGGGACCTTGTGGTGAGGTCTGATTATATCGCGGTCACGGACCAGAAACGCTGCACAGGCTGCGGGAGATGCATTGAGCGGTGTGTGTTCGGGGCAAGAGCACTCTGTGACGGTGTAATAGAGTTCGATGCCAAGGTCTGCCTTGGCTGCGGGCTATGTGTGTCTGTCTGCCCGGAGAAAGCAACTGTAATGAAAGAACGGTAGATTGGGAATACGTGGACGCTCGGTCAAGCTCACTCGGAAGCCGTGCGTTGCTTTGATGTCTTTTGACCAGTGCGGCAGAACCCCCTACTGCATCATCACCGCTTTATCCCGCTCGTGTGCAACAATCACCGGGTTCGTGCTGCCTGGTGCGATATTGAGTGGGACCGGAAACCGATGGTCGGGTTAAGGAGACAGAATCTCCCGCAGAAGTTATCGATACACCAGAAGGAATACCGGCTGCACATGATAATGGTTCATTCTTGTGTAGCGGTTCATCAATCTTGTGCCGGTTCTGATGAGTCTACGGTTAATCTCCAATTTTTCATCGTGGAGCAGTCCTTAAAAGAAAAAAGAGATGGCTGGTTTAATCAGAGCGGGGCCACGGTCTTCTTGTACATCTCGTTTGCCGAAGACTTGACAGAACCTATAAAACCATATTTTTTGAACTAATATACGATTAACTTTGATAAATTCAAAAAGGGGTTTCTGCCCTCATTTCTTGAGATTTTTTATTAAGTTTTTTCGATACTCAAAATAAACATTTTCTTTTTAGTCATGTATTCTTACGAAGTGCACGCATCAATTTATATTAATATCTTTAAATTGGATGATATTGCGATACCACCCTATCGTTGGAATTCCTAAACCAATTACTGTCATATTATACGTATGACCAACTTGCAATTTATCATAGATATCGCCATTGTACAGTTTTCCGACGAAAGGATTTGAAGAATCTTGAAGCGTTTCCTGATCGGTGAAAATCAAATAATTTTCATAGCAAAACTTTCCGCATGAGGCTGTAGTCCCTTTATTCAATACGGTCTGCGTTACAAATGAAGTTGACAGTAGGTCCTGCCCATGGCATACGAAGACCACCAAACCAATTATTATTGCACAAAAAATTATCTTATCCGAAAATCCCATTTATATTCCTTGAGTGAGTGATAAAACTCTGATGAATATCTTGATAATTGATACTTATTTAAGGTTCTGTTAACTTGGTGAGGGATTGAGGTTTTTTTCAGGAGTTGAAATATTGATTATCTCCCAACAAGTTAACAGAGCCGGTTGTTTGCTGTGCGGAGCTGGTTCAGAGAATTTTCCCATTTCGATGAATTTATCTTACACTAAATAAGATATCTGCTTTAATCCCGTTAGTGATGCCCAATGTATCATTGAATCTTTATATAACTGGGCAGGAGGCATCTTGAAACTAAAGGTTCAATTTTACGAAACCCGGCTTCCGGTTTCACAGCGGATAATGCGGCTTACACTTAATTTTTTCCCGCTACTCTCTGTTCTCCTGCCACCTGCCTCTGCTGCAGCTAACAGGTATAACGCACGATGGCCCTGTCGTCAGAATATATCCCCCCGTATGTCAGAGGATGGGGGTACACGTAGTGTCCCTGCAAATTCTCCCGTCCTTATCAAGTGTAATACTACGAGCCTGACCTCTGGTCAGGAACAATCTGATGGATATAAAATATTCTTCACTCCCTGTGAGGGAACAACCACCCTTCCTTCCAAAACAGAGAAGTTCACGCACAGCACAGGAAATTCAGTGGCGTGGATCAACGCCTCCAACCACACCAATACCACCAATACGATATCCACTATGCATTATGGGAATTCACCGGTAAGCGCCCGGCAAAATGCGGCAGAGGTCTTCTCACATAGCGATCTCTTTTATAAGTTAAGCGATCTCAACGGAGTTGTCGATACCGGGACCGCTGTTCGAAAGGAGATCGCATGAGAAAGACCTACCTGAGGGGAGAACCGAACAACCGTAACGGTCCCAGGTACGGCCAGATCACAGCCCTTGCATTCTGTGTTTTTCTGGCAGTGTGCATCTCTCCTTTTTTTGTTCAGCCGGTACGTGCTTCTCCAAACTGGATTTCTACAAATGGGTGCTGGACAGCGACAACCGGCAACCAGACTCTTGTGATGTGGAATACCACAGGCTTATACACGTGGAAAGCACCAGCAGCGATGGTACTTAATAAGACCTGGTATCTTGTTGTCGCTGGTGGTGGTGCCGGTGGGGGTACTAGTACAACTCTTAATAGGGGTGGTTCTGGTGGCGGTGCCGGTGGTTTTCTCAATGGAACTATCACGCTGACTGGTGGCAGTACATATTACGTAGCTGTTGGAACCGGGGGGACTGCAGTATCCGGAGCCAGCGGAACGAGCGGGTCAAACTCGTCGTTTGAGAACACAACGCCTGTCAACGGTATACAGGCGATGGGAGGAGGGCACGGAAGTTATGATGCCAGTGGTGGAAACGGAGGGTCCGGCGGCGGAGAGGCGGATGGCGGCACGGCTGTTGGAACTAGTATAGCCGGGCAGGGAATGAACGGGGGAACTAATTCCGGTATTGGCGCAGGTGGCGGGGGAGGGGGTACTGCTGCCGGTAGTAATGGCGCAACTCCTAATGGTGGAAAGGGCGGTAATGGAAACACATCTGCGATCACGGGAACCTCGACGACATATGCAGGAGGCGGCGGAGGTGGTTCGGGTAGAACTGGTACCACCACAAGTACCGGGGGTACTGGTGGAGGGGGTAACGGTGGTACAGCGGCTGGAGGCGCGGGTAATCCCGGTACAATAAATACCGGCGGGGGAGGCGGCGGGGCATCTTCAGCCGCCGCAACTGCATATGCTGGCGGTGGCGGCGGCTCTGGTATTGTAATTATCAGTTACTATGTATGGAACCAGACAATTTCCGGGTTCACCGGCACGCCCACTTCCGGATTATACCCATTGACGGTCCAATTCAACCTCACGTCAATGAACAACAATGCTACGTATGTGAACTGGACCTGGGGTGATGGGAGTGCGAGTAGTAATCAAACCGGTGTGGCGAATTTCAATCAGTCTCACACCTATGGTAGCAATGGTAACGGAGGTACATTTACCGTCATTGAGTCTGCCGCCGATCCATATTATACCAATATCACCTCACTGTCAAACTATATCACGGTCTATAACAAGACCGTATCCGGGTTCACCGGAACGCCCACTTCCGGAGTATTCCCGCTGACGGTCCAGTTCAATCTCACATCCATGAACAACAACGCTACCTATGTGAACTGGACCTGGGGGGATGGGACGGTTAGTAACACAACACTCCCCTTGACGAATTTCAATGCCTCTCACATATATAGTTCCGGGGGCACGTATACCGTCAATGAGTCCGCCGCCAATCCTTATTTTACCAATATCACCTCACTGTCAAACTACATCACGGTCTATAACAAAACCGTATCCGGGTTCACCAACAGCTCCAGCACGCCCACTTCCGGAGTATTCCCGCTGACGGTCCAGTTCAACCGGACGGTCCCAAACGACAATGCTACCATGTGGAACTGGTCATTCGGAGATAATATCTGGTATAACACTACCTTAGTCTCTTCGTCTAATGCTACCCACACGTATAGTTCCGGAGGCACATACACCGTCAATGAAACCGCCGCAAATTCTTATTATACCAATATCACCTCACTGTCAAACTACATCACGGTCTATAACACAACCATATCCGGGTTCACCGGAACGCCCGCTTCCGGGGTATTCCCGCTGGCGGTTCAATTCAACCTCACGTCAATGAACAACAACGCTACCTATGTGAACTGGACCTGGGGGGATGGGACAGTTAGTAATACATCAACATTGCAGACGTTCAATGCCTCTCATATATATAGTTCCGGAGGCACGTATACTGTCAATGAGTCCGCCGCCAATCCTTATTTTACCAATATCACCTCACTATCAAATTACATCACGGTCTATAACCAGACCGCATCCGGGTTCACATCAAATGTCACGTACGGGCACGACTCGTTTGCTGTCCAGTTCAACCGGACGATCCCAAACGACAATGCTACCATGTGGAACTGGTCATTCGGGGATAATACCTGGTATAATACTACTTTAGTCTCTTTGTCCAATGCCACTCACACATATAGTTCAGGATCATCATATACCGTCAGTGAGTCCGCCGCCAATCCTTATAATATCAGTATCGACACACAATCGAATTATATTAGTCCATATGTTGCGATCAGCCTGAACGAATCCGCGATAAACCTGGCATTGATCCCGGGTTCCAGTGCGACTAACGCGTCGCTTGGCATAACGGTTTCAGCCAACGCTCAGTTCGCTATTTCGGTTTCAGATAGCTCCGTCCGCCCCACCAGCTATGCGGGGCATATGGAAAATTATACATCTGGAGGGTATGGTAATCAATCATTTTCAGGCCAACCTGGGCTTAATACGACATTGGCATCATATATTCAGCTGACCGGAACCACTAACGGTACTACAGTGGAGCAAAGTCTAACACCTTACTACCCCATCCCTGCCTACCCGTCCGCCGACACCCTCTATTCAGGAAGTGCATCAGTTACCAACCAGCTTCTCGCTCCCAATACCTTCACCCAGCCTGTTGCATTTATTGATCCGGTCCTGCCAAGTGGTTCCACCTACAGGATTGACCTGGTGTATACCGTCGGGCTTACTTAAGAACGAGTCTTTAAAAATCCGAATAATCTTTTTTTTGGTATTTATTGAAGAAAATCTCCCCGAGTTCACTCAAAAACGGATTTTCGCTAGGAGCTTTATTAAGAACATCCTGTCGGTTGTTATACCTGATTCAAATTCTCTTAAGCAAGAGGGAAATACCCCCGCGATGACCTGCTGCAGGAAACCCGTTAATTGGGGGGAAAAACAAAAAGCGGGTTCGCATGGAGATTGAGGAATATTTTTAATGGGCAGGGAATGATCAAATGCAGAAATCTCTGAGTATTAGCCGTTTTTTAGGGGAACGTCTCATAAAGCAACCCAATTACTCCCCGGAATTATATCAGGAAGGGTTTAAAAGAGATTTTGAATTGCATTTGTAATTTGGATAATCCCCTCATACGCCATATTTAAATAAAACCTAATGTAAATTCTAATCAAAGAATATTCTGTGCCGGGGGAGATTAATATGAAAAAAAGATTGTTAGGAATTGTTGGCATCCTGGTTATCCTGGTATCATTGATCACTGTACCGGTTTCGGCAGGTTCCAGCGGAACAACTGCATTAACAGGAAATCCAACGTCGTATGTTTCGATCGCCCTGAACTCGACCTCTATACCCCTGAACTTAGACCCGACAAGTTCTCCTGCAACTAACCAATCGCTCGGTATAATCCTTACCTGTAACGACCCGTTCACCGTTACGGTTTCAGACAACACCGTGCGTGCAGCCAGTGAGCAAGGGTATATGGGAAATTATACAAATAATGTTTATGGTAATCAATCTACAACATCGTATACTGGGATTAATACGACCTTGTCGCAATTCCTGACACTGACCGGAACCACCAACACTACTACAAGTTGGTATGGGAGCACTCAACGTATATTATCGGGAGGGTATGCACTTTATACCGGAAGTGCCCCTGTAAATAACCAGCTCCTTGCTCCCAATACCTTCTCCCAGGTTGTTGCATATACCGATCCGGTCCTGCCAAGTGGTTCCACCTACAGGATTGACCTGTTGTTCACCCTGACACCCACATAACCAATGGGTCTCTGACGAGACGGATAACCTTTTTATTTTTATAGTGTGTCCTCTTCAGTGAATGATCATGACAGTGCATTTTCAGAAATTCCGGATTATCCCGTGGGTGGATGTTATCATGATTGATGAGGTATGAGATGACAGATAAGCCATACCTGCAGTGGCCGGTGATAATCGCAATTTCGGCGGTTATAATCCTGTTGCTTTTCTGTACAGCACCGGTAGCTGCAATCGGCGTGTCAGGTGCAAAGTACGAAGGGACTATCGCTCCCGGTGGGACAGATACGCATGTCATAACCATAAATATCGGGGCTGATGAACAAGCCACCGATATATCGGTGCAGGTGGCAGGATTCGGACAGAACCCCAACGGAATTTATATGCCGCTGGATGCGGCGAATGATGTAAACCCGTATTCAGCCCGGAGTTTTATTACTCTTGACAATTCGACAATCCACTTGGAGCCTGGTACAAGCCAGAGCATAACCGCGACTATCACTCTTCCGCAGAATGTTGGCCCGGGTGGCAGGTATGCGATCATCTATGTCCGTTCACTCCCGGGAGCAGGCTCATCACTCGCAACGGCAATTGTTGTGCCCGTATTTATTACGGTTGCCGGAACAACGCCTACAGAAACGGGCAGTATTATACAGATTGATCCGGGAACCGTAACCATCGGCCAGCCGATCACGATCACGACGACTTTCGAAAATACCGGTAACTATCATTACTACGCTGCCAGCAACGAAGTCACCGTGACTGATGCAAACGGGACCCTTATTGCAAATGCTTCAACAACACCGATGGCATACGCAATCATTCCGGGAAATACGGTGCAGTTTGTTACGCAACCCGACGTAAGTAATCTGCAGGCAGGAACCTACACGGTAGATTCGAAAGTTCTCCTGAATGGACAGGTGCTCGATGAAAAGAATACCACATTCACCGTTAACACGAATTATATTCCCCCCGCAACCGAATCGAGTATAACGGTGAGTCCCGGCAGCCCGGCTACCCTTACATCACCCGATGGACGCTATTCAGTCTCATTCCCGCAGGGAGCGGTGCTCGCCGATGTGGTTGTCACCCTGGAACCATATTCAATGAACCAGCTCAGCCCGGCGCCATCTGGTGCAAAACTGGGTGCAACCAGCTTCGAGGTCGCGGGTCTTGCAGGACTGCTCAGCAAGGACGCCACGGTTCAGGTGAAATATTCTACAGATGACCTTGCGGCAGCCGGTGGAGATGCATCCCAGCTGAAACTCTCCTACTATGATGCCGCACAGGACGCGTGGGTCATTCTGCCCACGCAGGTGAACACGCAGGACATGACGTTGACCACGACCACGAACCAACTGGGTATCTGGGCGGTCATGGTCTCGTCCTCAACAAGTACGGGTTCTCCTGCCGGTGCAACCACGAAAGCTTCACTGCCTGCAGTGCTGAATATTATGGCAATCGCTGCCACAGTAATAATTGCCGGCAGCGCGGTCAGGCAACGGAAATGACCGCAAAAAAAAAATCTCTTGTTTTTATCATCATAATCTGCTGTCTTCTGATGGTACCGGTTTTCCTCACATGTCCTGCTGCCAGTGCTCAGCAGGGCGAGGCAGTGGCGATAAGTGGTAATATCCCTCTTGTCACGTATAACGTATCAGTCACCGGCATCGACTGGACCAATGCAATTGTCGCATGGAATACCAATGAAAATGCAAACAGCACGGTTGAGTATGGCACGACAACCAGTTATGGATCGTTCAGCACAGACGGGGCCATAGCGGAGAACCACATGATATCCCTCTACAACCTGTTGCCGGGCACGGTGTACCATTATGTCGTGATATCCGCTGACCTTACCGGTAACCGTGCTTCAAGCTCTGATTCAACCTTCACAACAACTGCCATACCTGTTACTGTAACACCTACGGCCCATGGGGGGGGTGGTGGTGGGGGCGGAGGTGGAAATGGCAATAACGGACTGGGACCGGTAGCACCTCAACCTGCAAATCCATTTGGACAACCACTCCTGGCACCACTCGAACAGATGCTGGGTGGACCATCACCGGTTGTAGCGCCGACCATGGCGGCCGTCCCGGGTCTGCCTGCCGCATCCGCGATTTACCCTGTAGGCTTCCCGGGTCTCATTTATAATGCCAACGGAGATGGCACGCTCATCATTGACACCGGCGCTGCAAACGCAGCCGGGGCAACCATAACGATGTACGCTGACCACATTACTGTGTACCAGCACCACTCGCCGGGTGTACTCCTCACCTTCTGGGGGGACAATTTTGGGATCAACAACGAGACCATAACAGGCCCGGTCTCACGTGCAGAGCTCCTCACCGACCCGCTGAACGCCACCCTGGCGCTCGGCAATGTCACTGGTTCAGTTCACGCTGCCCTGCCCGAACTCATCGGGTGGGGCAATATCACTCTGACGATTTCGGAAAACATGAGCACGGATACCCTGAACCAGTTCCAGGACATCCTCACCGGTAACGGACTCCAGTTGAACACTGTTGCCTATACCCTTGACGTTCAAAAAGTCAACCTCACCACCGGCCCGGCAAACGTAACGTTCACTGTCCCGTCGTCCTGGGTAAACGAGCACGGCGGGAAGGATGCGGTGATGATTACCCGCGTCAGCGAAGAGACCGATAAACAGGAACTGCTCAACACAGTATATGAGGGCGTTGACACCCAGGGCAATATGATCTTCCGCGGCGATTCACCGAACGGCACGTCACTCTTCGGTCTTGTCACTGCCGGGCAGAAGGCATACCTGAATGGTATATTTGTCGGGCTGATCGGGGTTATTGCACTCCTTGCAGTGATCACCGCGTACTTCGGATGGTGGAAGAGACGGTTATAACACACAGGAGAACATTATCGTGGATAGGGGCGGATGCCTCGGGAGTCATCCGGCTCTTAGTTTACATCTCATTTTTTTTAAAGAGACTTTAACTTCCCCCGAAACTATAATATTTTCGTAAAAATTTCCTGACCTTTTCAGACTCTAAATATTTTTCATCAAGCGCGTCAAGAATTTTTTCGATTGTTTTTACCTGCTCTGATATGAGAGCATTTGTTTTTTCATCAGCCACTGAAGTATCCAACAAAATAACCTGTAAGGGATTCCTGATCTGGTCATTAAGAATCAACAATTGTTCCATGTTGCTCTCAATCTGCTGGAATGCTTCCACCTTTAGTTGGTCGACCTGATTTTTTCTTATCCTCGAACTTTCAGCAAAATGCGATATCACAATACCAAGAGAGACAAAGATGAAAAACCATGCAGTGTGAAATGCGATTATACTGGCAGAAAACGTTCCGAATACGTATACCAGCACGATGTAAACCCAGCCTAGGGTGATTGTGACCAGTATTCCCCTGCGGGGAAATGCATATGCCGTCAGGAGCACCGGGATAAGGAAAAAATAAGGGAATATATCGTTAATGCCATGGGATAAACTGAATACGGCAGTCAGAATCACTGCAAGGGTGACTGCAATGATAAGATAAATCCAGAGGATAGTTTCATTAATGAAAGTTTGGGGCATTTACCTTTCATCCTGTACCGGGGATAATTTAAAGATTCAACGGTAGTTTATAGACCCATGGCATTAATATATCTAATGTATATATCATCGTTTCATAAATTCGTCAGATCCAGTACTTCTCTCAATTATCCCATCCCTTATGGGATAAAAACGCCCTGCCCTCAGACATACGGTCTCGCCCCTCAATTCGGGACCGAAACGGGCTTATTTTCCCCTCAGGGTCCGGTGGTGAACACAAAAAGGGAACCATTTTGTCCACCACGGAAATTATTCCCGCGATTTGTGACGAAAAGAAGAAAACCGGTCAAATTGCGGGGCGTTATAATTTCCCTTTAGCAGTGTTTTGGAAGGGGTGTTTTTTGGCCGGACTTTGTATCGTCTGGTACCCGATCGGGCCCCCGGAGGCCATTATGGGCCAATATCCGGATTGGGGGTGTGCAGGAAAATGTGAGGTTATTGATCCATTCTGAAATGAAGAAAGTACTGAGATCAGCAAAAGCCTGTAAGCCGGTTTCACTCATCAAAAAACCCTGGGAGCAATCAAGGAGCCCCTCCCCAACAGAGAATACTATTATGCCCCCCGGGTGCGAGGACCAGAATTCGCAAAAGAGGAATTCCCCGGGGATGCCTGTAAGAGCGGATGCTTCAATAAAGGTTTCTCAGGGATGCTGAATCTGCACTTTTAATAAACAGTCTGAAATATTGTATAATTGCGGGATATGGTTCAACCGTGTCAATAACACGCAATTTTGCATATCCTTCTGATTCGGCCTGAACATCAGATACAGGTGAGCCCTGAAAAATTATTTGTGGACGGAGGTGATCAGCTCCTCCCTGAGAAAATCCCGTCCGGGCATTCCTCGTTACCAGTCGACTTCCGGGAGACCCTTTTTCTTAAGTGCAGTGTTAATCTCATTGCGCAGCTGCCGGGCACGCGTCTCGTTCATGTCGGTTTTCACGTGGATATAATCAACCACCAGCATATCGTTAAGTGTGTCCATGCTTGCCTGGGCAACCGGTACCTTTGGCACCTCCAGCATACCGAGGATCTTTTTGTCAACAGATATGCGGCGGGTGAGTGTTGCAAGTTCGCAGAACTTCTCCCGTTCGATGCCGGCTTTCCTGGCCAAGGCAAATGTCTCCCTGACCATCTCTCTTTGCCTGATAACGGAATCGATTGCGGCAGCCAGGTGTTCGAGTTGGAACGGTTTTGTGATATAGTCCGCTATGCAGATGCCGTACTGCTTTGCTTTATCAGGACTGATCGGACTGGCGGTAAGCATCATGACCGGAATCCGCATTAATGCAGGGTTTTTCTTGATCTTTCCTAGGGTCTGCCATCCATCCATGGGTGTCATGAATACGTCAAGGAGTATCACATGGGGGACCTGTTTTTTGAGAATCTCAAGACATGCAACCCCGCTTGCGGCGGTAAGGGTAACATAGCCCTTTGTGCGGAGGAAAATATCGACAATGTTTGTGATCTCCGGGTCGTCATCGACAATGAGCACAACCTTCTTCATCCGCTGCCTGAGGGTCCGGATTGCCATTGCCGCAGCAACAAGTACTGCTGCGGAAAAGAGGGCGGCAAAGAGCAGGCTTGTGCTGTCTGCAGCAGGTTGTGCAGATCGTGATGGCACCGCGGCTGCTGATGCTGCAGAAAGGGCAAGACAATCCGGATCCTCGGAGTAATCTGCACAGAATGCCGTGATCTGCGGCCCAAGATCTGCCGAGGCAAGCATAGAGCCGGTTCGTGAATCGGAAAGGGTGAATGTCTGCATACCCTGCAGGTACGGGAGGGTAACGATCATCTCCCCGGAAGATGAGGGTTCAGTATACCCAAGGGGGGTACTTTCTCCCGGTATGCCTGCTATGATCCCATAGGTTGTCCCGGGGTCCTGGAATGAGAAGGATTTCAATACATTCCCGTTTGAATCCAAGATTGTCCCTTCCAGGGGGCCACTTAGGATATCAAGATTGGGAGCTTCACCATATCTGACTTCCACGAATGATACAGAATACGCATTATCCTGGTAATCCAAGTGGATCTGCAGGATTTTATCATAATTGGGAGGAAGAGGTTGTGCACCGGCCACAGGTATACATAAAACACCTGCCAGAATGAGCACGAGACAACTGATCACGATCCATCTCATAATCATCCAGCTCCTGGCTGTGACGATGAACGTGACGGGCCGCCGGTTCCTAATTGTGCCTGGATGCCAACGTGAGCCTGCGACAGGACGTAGTTAATCCTTTGCGTGGCCGCATCCCCGAATGTCCCTCCAAACGAGCCTGACATGACATCGGGCTGGGGATCCCATTGCCAGAAATTCCTGACACATGATGGCGGGGAATCTGCGGACTCTATCTGGCGGCATAGTGACGGATCACGGTTGTGGGCTTGTGCATCGGACTGGCACGACGCGAGCGATGTCCAGACATTCGGGTAGGGTTCATTCTGCCAGTAATAGGTTTCCCCGCAAAAGGTATCGTCAAGCCCGAATAACGCATGCCCTGTTTCAAGCCTTACTATCCACTCCTGGTTTGCAGGGGCTTTCATCTGGCTCTGTCCCGGCCCATAAATCTGGGTACATCCCGTAGGCTGGCAGGTCGCATTTGCATATATGCCATGATACGCGGGGTAGAGGATAACAACAACATCACTGAACGTCACATTATCCCAGTACCCCTCAGGTATGGATCCGGAACATCCGGAAAATGCGTCGGCCGGGGATGAGGGATCGTAATAATAATAGAAATTAAAAGAGGACCGGTAGTCTGCAGGGAGGGGATCTGCCGGGGAGGTGAACTGATCCAGGTTCAAATAGGTGTTATTGATAACATTCAGAACATCATCCCTGAACAGGGTCTCATTGTCAATATAGTCCGGTGCATATACTTTTTCGTTATCTGTGCAGCTGTATGAAGTAGATGACGGATAAAAAACGATGTTAATTGCGTTGGGTGAAGGACCATTTGGGTTCAGGGAAACGAGTGCGTTCTTTGAGATCAGGACTTCAACGGTCGTTTCAGCCGGATAATCAAACTTCGTGGTATTCTCATTATAGCCCGGCCGGGTCACCCGCACGGTATGCGTTCCCGGATTGACATCCGGAATTATTATGATCCCGGTTTCATTCGAAGAAGACGTGTCACCCAGATATCCGCCATCGAAATAGACCTGTGCGCTACCCAGATTTTCTTTGGTGCTTGCATCCCTGACAACAACACTCACCGGCGTCTGTCCGGATGCGGCCGGGATAGTGTAAGTAAAGGTAAGGACCAGGATAAAGGCAATAATCCATCTGGTTTTCCCAGTTCCGGAAAGATATGTCATAGTGTTGGGAAGTATCGAGTTACAGCGTGCATTGTTTTGGTATTTTTGTCTTTATCATAGTATTTTCTCTGTCATACTATTTAGCGAATTTCGGGTTCTTAAGCTTGGCATCGGGACCGTCCCCGGATGTTCCCGCAAGGATATTATCAACCTGTCCTTGATCTATCGCCACGATAAATTGCCCAATCCTGATCTGTATATATCCATTTTAGTTAATAAATATTCCTATTTTAAAATAAAGGCGTATAAATGGATATAACACTATTAGTGAGTTAATATCAGTTTTTTCCAAAAATTTCGTCAATTTATTGCCTAGTAGAAAACCTAATCCAAAACAAGTTGTACCACCGATCGAAAGATCTATTACATCGGTGAAGGCTGTCCGGCACCCGAACACCCGGTCCGATCCGGGCTCAAACTGGGCTCTGATGGCCCCTCCCCCACACCCAAAACAAGCCCTTATCGGACTCCGTTTCAAAATAACCCCAAATTTAACTTGTTTTGGAAATCGGGCGAAATACGACAGTCTCAAAGAAGCGTTTTAAGGCCCGTTTTTTGGTCCGTACGGGTTTTGGTTGAAGATAGGAATAATGCCCGCTACAACGTTTCTATTGGGCTCCTATGGGCATTATAGGGGGCTCAATTTGAGCGTATTTCAGCAAATGGGGAAATATATGAACTTTAAATTTTTGAGGGGGCAATCGGACGGTTTTGCGGGCGTTTTTCAGGAGTTATAATGAGTGGAACAGGCTATGGATCCTGCTCTGATTCCCGGGTTTTTCCACGAACCACGATCCTTCCATCCCGCTGGCAAACCATACGGTGTTTGTCATTGGGATACCGGCTTTCTTGTAGTCCTTTGCCGGGATGCTCCGGAGCGATTGCTTCTTTGCTGCATTTCCCGTAATTTCCAGCACGTTTGCTGTAGTTGCAGGAACCAAACCGGGCTCTGTACATTTCTTTTTCCCGGAAAAATTGTGATCCTGCGGTTTTCGATCTTTGTTTGCTGCACTTTCTGGATTATTGAGAGGGGGGTGTTCTCTGTTCTCTCAGGATCCGATCTGTGGTTTGCTCCATAATTCTCAGATTGCTGCAAATGATCGGATCCTTATACAAAATAGTATCAAACATCATACTATTGCAGGAACCGGGCGCACCGGGGGCATTTTGTGATTTGCTGCATCTGCAGCAAACCTACAGCAAAGCAGCGAACGAGCCACAGTTGCCATGATCCAGATCGAGCCTGCAGGCACGCCCCGCCGGTTCCACCCGGTATCGTTAAGGCAAAGCACAAGATCAACTCCGGGAAATTTCCCCTGTCCCGAAAATCCAAAAACCCATTCTGTTCATCTTTCAAAAAGCGTGGGGGGATCTTTTTGCTACCGGGCTACCTGAGAAAGACCGTTTTTCAGCGTCCTAGAGAGGGATAATCCGTGTATCCCTTTTCCTCACCGGTGTAAAATGTCGCTGCATCTTCATGGTTCAGCGGGGCATCGCTCATAAACCGTTCGGGAAGATCGGGGTTTGCGAGGAACAAAGTCCCGAATGCGATCAGGTCCGCGAGGCCTTCTTCAATCGCCTTGTCCCCGCTCTCTCTATCGTACCCTCCGTTCAGGATCAGTGTGCCGTCAAACTTTTTACGGATGAGCGGGGCCATCTGCGCATCAGGGTTTACTGCCCCCAGTCTGCCGCCAACGGGTTCCACGAGGTGAATATAAGCGATGCCGATCCTGCCAAGCTCCTCTGCCAGATGGCCAAAGGTTTCCCGGGGTTGTGAATCTGACATTGCATGGTGGTTGAAGTGCGGCGAGATCCGGTAACCCACTTTTTTTGCCCCCCATACGCGGACCACCGCCTCGGTCACCTCAAGGGGAAGACGGGCGCGGTTTCTGAGGTTTCCACCAAACGTGTCGGTTCTCCGGTTAGAACCGTCCCTTGTGAACTGGTCCAGCAGGTAACCGTTCGCCCCATGGATTTCAACGCCATCAAAACCTGCCTTTTTTGCGTTTGCTGCACCGTCCCGGAACTGTTTTACTATCCCCGGTATCTCTTTTTTTTCAAGCGCCCGGGGAACCGGGATCTGCTTCTTGCCAAAAGGCGTATGGATCTCCTCGCCCACCGGAAGAGCAGAGGGGGCGACCGGGAGCTCACCGTTCAGATAATCCGGGTGCGACATGCGCCCCACATGCCAGAGCTGGAGGAAGATCTTTCCTCCTGCGCTATGAACGGCCCGGGTCACATTCTTCCATCCCGTTACCTGCCCGGCCGAGTAAATCCCGGGAGTCCGGTAAAAACCCACGCCCTGCGGGCTGACCTGCGATCCTTCGGAAATAATGAAGCCTGCCGAGGATCGCTGCGCATAATAGGTTACGGCTAACGGGCCCGGGACATCACCTGTACCAGCGCGGCACCGGGTCATAGGCGCCATCACCATCCGGTTTGAGAGCGGGATCCCGCCCATCGTATACGGGGTACATAGTTCCATACGGGTTCTCCTTGTTCAGGCACAAAAGCCGGGTGCCCGGATATATGCCAACCGGCATGAACAATGCACGGTTACGGATTATCCTCCCACACGTGCATAGGTATCCGTCATCCGGTTCGCGATGGGGTCCCAGAGGAACTGCCGGTCAACCTTTGTCCGTCCCCGTCTTCCCCGCACCTGCGCATTCATGGGATCATCAATCATGGTGCTGATCCCCCATGCGAGCGAATCCGGTTCCGGCTGCACCTTGATGCCATTGACGAACGTGTCGATGTTCTCTGAAAGGCCGCCAACATCACAGGCCACAACCGGTTTCTCCGCACTCCATGCTTCCAGCAGCACAAGGCCGAACGGCTCATTCCTGCTGGGGATAACGACAAGATCGCAGGCATTCAGGAGACGGATATATTCCGAGTCAGGAATATACCCGACAAAATTGACGGGAAGATCCCGGGCCCGCTCCTGGAGATACTGCCGCATCCCGCCGTCCCCGGCTACGATCACTTTTGCATCCCAGCGATCACGGCATACCTTTCGTAACGCCTCGATAAACAGGTCAGGGCCTTTCTGGTACACGAGCCTGCCGATAAAAAGGATCAGGGGGGCGTATGGGTGAATCCCGTATGCCCTTTTCACTTCCCCGGGATCGATACCGGCCCGGTACTGCTGTGGCACGATGCCATTAGGAACAACATCGCACTTCCAGTCAGGAACATTGTAGAGCTGCATCACCTCATTTTTCATGACTGTTGAAACCGCTGTCACCTTCTTTGCAACGAGGCCGCCATACCATTCCTTGCCGGAGATCTCCTTATACTCCCACCAGTCACCATACTGGTTACCATTCCTGCCATATTCTGTGGAATGGAACGTGAGAAGGGTGTCCCGGTCCTGCAGCCGGTGGAGCGCCTGTATCGGGTGCCAGTCATGGAAATGAAGGATGTCAAATTTTTCTTTTTTGTCGAACTGCTGGAACTGGTCCACCATCTGGTTGCTCATATTCTCGCAGTACTGCACGGTATTATTCCCCTGAGGCTGGCAGTAATGGTAAGAGACGCCGTTGATCTCCTGGTCCTGCATCCACCCCCGGGTGAAGAAGTGCACATCGTGATTCTTTGCAAGAGTTTCTGCCAGGTGGGTCGCTGCGCTCGCAAGACCGCCGACGCGCTCGGCATAGAGGGATTCCCAGCAGAAGAATGCTACGTTAAGTGACTCCATAAGAGTTCTCTCCGCTCATTTAAGGTGGAGATCAGGTCCTGCCGGTCCGTGCGGCCGCTGATGTCCGTGGCTAGTTTCTGGTCGAAAAGGACATGTTCGATCCATTGCGCAATGTCTCCCCGCTCCTGGTGGTACGCGATCGAGTCGGCCGGCACCACCCGTAGCAGGTCACAGAACTGGTCCAGGCTGTATGCTGCATACCCGACATAGCCGGATGGCGAGGCAAAGTGAAACGCCTCTTCAGGAGTCAGTGTCCGGAGTGTCTTTGCCGATCGTTTGTTCTTCATGAACCGGATGTTCCGGTTCTCAAAATCGGCAAGGACTGCCATGTACGTCTTGAAGGCGTCCCCACCTTCATGGTGGCTGAAATAGTTGTGTACTTCACCGCAGGTCCCGTACTTGGAGGCCATGTAATAGAAGTGGTCGCTGGTCTGGAGGTACCGCCAGATGGCCTTGCCCTTGGCAAATGTGGCTGCTTTCTGGATCGCCGAGTAGGCCGTGTGCTGCCTCTCGTTTCCCATCCACGCGGACGCATCTTTTTCGATGTCTGCCCAGGAAATGGTATCCTGCACATCGATTGTCCCGACAGCCGGGTATTTCTCCAGGTTTTCTGTGGGTAGCGTTGTCCTGACTCCCCGTTTCTCCAGCTCTTCCGGCAGATAGGAGAGGAAGTTGAAGATCCCGGTCTCTTTCCAGAAATGCTCGCCGAAGGTCTCATAGTCGAGGAAGATGTTCACGAGATCCCCGGATGTGCCGCTGATCCATTCGGCATAGGTGTCAGCCGTCAACGGGTACTTGTCCCAGCCCTGGTTGCCAAACCGGAACGCGACATCGTCCGAGAGCTGGATGTCGCGAAGAAGAACAGGCAGATCATTGCAGGAATAGATATGGTGCGGGCTGCGCCAGTTCAGTATCCGCTCCACGCCCTCGGTGAATATCCCGGCATATCCCATCTTTTTTACGCAGGAAGCGATCTGGTTATTGAACGTGAACTCGGTATTTTCAAAGACGGTCGGGCGGATCTTGAAGAGGTCGTACATCAGGTCGGTATGCATGCCGGCCTGAGCGATAAATTCCGATTTGTCGCCAAAACAGCCCGCTATGCTATGGTAGTACGTCTGCCCGAGGATCTCGGAATTCCTGTGCCGGGCAACCTGGTCAAAGAGGGACAGGACATCCGGTTTCCACTTCTCCAGCTGCTCGATGAGCGTTCCGGAAAAGGAGAACGTACAGTGAAATCCCTCGTCCAGTTTGTCAAGGATGATCCGGGTGGCCGGCAGGTAGCATTTTTCCGCCACTCTTTCCAGCACTTCCCGGTTGAGTTCATCAAAATAGAGCGTTTCCAGATCCTTTTCTTTTTTCTTTGGATCCGGCGAGAAGTGCCGGTTCAGCCTGAAGGGCTGGTGCACTTCAAATCCAATACAGACATCTGGCATGGTTTTATCGTCCTCCATATCGGCTCGTACGTTACATGGCTGCAGTTCCATTCGTTCTCATTTTTTCATTACGGGAATTTTTACAACCAGCGCACCATTCACCCCGGATACCGGCGTATGATCTTGACTGGTGCATGTGCTCTTTAAGCATCCTGACTTGTATCAGGGTATATAATAGAGTCTTTCCTGAAACTCATATTTTGAAACAAGGTTTGAAACCATGATCTGATCAAAACGGACACAATCCCGGTGTATCCGGATCAGTGGTCAACCACCCCTGTTTCCTGTACCGAATTCATCTGGTACTGGTAAATGATCTGGCGCATGTCCTGCAGGTTCATCTTCCGTATGAGGAGTTTCTTTTCCCTGAGTTTTTTTAAGGCATAGCGTACGGTTCGTGGGGAGTAGTCCACTTTTTCTGCGATCTCCTTGTGGGTCATTGCACCACCGGTGCCAAGAATCTCAAGGACCATTTTTTGTGACTGAGGTAACGGACTCATAATTTACACCCGCATTTTCTGAAGGGATCAGCCGCAGCTGGTCCCGCATCCTTCTCCCTGTCCATTATCCGCTGCATCCTTGTCTGACAGGATATGGGGGAGCGCTTTTCCTACAAAATCGTCAATCGTTCCCATCTCACCCCAGGATTCCACCAGATAGGCTTCGGAATTGTCGGGGTCCGGCAGGATCAGGACATTGCCATCCTCGTTGGGCCCGGAGACATATTTTCTTCCGATATGCAGGTTATGCACACCCTGCTCCCTGCTTTTCGGGATCCTCGCATAGATGATCCAGTAGGTCAGTTTGTCTGTTGCGCTGACATAGATCTCGTGTTCCTGCTCGAATTTTTTTAAGAGTTCCCGTGTTTTTTCCTCCATAATGGTCACCTGTTCCTGTTTTTTCGTGACCCCTGCCTAAAAGGAAGAGTCCTTCAATGAGGCGGATATTTACCGGTGACTTTTAAAGGATCTTTCCTGAAAAACAGATTTTGAAACACACGCTGAAATGATGTGCAGGATCCTTGGCCCGGCCGGGGGTGGCAGGACCCTGTCACTACCTGTCCCCACCATCACTTCGTGTAATTCATCGTAATGATCCCCTTTTGGAACCGGAAGTCCGGCCGGAGTACCGGACACTGCCCCACCCTTCCACGATTAAGTTCCCTGCAGGAGTTGATCCATTTTTTTTCGGTCAAACCCGAAGATGAAGGTGTCATCGATCTCGACGTACGGGGACCCGATGTGGCCGGTTTTTTCAATGACCAGGGTTCTCGCCCTCTCGTCGGCGGCGATATCGATCTCGGTGAACTCCACGTTCTTTGATTTCAGGTATTCCTTAACCGCACGGCAGCCCGAACATCCCGGTGTTGCGTAAACCCGGACCGTGCGTGGTTTCCCCCAGAGTTTTTTGATGAATGACTCGCGGCCGGACAAACTTTTGTACTGCTGGTATCTCCCGGGGTTTTTCTTATCATAGTCCTGGTGGTATTCCTCGGCCGGGTAGAAATTCGTGTACGACCGGATCTCTGTTGCAACAGGATGCGCAAATTTTCCTGAAGCATCGACCTTCTTCTTCGACTCTTCAGCCAGCCTTTTTTGTTCCTCGTCGTGGTAGAATATAGCGGTCCTGTACTGCGATCCCTTGTCCGAGAACTGCCCTGCCGGGTCGGTCGGGTCTATCTGCTTCCAGAACGTGTCAAGAAGGGTATCGTAGGAGATCTTATCCTCGTCATAGGTCACCTGCACCGATTCAAGGTGCCCGGTTGTCCCCCGGGAAACCTCCTCGTAGCTCGGGTTCTCTGTTTTCCCCCCGGCATATCCCGAGACCGCAGTGATCACGCCGTCGAGCGCCCGGAACGGCGGCTGCATACACCAGAAGCATCCCCCGGCAAAGGTCGCCTTTTTTACGTTTTTTCCTGTTCCCTGTTTTTCATCCATGGTACTACCTCTCCTACATCTTTTGTTATCACCCGAAGGTAAAGGTGTACGCGTTCAGGCCCGGCTCCGGGATATCGAGCTCCAGCGTATGCAGCCCGTAATCCGATCCCTGCACAAGGGAGTACAACCGGTCTGCCTGAATCGTGACGGTCCCGTTGGTGACATCAGGACCTGCCGTGTCTGTAACCGGTTTTCCGTCAAGCAGGACCTGTACGGCCGTGGCATTGTCCGCACTGGCAACGAAATAAACGTTTTTCGCATCGTACGGGAACACGATGCTCGCATTCCCGGTGTTTTCTGCGTACTGGTCGGCAAAATCCCATGTCCCGGACAGGTACAACCCATTCAGCTGCACCTGCGAGGGGATCGTAAGGGTCTGGAGCCCGGTCACCGAGGAGTTCCCGTTTGCCAGGTACTGGTTGCGTGCTGCACCAAAGTACGTCTCGGGGCTCCCGACCTCTGAAAAGTTTATGGCAACGGCATCTGACGGGACACTGGTCGTGTTTGAGATGCTGATATTAAGGCCGATCGCCTCAGCCCGTTCCCTCAGGAGATCCTGGATCTCGGCTTCGGTCTCGTTATAATCGCCTTCACCGATATGATGGTACACGATGAATCCATCGATGTCGATCAGGTAGTCCTCTGGCCAGTACTGGTTCCCGTACGAATCCCATGTCGCATAGTTGTTGTCGAGCACGACCGGGTACTGGATGCCGAATTTCTGGACTGCCATCCTGACATTGTTGATGTCGTGCTCGAACTGGAACTCCGGGGTATG